>Ga0233425_10000531_pt1 | contig 97415 bp, 64 predicted proteins | sample Watercolumn_Towu_2_FD_181712 | JGI IMG/M metagenome (GOLD analysis project Ga0233425, IMG submission 181712) | Freshwater microbial communities from Lake Towuti, South Sulawesi, Indonesia - Watercolumn_Towuti2014_140_MG | ecosystem: Environmental > Aquatic > Freshwater > Lake | place...
TCGGTCAGCGGGTCAATACGCTCGGCATCGAAGCGGCCGAAGAGTGAACCACGGCCCAGGATCTCCTTGACCAGGATGCTCACCGCCGAGCCGGTGACGAAGTGCGGGCAGGTGGGCGACTCCACCGTCTCGTGGAAATCACCCACGATGTCAAAACCGAATTGGGGCAGGCGGGTGTTCTGGAACTCATCCAGGAAGACAGCGATGGTGCTCTCGTCGCGGTCAGATACGTTGCGCGGCAACATCAGCGACCACTTTTCCGGCTCCACCACTCCCTTGTGTTGCAGCGCCTGAAAAAAGGTCAGGGAGTCGAGAAAATGCCCCGTCTCCTTCAGGTTGCTCCTGACGTAATCAACCAGTTGCGCGGAAGGCACCCGGTTGCGATCCAGGGCATCCAGGTTGCGCAGGCGGAAGGCCGTGTACCAGCGGATGAAATTCTCCGTATACTGGACGGAGAACTCCCAACGGTCTATGGGCTTGTCACCGAAGGAGTAATAGACCGGCACCACGGAAGCCGGCGGGTCGGCGTACTCCTGCTGCGCAAAGAAGAGCCGGTTGACCACCCGCTTGAAGATCTCGGTCTTGCCCATGCGGCGCCGGCCCAACAGCACGGTGGAAGTGGTGCGCCGGGTGATGGCGCGCAGCGCGGCCTGATAGAAAAACTCCAGCGGCTCCTGGCGGTCGGTGTACACTTCTTCCGCCACCAGCGGCCGGATGGCCCACGGGGGGATAGACGCGTTCATGGTGAGACCTCTTTTCAGGAACTTCTCGATCCTGACCGCCTCGGGCGAGCCGGCCTTGTACTCGACCCCGGCGTAGTAGCGCTCGGTTGAGCCGAGCAACGATCGGTAATCGGGGGCCGTCAACCTATTTTAGCACGACCTGGCGGTCGCGGTCAACAGCGGTACTGTCAGCAATTCCCAATATGAGTCAGGCGACGAGGTCACTCTGAGCGGGCTGACCACGCACAGTCCGTTACGGCGTACTTCCAGCGAAGAGTCTGGTTGCGCGCCAGGGAGAACCTGTCCTGAACGCAGTGAAGAGCCTGCCCTGAGTGTAACGAAGGGGTTCTTCGTCAGGGGCTCGCTGCAACGGGTGTTGCGCGGTAGATCCGCTCACGCAAAGCGTGACGCGCCATATTTGGAATTGCTGAGCATCTCAGTTTCAGGAGTTACGCAGTGGGCCTCGGATACCGTCATTGCGGGGAGTGTTGTGTGCGGTTGCGAGACACGAAGCAAAGCAATCTCTTGCCCTGATGTGAGGGATTGCTTCGCAAAACCGCTCGCAATGACGTGTGACTGCGTAACTCCTGTCATTTACTTGCGATCCAACCCGCCGCGGACGGCGTAGGCCACCGCCTCTTTGCGGCTCTGGATAGCCGGTTCAGGATCTCGCCCACGTGGGCGCGTTGCGCTTTGGATGCGAGCGAACCTGCGCTACTTCGGTTCGATCGCCACCGAGGCGGTCATGTTCCAGCGTAGCCGGCTGTCCATCTGATCGGGCTGGATCACCACCAGATAGGTGATGTCGCCCTGCTTGTTCTCGCCCAGCGGCTTGATGCGCGCCACCTTGCCGGCCAGCTTGACATCGGGCAGCGCGTCGAAGGAGATGGCGACCGTCGCGCCCTCGGCCACGCGCACCACGCTGATCTCGGTCAGGTCGTCGGTCTCGATCTGCCAGGCCGAGAGGTCGGCCAGCCGCACGAGCACCGCGCCGGGGCCGACCTGTTCGCCGACGCGGGCATCCAACGCCGCGACCGTGCCGGCGAACGGCGCCTTCAGCTCGGTCTCGGCCAGCGCGGCCGTGGCCTGTGCCAATGTGGCCTTTGCTGCGGCGACCTCTGCCTCGGCCGCGGCGATCGCCTCGCGGCGCGGCCCGGCGGTCAGCAGCTCGAGCTGCGCCTGGGCGCGGCGCACCTCGGCCTCGGCGCCAGCGACGTCCGCGGGATTGACCACGGCCAGCAGCTCGAGCTGCGCCTGGGCGCGCTGCACCCGTGCATTGGCGCCGGCAATGTCCGCCGCGGTGGCCCCCGTTTTGGCCTGCGCCAGGCGCGCCTGCGCGGCGTTGTATTGGTTCGTGGCCTGTTCCAATTGCAGCGCTTCGGGCCGCAGCCCGATGTTGGGATCCCCCTTCGCCCGATCATAGGCCGCCTGGGCCTGCTTGACGGCCGCCGCGGCGTTGAGAAAATCGGCCTGGGCCGCGATGACCTGCTGCTCATTGGCGCCTTCGAGCACCTTTTGCAGCGCGGCCTGCGCCTCGGCCAGGCCCGCCTTCGCGGCGGCGATCTCGGCCGGCTGCACGCCGGTCTTTATGCGGGCGAGCCGGGCTTGCGCGGCGTCCACCGCGGCCTGCGCGGCGCGGACTTCTTCGGCGCGGGCGCCGGCCTTAAGCTGCGCCAGGCTCGCTTCGGCGCGCTGCACCTGCGCCTCGGCCTGGGCGACGGCGGCCGCCTGCCGGGCCGATTCCAGTCGGATCAGCGTTTGCCCCGCCGTGACCTGAGCGCCTTCGGCGACCGCCACTTCGGCCACGATCCCGGCCGCCGGCAGGCTGAGTCGGACGTTGCGCACCGGCACGACCCTGGCTTCGGCGACGATGCGGCTATCGGCGCGCACGGCCGCGGGCGCGCTCGTTGGCGCGGCCGCCGTCGCGCCGGGCGCAGCCGGCGCGACGCGGCAGCCGATCAGCCCTGCCATAACGACCAGGGCAATGATGACGAAGGCGACTTTCTGTAAACGCATGACATTCCTCCTCAAGGTGTCGTTTTCATTCATACGCCAGCACGTCGCGCACGCTGACGCGTGAAGCGTTGCGCGCCGGCAGCAGGCTCGCCAGGATGGCCAGGATCGTGGCTGTTGCCAGCCAGAGTCTCAGGCCGGTTGTCGAATAGGTATAGCTCATCGCGGTCTTCATCGTGATGTTGCCGATGGCGTCGCTGAGCAGCTTGCCGAACGGGAAGGCCAGGAGCGCGCCGGACGCCCAACTGATGAGGCCGATCAGCACCCCTTCGACCACGACGATCTGAAAGACGCTGCCGTCGGAAGCGCCGATGGCGCGCATCACGCCGATCTCGCGCGTGCGCTCCAGCACGTTCAAGCTCATGGTTCCCGCCAGCCCGATGGCGCCGACGACGGCCAGCAAGACCGCCATGATCAGCAGGAAGATGATCAGTACGTCAAAGCGAGCGACGATCTGGGCGCGTTCCTCGGCGCTCGTCTGTCGGTAGTTGGTCTCCATGCCCACGCTCTTGAAGTGCGCTTCGAGCGCCTTGGAGATCTGCGTTTGCGACGCGGCATCGCGCGGCTCGGTCACGACGATGACGACCCCCGCCCGATCCACCTCACCCATCAGCCGGGCCGTGTAGGCGTAGTTCACGTGCAGCATCGGCAGGGGCGGCGTGTCGGCGACTAGGCCGACCACCCGCCAATCGGTCTCTTTTCCCGCGATCTTCAGCTTGAGCGGGTCGCCGACCTTGAGATCCGGCTCATTTTTCAGCAGCATCGTGTTGATGACAACGGCGTTCTCATCATCGGGCAGCAGCCAACGGCCCTCTACTAACCGCGGCCGCACCAGCGCGCTCCGCGCCGGGAGCGCCCGGACGAAGAGCGGATCGCTTTCGGTGTCATCGGGCCGCATCCGCCGGGCATTGTCGAAGCGCCACCCTTCGGCCGCCACGACGCCGGGCACACGGCGCGCCTCGCGCTCGATCTGGTCAATGCGGTAGGCCCGGCGGAAAACCATCACGGCATCGTAATCCACGTAGTTGAACATCGCGTCCAGCGTCGCCAGCACCGAGTCGCGCACGCTGAAGACGCCGATGAAAATCGCGCCGCCCAGGATCAACGTCGCCAGAGTCAGCGCCAGCCGGCCCTTGCGCCGGAAAGTGTTGCGCAGCGAGAGCAGCGTGGGCCGGCCGATCACGCGCCCCAGTTGAAACGGCGCAGCCACCCTGCCGGTCGGTGCAAATCGGGAAGGACGCCGGGCCGCCCGCGCCGACGACAACCCGAAGTCGCTCATCGCCTCGTGCGGGGTGATGCGCGCCGCGGAGATGATCGGGTAGAGCGAGGCCAGCAGCGGCACGGCCAGCCCAATCGCCGCTTCCAGCGCCAGCACGCTCGGCGGGACGCGAAAGTCGCTCACATCGAAGTTGATCAGGTTCGCCATGATCTGAGCCAGCCCTCGTGCGCCCAACGCGCCCAGCGGGATGGCGATGATGAGCGCCAGGAGGCCGAACGCGACGACCATGCCGCAGTAGATGCCGGTGATCTGCCCGTTGCGCGCGCCGATGGCTTTCATGATCCCCATCTGCCGCACCTGCTGGGTGAGGAGCGCCTGCATCGTGTTGACGACGAGGAGCGCGCTGAGCGCCAGCGAGAGGCTGCCCAGGACGCCCAAGACCAGCAGGATCGGCTCGACGCTTTCTCCGGCGGGGTGTTTGCCCGGCTTGGGGATGAAGGTATAGTAGACGGTGCGACCGCTGTTCTCGATCTTGTTGCGGATTTCCTGCGACAGCCGCGCCAATGCCTTTTGATCCGTGTACTCCGGGCGGGCGATGATCTCAAGCTGGTCGAAGTCCTGGGGGACGCCGAACCATTTCAGCGTTTCCGCGCTGACATAGCCGGCCGCCTGGCCGTTCCAGGACGCCTGCATCTGGCCCGGATCGTGTACCACGCCGGCGATCCGCAGCTCGCGCTGGCGGCCGTTGGATGCCTCGGCCAGGATCGTGTCGCCGACTTTGACGCCCATCCACTCCAGCGAGGCGCGTTCGATCAGTACCTGGCGGTCGGGCGGCGGCCACGCGCCGCTCTGCGGGAAAACCTTGCCGACCGGGATCGCCTCGAAATCGGGGTAGGTGGTCAGCCCCAGGTTGCGCCACTTGGCCGGATCCACGCCCCCGGTGGTCAATCCGGCGAGCTGCGCCGGGTTCTTGAAGCGGACGGCGACGGTCCGTTTGCCGCCTGCGTCGGCCACGCCCGGCATGTGGCGCACCGTCCACAACAGGTCTTCGTCGAAAAGATCCGTGTAGAGGGTGATGTTGGCGGGAACGGTCGAGTTCCAGCTCCCATTCATCGCGGTCATCGTGGTCTCCTGCGCGCCCGCGATCATGCCGACCGCGAAGACGCCGACCGCGATGGAGAGCACGACGAGGATCGTGCGCAGCTTGTTGCCCCACAGGTCGCGCACGACTTTGCGCCAGCGCGGGCTAAGCATGGTGATTCCTCCCCTGACTGCGCGCAGCTTGATTCTCGGCCAGCCGCGCCGCGACGACCTGGTCAATGGCGTCGCGCGTCGCGGCTGAGGCCGCCAACAGGCGCTCGAATTCATCCCGCTCCAGCGCGGCCACCTCGACCCCGCTGACCGCGTCGGCGCGGATCGTCGCGATGTTGTGGCCGCCGCGGCGCAGCTCCACCTCGCCGAAGTATTGCCCGGCGATCATGGTGGTCGCCACGATCTCATCCCCATCCGCGCCCGGCAGCACCACTTCCACCCGGCCCTTGGTGATCAGGTAGAACTTGTCGGGGGTCATGCCCTGGCGCAGGATGACCGCGCCGGGCGCGTGTTTCTCGGTCGCCAGGTTGCGGGTGACTTCCTTCAGTTGTGTTTCTGTCAGCATCGGGAAGGTCTTGGCCAGGTATTCCTCGATCACCTCGCCGTCGGAGATGACGACGGTGCGGGTAGCCCGGCGGGCCAGATCGCGGTCGTGCGTCACCATCAGGATGGTCTTGCCCTGGTGCACTAACGTCTCGAACAGCCCGAAGACCGAATCCGCGGTCTTGGAGTCGAGGTTGCCGGTCGGCTCATCGGCGGCCAGGATCGGCGGATCGTTGGCGAGCGCGCGGGCGATCGCCACGCGTTGTTGTTGGCCGCCCGACAGGGTGGAGGGCAGTTTATCCGCCTGCTCGGCCACGCCGACCAATTCCAGCAGGTGCAAGGCGCGCTCCCGGCGCTCGCGCATCGTGTACATGTGGCAGAAATCCATCGGCAGCATGATGTTTTCTGCGGCGGTCAGGGTCGGCAGCAATTGGAAGAACTGGAAGATGACGCCGACGTTCCGGCCCCGCCACTCGGCCAGCTTGCCTTCCTTGAGGTTTTGGATCGCGGTGTCGCCGATCAGGATTTCGCCGGAGGTCGGCCGGTCAATCCCGGTGATCATGTTGATCAGCGTGGATTTGCCGCTGCCCGATTTGCCGATGACCGCGACGAACTCGCCGCTGTCTACCTCCAGGTCAATACCCTTGAGGGCGGTGAACGCGCCGGCCGCGCTCTTATACGTCTTGACGACGTTGTGCAATTCGATGAGATGGTCGTTGCCATGTTGATAGTGGCCGTTGCGCGGCCCTTTGCCGTTACGAGGCTGGTTCCCAAACATCGTCCCCTCCTGCTGCCCAACCAAACGATCAGTTCGTCATACAATACGCATTCCGCGAGAGTTGGGTTTCTCGCGCTATCATGTAACAGTTCGGGGAGACTTCGGAAGTCTTGCGCCAGCGGGAGGGGATTGCGGCATTAGCCAGGCGGCCAGTCTTGCGCGTTATGCCGGTCGCGAGCGCGGGTCGAGCGCATCGCGCAGCCCGTCCCCCACGAAGTTGATCGCCAGCACGGTCAGCAGGATCAGCAGGCCGGGGAAGAGCCACAGCCAGGGCGCGGTTTCCAGGAACTTGTTCGTGTTTTCCAGCATGTTGCCCCATGTCGCCGTGGGCTGGCGCACGCCCAGGCCGAGGAAGCTGATGTAGGCTTCGGTTAGGACGGCTGCGGCCACGCCCAGGGTCGCATTGACGATGATGGGCGCGAGGGTGTTGGGGAGGATGTGCCGGAGGATGATCGAGCGATTGGAAGTCCCGATGCAGCGCGCCGCCAGCACAAAATCGCGCTGCTTGAGCGAGAGGAACTGGGAGCGCACGATGCGCGCCAGGAGCATCCAGCTATCCAGCCCGATGATGACGATGATGATGATCACCCCGCCGCTCATCTGCCGGCTGAGCAACTGGAAGTTCTGCACTTTGTCGCTGAGGAATTTGGCCGCGACGATCAGCAGGAAGAGTTGGGGAATGCACAGCATCGCCTCGGTGAAGCGCATCAGGATGCTGTCCACCCACTTGCCATAATACCCCGACAACGCCCCGACCGCGCTCCCCACGACCAGCGCCACGGCGACCGCCGACAGCCCGATCAGCAGCGAAATCTGCCCGCCATAGACCGTGCGGGCCAGGACATCGCGGCCCACCGCATCGGTGCCGAACGGATGCGCGGCCGAGGGCGGCTGGAGCTTGATGGCGATGTCATTGTAATTCGCGTACTTCTCGCTGAAGATGACGGAACCCACGATGACATAGAGGAGGAGCAGGATCAGCAAGGCCAGCCCGAACATCGCCATGCGGTGGCGGCGGAAGCGTCGCCAGGCCAGCCGGCCGGGGGTCAGCGGTGGGCGGGCCGCCAACGCATCCGCGGCGCCTGTCAGGAGAGGGTCACTCGTTGTTGCCATGCAGCGCTCCAATCAGTTGATCATGCGCCGCTTGGGCGGCGCACAGCGCACGATGAATATGTCATTGCGAGGAGCGTCCCTTCGACAAGCTCAGGGCAAGCTCTGAGCGAAGCAGCGTCTTGTTGCTGCGCAGTCGAAGGATGCGACGAAGCAATCTCGCCCAATGCAGGGGATTGCTTCGGCCCAAACGACGGGCCTCGCAATGACGCCCCGGAGGCTATTTTCAAGTTAGTCGTAACGGATGCGAGGATCCAGGAACGTGTAGACCACGTCGGTGATAATCTGGAACAGCACCACCATGACCGCGATGATCATAATGATGCCCATCAACACTGGGAAGTCGGAACGGGTGGTGTGATCGTAGAACAGGCGTCCCATGCCCGGCCAGGCAAAGATGGATTCTGTTACCACGGCACCGGCCAGCAGGAACGGCAGGTCCAACCCGATCAATGTCACCAGCGGCAGCGCGGCGTTCTTGAGGGCATGAACCATCACCACATAGCGGCTTTTCAGCCCCTTGGCGTGCGCCGTGCGGATGTAGTCCTGGCTGATCACCTCGAGCATGTTGGCCCGGATGTAGCGGCTGTAGGCGGCGATGCTGATCAGCGAGATGGCCGCGACCGGCAGGACCATATGCCAGAGCGTTTGCTGCCAACCCGGCCCGGCCGATGGCTCGAACATGCCGCCGGTGGGCAGGTAGGGGAGGCCCCAGCGCTTGAAGTAAACGGCGAAGACGTAGATCAAGCCGAGCGCCAACAGGGGAATCGGCATCGAATAGCCGATGAAAGAGAAGGTCGTGGCCGCGTGATCGAAGATCGAATACTGTTTCAGCGCCGAGGTCAGCCCGATAACGAGAGAGCAGGCCAGGATGACCGCCTCGGCGGCCAGCATCAGCAGCAGCGTGTTGGGCAGCCGCTCCCCGATCATCTCCAGCACCGGCTGGCGCGTGGTGAAGGAGGTCCCGAAGTCTCCACGCAACACTCCTTTGCGCGTGCCCTCCGATTCGGCAACGCCATCGCCGTCCAGGTCTACTTTCATCCAGTCGTTGCCGGCCGCCCACACGATGTATTGAAGCCACACCGGCTTGTCGAGGCCGAGCTGGCGGGTGAGCCGCGCGCGATCCTCTGACCGCAGCGCCCGGCGCCCGCCGCCGAACGCCGCCAGCGGATCCCCCATCGCCGATGTGAGGGCGAAGATGATGATGCTGATGATGAACAGCAGGGGAATCGCCTGCAGCAGGCGGCGCGCGATATAGGGGCCCATGACAGACTCCTATCCCAGGACCCAGATTGTTGTTCGCAACCCGACCGGCTATCTGAACCACGAAGGCGCAAAGAGCGCCAGGCAAACCGAGAAAACCTTGGCGTTCTTTGCGTCTTGGCGGTGAAATCGTGTCAGCTTACTATTCGAGCGACCAGTTATAGGCGTTCCAGAACGGCGTGCCGCCGGAAAGCCGGGTGTTCTTCAGCTTCTTGGAGACCGCCCACCAGTCCGGGTCGTCCCACACGCTCACCCAGTAGAGCTTGTCGTTCAGGAGCTTGCCGATCTGCTGGAACAGCTTGACGCGGGCCTGGGCATCCACCGTGACGGCCTGCTTTGTGAACAGCTCGTCCAGTTCCTTATCGCACAGGCGTTGGTTGTTCGTGCCGGAGGGGTTCTGATCCGAAGGGATCTCCTTGCACATCCAACTCACGTAGTCCGGGTCGGGGAAGGCCGGGTTGGTCGAGTGCTGCTCGATATCGTACTGCCCCAGAGCGATCGGGCCTTGCTTGGCATAGCCGCTGAAGAAGAGATCGCTGGCGTGGTTGATCAGCTCGGTGTCAATCCCGGCTTCCTTCAGCATTTGCTGGACGATCACCTGCGTGCTCTTGCGGATATCGCGCGTCGTCGTGACGTAGCGCAGCTTGAGCTTGACGCCATCCTTCGCGCGAATGCCGTCCGGGCCGACCTTCCAGCCGGCGTCATCCAGCAGCTTTTTCGCGCCGGTCAGGTCGAACGCCAGCGGCTTCTGGCTCGGATCGGCGTAGGGCGTATCCTCCCAGAAGGTGCTCGACACCTTCGTCCGGCCGCCGAGCAGATCCTTGACGATCTTCGCGCGGTCAATCGCCATGACGATGGCCCTGCGGACGTTCACATCTTGTAACGCCGGGTGGCCTTTCGTCTTGGCTTCGGTGCTGAGGTTGAAGAACCAGGACTCCTGGTAGCCGGAAGCGGCCTTGACCAGCTCCACCGTGCCCAGCTTCTCCAGGTCGGGCATCACCGAGTAGTCAATGAACGTGCCGACATCCGAGTCGCCGGCCTTGAGCGCGGCGAGCTGCGCCGCGTCATCGGGCACGATGCGGACGAAGATCTGATCCAGCTTGGGTTTGCCCTGCCAGTAGTTCGGGTTGGCGACGAAGATCAGGTGGCTGCCCGACTGCCATTCTTTGAACAGATACGGCCCGATCCCGACCGTGGGCTTGCGGTTCCACTCGGCGTTGTCAAGGGTGCCATCCTTCTTGAAGATCGGCTCCAGGATGTGCTTGGGCAGCGCGCCCGCGCCGGCCGTGGGGCCGCCCGAGCCGGTGAAGATCTTGGCCTGCCAGGGCGCGTAAGGCTCCTTGAAGGTCACGACCAGGGTGCTCTTGTCCTTGGCCTCGACCTTGTCCACCACCGCGTCGTAGGGGTCGCGGCTGGTCACCTTATTCTTGTCGTTCATGATCATCTGCCAGGTGAAGACGTAGTCGTCGGCGGTCAACGGCTGGCCGTCCGACCACTTGACGTCGTCGCGCAGCTTGTAGGTGATCACTTTGCCGTCGGCCGAGATGCCGCCGTTCGCCGCGCTGGGGATCTCCTTCGCGATCAGCGGGACGGCCTCGTTCTTGTCGTTGAAGACGATCAGCCCGGTGGACAGATAGAGTGGGCCGAGGATCGCCGCGAACCACATGTTCGAGTAGTACGGGTTGAGGCTGTCGGGTTCTTGTGGGAACGCGATGCGGACGACTTTCGGGGCAGCCGGCGCGACCGTGGGCTTGGGCGCTTCCGTGGGTTTGGGGGCCTCGGTCGGCTTGGGCGCGGCTGTCGGCGGGACCGCCGTGGGCTGGGGCGCGGCTTTGGGCGCCTCGGTCGGCGGGGGCGGCGCCTGTGTGGCGGGCGCGGGCTGCGCCGGCGCGACGGCCGGCGCGCAGGCCGTGAGGATCAGAGCGAGGATCGTCACGACCCCGATAACGGACAACAAACGGTTGCTCATGTTTTTCCTCCCTGTCAGATTTAGAGTGATGGAAAAGATCACGGCGCGCGAGGTAACGTTGAAGGTTATTTTACTACGAGATCGCCCAGAGCGCCACTCTGCAAGAAGCGGACTGGATCAAAAGCGCGCCAGCGCGCGCGCTTCCCGATAGATCTTCTCGGCATCGGGCCGATAGGCGTCCTCCAGCAGAGGGCTGAAGGGGACGGGCGTGTCGAGGCCGCCCAGCCGGCGGATGGGGCCATCGAGCCACTGGAACGCCCGGTCGGCGATCAGCGCGGCGATCTCCCCGCCGAGGCCGGCGAGCCGGTTGGCCGAATGGACGATCAGCGCCTTGCCGGTCTTCCGGACGCTGGTCAGGATGGCCTCTTCATCCAGCGGTTTGAGAGAGCGGAGGTCGAGTACGTCGCACTGCACTCCCTCGCCGGCCAGCCGTTCGGCCGCAGCCAGCGCCTGGTGCACCTGCGCACCGTAGGTGATGATCGAGAGATCGTCGCCGCAGCGCGCTAGGCGCGCCTTTCCGAGCGGGACCACGAATTCCCCTTCCGGCACGTCTCCCTTGAGCGAGCGGTAGAGCAGTTTGCCCTCGAAATAGATCACCGGATTGTTATCGCGGATCGCCGCGATGAGCAGCCCTTTGGCGTCGGCAGGGGTGGCCGGCGCGACCACCTTCAGGCCGGGTGCGTGGATGAACCAGGCTTCGGGGTTCTGGCTGTGAAACGGCCCGGCGCGCAGCCCGCCATCCGATGGCGCGCGAACCACCAGCGGCACGGCACCGCCCCACCGGTAGTGCGCGGTGGCCGCGAACTGCACGATGCTGTCGAACGCCGTGCTGATGAAATCGGCGAACTGCATCTCCACCACCGGCCGCAGTCCCATCAGCGCCATGCCCGCGGCCATGCCGGTGAAGCCCAGTTCGGCCAGCGGCGTATTCATCACGCGCAGCGGCCCGAACTCGGCCGCCAGCCCCTTCGTGGCCTTGAACGCGCCGCCGAACTCCCCGCCGACATCCTCGCCCAGCACCAGCACGTTCGGGTCGCGGCGCATCTCCTCGGCCAATGCCTCGTTGATGGCGGCCAGGTAGGTGAGGGGTCTCTCACTGCGCATATACCCCCTCCATCACGCTCTCCGGCGCCGGCCACGAGCTGGCCTCGGCGAAGGCGGCCGCGTCTTCGACCTCGACCTGGCAACGCTGGCCGATTTCGTCCAGCTCGGCCCGGTCGGCGATGCCTGCCGCGATCAGCCGGACCTCGAAGCAGAGGATGGGATCTTTGGCCGCCCATTCGGCCAGCAATTCGGCGGGGACATACTCCGCGCCGTCGTGGATGGCGTGGCCGAGCATCCGCATCGTCTTGGCCTCGATCAGCGTCGGCCCTCCGCCGGATCGCGCCCGCTCGATGGCCGCGTGCGTCACGGCGTACACGGCCTCCACGTCGTTGCCGTCCACCATCACGCCGGGGATGCCGTAGCCATCGGCGCGGCGGGCGATGTCGGTGACCTTCATCGTCTCGCCGGTCGGGGTCGAGTACGCGTACTGGTTGTTCTCCACGAGCACGACCCACGGCGCGCTGTAAAGCGCGGCCATGTTGAGCGTCTCGTGGAACAGCCCGGCGTTGCTGGCGCCGTCGCCGGTGAAGGAGAGCGCGACGCGGCGCTCGCCGCGATAGCGGAACGCCATCGCCGCGCCGAGGCCGGCCGGGAGGGAGTGCGGCAGGTGGCTGATGAAGCCGAAGATGCCGAAGTTCAGGTCGCCGACGCCATGCAGGTTGACATCGCGGCCATGCGTCACACCGGTCTCGCGGCCGAGCAGGTTGGCGAACATCCGTCGCGGGGTGATGCCGCGCAGCAGGAACGTGCCCAGGTCGCGGTGCATCGGCGCGACGATGTCATCCGGCCCCAGCGCGTACCCCGCGCCGACGCTGATCGCCTCGTGCCCGCGCTGGCTGAACGTGCCGCCCACCCCGCGGCCCTGCTTCCAATGCGCCAGCATCCGGTCATCGAAGGCACGCGTCAGGCGCATCCAGTAGTAGAGGTCGAGTTGTTGGGTGGGGGAGAGGGTGTCTTGTGAAGCCATGAGGAGTCTTCAGTCTGGCTCGTCTACATCAATCAGGATGACCTTGACCGGGACGATAGGAAAATGCGGCTTGAGCCGCTTGATGTCGTACATCAATACCGGTGACGTAACTCATCCAAGAATGCGACCTTGGCTTCCTTTGCCATGATATCCTCTCGACAGGCGATAGTAAATACGCTCGACCCAAACGGTCTCGATCTGCGTAAAACAGCCATGCAAGATTCCACGTGCGGCAAAACTCCACACCGACATGCTACCACAGGTCGCACAGGCTGACAACTCGTGGAATACCATCGGTCACATCCAAGAAGGGTCGAGTTGTGAGGTATTCGCAACACGCAGGCACGATATCTCGCAAAGCTCGCGAAGCGCGAAGTCCACGAAGCTGGCGTCTGCCGATGCTCACGCGGCACGAGGATTGGGCTGGTAAGATCCCACCGCGACGGCCAGGGGATCGGTTTCCGGCGCGCAATAACCCAGGTGCAGATGGCGCGTCCAGCCCTCGGCGTAGGCGAAGCCGGCCGGCCCGCCCGCGGCCCGCGCCATCGCGCCGACCATCCGCGCCATTTCCTCCATCGCCGCCAGATAGGAATCCACCCCCTGCGAGGCGTCGAGCCAGGCCCGCTGGCTGCGATGCAACGCCAACATCGCGGACTTGGCGGGCAGGACTTCGGTGATGTCCACGAACAGGTCGGGCTGGACGGGCCGGCCGAGGGGATCGGCCAGCCCATAGGGCAGCGCGTGGTAGATCGTCACGGGCTGGCCGATCGGCGGCCGCGGCGGGGTCGTCGGGAAGTTGGGCATCCCGCGGGCAAACGCGGCGGAGAGCACTAGCCGGGTGGTGTTCATGTGATCTTCCATGTATTCCTGGGTGGAGTGCGTCAGGATGATCTCCGGCGCCACCTCGCGCACGACCGCGGCCAACCGGGCCAACGTCGCGCGCTCGTAGAAGATCTCCATGTCGTTCACCAGGCTCTCGTGATAGATCGCGGCCGCCGACCGGGCCGCTTCCTGCGCTTCGGCGCGGCGGATGCGGATGATCGTCTCGGCGTCGTGGGTCTGCGTGCCGCAACTGCCGTTCGCCAGGGTCATGTAGTGCAATTCATAACCGGCTCGGCCGAGCAGGATGAGCGTCCCGGCCATCATGAACTCGATGTCGTCCGGATGCGCGGCAATGGCAAAGGCAGTCTTCATGGTCACACCGAATTTGGGAAAGCGCCAGGCACTTCCGAAAAGTGCCTGGCGCTTGGCAGCGATGCCCTTCAATGCATCGCCACGTCACACACTCCGATCCCCGCGCGCAAGAAGTTGAACTGCACGTTGGGGTGGTCGGCCAGCAGCGACATGGGGACGGTTGCATCGGGGAGGCGTTTGCCGATCATCAGGGTCGTCAGACGCATCCCGAAGGGGTTGTCGTGCTGTCCCGCGTGCCAGATCGAGACCTTTTCGGCCTGCCATGTTTCGACCGGGCCGACCGAGATCGCCTGGCTTGGCACGTTCTGCACCACGCCGCCGCCCGACGTGCGCGCGTTCTGGATGAGCGTCATCGGGTGAAGCTCGACGACGCGCGTGGTCAGCTTGCGATATTCGGCCGGCGCCGGGGGCGCGTCCACATATTTGCCTATCCGCCGCGGCGGGTCATTGAACGCCCAATGCTTCACCTCGCCCTGGCCGCCCTGCATCACCACGCAGCGGGCGCGCGCCCAGCTCGCGATATACGCGGCCGGATCCACGTCCGGGAAGTGCAGGTTCTCCGCGGGCATCCGCAGGTCGGGGCGAATCCGGTCGAAGCAGAGCGCCATGTCGGTGCGGGCAAAGCCAAGGGGGAAATCCAGCCCCGCCGCTTTGCCATCCACGACCCACTCGTCCATCCCCCAGAAATGACAGTGGCGCAGGTTCAGCTCCAGCGCGTTGACCAGCCGCGCCACCAGAGGCAGTTGCTCGGTCGGCCCGATCGGCCCGCAGATGCCGGCGGGCCGGTCGGGCGTGGCCTGCCGCCAGGCGGTGATGTATTCCAGCGCCTCGGCCAGGTAGAAGTCCTCGACTGTGTCGTAGAAGACAACCGAAAAACCAGGTCGGCTGAGCTTCAGCAGATCATCCGCGGTCAGCCGGGCCGCGTCGTCCAGGATGGCGCGATCCAGGGTGGTGTAGTCCCACCACTCCGGCGCGATTTTACTGAGCGGTCGCATAGATGCACCTCCATCCTACTGTGAATTGACCTCCGCCGCCCACAGTAATTGCAGCGAGGGGATCACGTACCCCAGCCGCTTGCGAAGCTCCGATCGGCTCGTCTCGCGCTCGCGCTTCAGCGCATCGGCTGGCCGCGCCTCGATGAACGGATCTTCCCATGCCAGCCAGTCCACCTCCTGGGTGCGGAGCGTCCCGCGCAGGAGGAGCGCCATCTCGGCCAACATGCTCAGATCGGGATTCCGCACGCGCGGCATGATCTCCCGCAGTTGCCCGGCCCGTGCGACGAGGTGACACCAGGCGAAGTCCAGCGCCTGGCCGAACAGCAGCCGGCCCGCGGTCGTGAGCAGCCCCTCCAACTCCCGATAGATGGCCGGGTGGGTCGCCCAGGCTTGTGCGGAGCGTTGGAAAAGCAGCGGCGTCCGCTCGGCCGTCGCCGCCGCGAAATCGGCGACAAACCCCTGCCGGTGTTCGGTTTGGAGGGCAAAGGCCAGGCGATCCACGAAGCAGAGGTGCAGGACGGCGTCAGGAGGATAGGCGGTCGCGGCGGCCGCGTACAACTCGCGGAACTGGTCTCCGACGGGCAGGCCGGGCGCGTGCACGGCGGCGCGAAAGAAGTCGTCGGCGGCCAGCCAGACGGTCCACCCAGGCTGGGCTGCGGCCGTGGCCGCGGTGACGCCGATGAACGCGCCCGCGCACAACTCCCGCAATTGGGGGAGGATACGCTGCAAGTGGGCGAACAGCGCGCCCGCGGGATCATGCATCGGCATGACGAGGATCGGCCGCGTCACGATTCGCCGCTCTCGCGGAACAGGTCCCCTAACTCGCGCGCCCAAACGTCATCCAGCGGCATGAATGGGTTCTCGGTGAACTGCTCGGCGACCTTCGCCATATAGTCGCGCACACGAAGGTTCGGCGCCGTCCGGGCCAGGTTATCGAGTTTGGCCTTCACCTGCGCGGTCAGTTCGTCGCTGCGGTTGCGCAGATCAGAAAGGCTCAGCCCCAGGTCGAACATGTGGTTGATCCGGCGCATCAACTCCCACCAGGCGCGATGGTCGGTGTCCAGCCGGAGGCTCTGACCGTGGGGGGATGATTCCGAGAAATCATACGCGGGGACAAACGCGTAGAAGACGATGGCCTCGATCCCGCGACGCTCGACAGCTTGCGCCAGATAGGTGCAGATCGTGACACCCCCTTCGTAGTCGGAGAAACTGACCGCGTATTTCTCCAGTTCCGCCTTCAGGCGCGGCAGGCTGTAGACGCATGACACCTGGCGGTCCTGGTCATACGGGGTCGCGCCGAACACACCGCCCACCATGATAACCCGGCGCACACTGAAAGCCTGAATCGCGTCAGCGAAGGTATCGGCGTAACGCTCCACATCCAGGTGCGGCTCCTCGCCCTTGAAGATCACCAGCCCCTTGCCTCCGCTCTCCGCGTAGTAGAACTCGTTCTTCTTTTGCTCGATGGCCTGTCGGTAGCCGCCCTCCAGCTTCACCACCGGGCGCAGGTAGTGGTGTGTGCCGGGCGCCTGGAAGAGATAAAACCCATCCGGCCGGATTTGGGCGATCTTGACCGCGCTGGTCTTCTGGATCACATAATCCGGCAGTTCCGAGGAGATAGCGCCGGCGTCGGCCCACTGATTCCAGCCGGCCAGCATATAGACGGTCCTGGCGGCCGGCTTCTGCCAGATTTCGAGTGCGTTTTGCATAGTTTCCATCCTTCACACCAAGAGATAGGGGCCAGCCGCCCCCGCGATCCGCTCGATTGTACCACGAAAAGCGGTCAGCGCGCAATGCGGCGAAGATCACGCGAGGAATCCTCTGTGATTTGTCACTCTGAGCGGGTTTGTCGCACAAGGTCCGTCGCGGCGTACTTCCAGCGAAGAGTCTCGCCACGAGCCAAAAGATTCTTCGCTAAACCCTCGCCGCATTGAACGTTGAGTCGTAGACCCGCTGCTCAGAATGACAGACCCGCCGATTTCCGCGACGCGCCCGATATGCGTTACAATGCGTCTGCCACAGTCGTTATCATGCCACAGACCACGGAGGTGTGCGCCCATGAAGATCGCCAAAATCGAAGCCATGCGTTTGACCGTCCCGCCCGACGTGCTGAGACCCGGAGCTGAGGCCGCCGCGCGCCGGCCGGGCTGGGCCGCCGACGCCGAGGTCGCCAACCCGATGTCGCGCTATCCGAAGGTCAAACGCCACCGCAGCCTGTGGACCCCGCGTTGGGAGGGGGTCTGGTGCAAGGTGACCGCGGAGGATGGGACCTGGGGCATCGGCAACACCGCCCATGGCCGGCCGGTGGCCGCGGTGATCGAGGATCACCTGGCCCCGCAACTCATCGGCGAAGATGTCATGGCGGGCGAGAAGCTGGCCGACATGCTGTTCCGCCTGACCAAGCCCTATGGCTCAACCGGCCTGGCATCCTATGCGATCAGCGCAGTGGATCTGGCGCTGTGGGATCTGCGCGGGAAGCTGGTGGGCAGGCCGGTCTACGAACTGCTGGGCGGCGCGCACGCGGAGCGAGACCGCATTTTCTGCTACTGTACCGGTAACGACATTGACTGGTATCAGGAGCTTGGCTTCCGGGCGTTCAAGCTGGCCTGCCCCTATGGCCCGGCCGATGGGCTGGACGGCCTGCGCAAAAACGAAGCGTTCGTGGCCGCGGCCCGCGCGCAGATCGGCGACGACTGCGAGCTGATGCTCGACTGCTGGATGGCCTTCGACGTGGAGTACACCGTGCGCCTGGCCGAGACACTGCGGCCCTACCGGCTGAAATGGATCGAGGAGTGCCTGATCCCGGAGGATTTCGACGGGCATCTCGCCCTGCGCCAACGTGTCCCCTGGCAGACATTGGCGACCGGCGAGCATTGGTACACGCACGTGCCGTTCCAGTGGGCGGTCGCGCACCGCGTCGTGGACATCCTCCAGCCGGACATCAACTGGTGCGGCGGGCTGAGCGTCTGCCGCAAGGTCGCGGCCGCGGCCGATGGGGCCGGAGTCAGTGTCATCCCGCACGGCGGCGGGCTGACCGCCTACGGCCAACACTTCACCTATGCGACCCCATCTTCGCCGTGGTGCGAATACTACATCGGTTCCGCGCCCGGCGTGCCGCTCGACTTGGCCCAGGCGATCCCCGGCGTCCCGGCGGCGAAGGATGGTTATCTTACGCCCAGCGACGCGCCCGGCTTCGGTATGGAGATCCCGGAAAGCTGGCTGGCGCCGTTTTTCGGGTGAGGGACGTATGCGTTTCTTCGACTGCAATACCTTCTTCGGACTCCCCGCCATCCGGCCGCTGCTGCCCGCGCCCACGGTCGAGATGCTGCTGGCCGAGATGGATCGGGCGGGGATCGAACGCGCGCTCGTCTGGCACATTGCGCAGCACGACGCGTCGCCGCAAGCCGGCAATCGCCTGCTGGCCGAAGCGATCGGGCCGCATGAGCGACTGGCTGGCTGCTGGACCGTGCTGCCGAACCACGCGCACGAGTTCCCGCCGCCGGATGAGCTCTTCAGCCAGATGCGCCAAGCGCGCATCGCCGCGCTGCGCATCTTCCCGACTGCGCAGCGTTTCCCGGCCAACGGGGTCAGCCTGGGCGACCTCCTGACCGCGATGGTCAGCCGTCGCGTACCGCTTTTCCTCTCATTGCGCCGCGGGAGCAACTGGCCGCTGGTCTATTCGTTGTTGGCCGAGTTCCCGGAACTGGTTTGCGTCGTCTGCGATCACGGCTGCTGGGGCGAAGACCGCTCCTTCCGGCCGCTCTTGAGCCGCTATCCAAACGTTTATGTGGATACGGCTCAATACTTGCTGGATGGCGGGATCGAGGCGCTGGTGGCCGACTACGGCGCCGAGCGACTGCTGTTCGGCTCCGGCTTCCCCGAGTCGTACCACGGCGGCATGATGTTGGCGCTGCGCCATGCCAGGATCACAGATGAGGAGAAGCAGGCCATCGCAGCCGGCAACCTGGAGCGCATCCTGCAGGCGCCGTCATTGCGAGCGTAGTGTGCACACACCCGCAGGTGCAGTGCAGGTGAGCAATCTCCTGCTTGGTGGAGGGGATTGCTTCGGGGCCAAACCCGCCCCTCGCAATGACCCTTGATGATGGTTTGGAGGTATTATGATCGGCGCCTCGCCCCTGACCCGTGAGTTCTGGGAGTTCGGCAAGTCGGAGACCTGTCCCATCTACGACATGCACGGCCACATGGGCACCTTCCACTCGATCTACTTCCCGCGGGCCGAGCCGGCCGACATGATCCGCACGATGGACGAGTGCGGCGTGCGGATGCTGGTCTTCTCGCACCACCACGCCCTCTTCTCTCCGGATATCGGCAATGCGCCGGCGGTCGAGGCCGTGCGGCGCTACCCCGACCGACTGCGGGCCTACTGCGCGCTCAACGCGAACTACCCGGAACTGATCGAAGCCAATCTGGCCACCTTCGACGCGCACCGCGATGTGTACGTCGGCCTCAAATTCCTGCCCGATTACCACAAGGTCGCGTTGACCGACCCCCGCTGCCGCGCCGCCTGGGAATTCGCGGATGCGCGACGGCTGCTCGTGCTGACCCATACGTGGCGAGACAGCGCCTTCGACGGCCCGGCCGTCGTGCGACAGATCGCGGAGCGTTACCCGAACGTCAAGCTGCTGCTGGGGCACTCCTTCCACGACGATTGGGACGCGGCCGTGGCGATGGCGCGCGACTTCCCGAACGTCTACCTGGAGCTGACCGCCGTCTTCGACGATCGCGGGCCGCTGGAGAAGTTCTGCGGCGAGGCCGGCTCGCACCGCCTGCTGTTCGGCACCGATCTGCCGTGGTTCGATCCGCACCAGGCGGTCGGCGCGCTGCTTTCTGCCCATATCAGCGACGAAGATCGCCACAACATCTGCCACCGGAATGCGGAGGCGCTGTTGGCTCCATTCCTGTCCGCTGACTCCTGATTCCTGACTCCTGCCCCCTGCCGAGGTACACCGATGCCCACAACCCCACTCGATCTCAACACGATCCTCTTCGCCAGCGCCCGCGCGTCCGCGCACTTCGCGCTGCGCTGCCTGGAGCCGTTCAACGGCCGCCTGCGCGCCAAGTCGAGTTTCGTCAAGCCGGATGGCGAGATCATGCACTGGCACGATTTCGGCGATCTGGAGGGGCCGGGTTGGGCGGCCAACGCGGTCGGCGGCGCGCATCTGCTGTGGCGGTGGGCGCGCTACGTGGGCGATGTGATGATGGAGGCTGCGGCGCTGGCGCTGCTCGATCATGTGCTTGAAGATGGTTTCATAGACGCCGAGACCGGCTTCATCCGCCCCTACTACGAGCTGGCCGAGGATCGCTTCTGCCTGAACTACGTCCACAAGGATGACTGGCTCTGCCCCGGCTCGCTGGCAAAGATCGGGGTGCAGTTGTTGGAGTTTGCGGACGGCTTGGAGCGAATGGCAAATAGCAAATCAGCAAATAGCAAATCAGCGAATGGCGAATCAGCGAACGATGCCGCATCTATCCCGCATCACGTATCATGCGCTACGCATCATGCGCCACGTATCACCGCCATGCGCGCCGCCGCGACTCGCCTCGCCGCCTGGCTCTTCGCCCACACCCCCCTGCTGCCCAACGGCTGGGTCCCGCGGCGGATCACGCCTGATGGTCAGCTTTTCCCGCTGACGCCGCACGAGAAACCCGACCCGATCTTCGATCATAGCGCGGATGGGCTGTTCCTGCTGGAGCTGGCCGCCGCGCTGACCGCCGCCGGGCTGGCCGACTATCGCGCTCAGGCCGAGGCGCTGGGCGAGGCTTTCGTCGTCGCGGGCGGCTTCTGGGGCAGCATCAACCATGACACTTACGACGATCATGAGAGCGTGGCCTATGCGTGCGCGTTCCGCATCCTTCGGCGCGCTCAGGATGCGCTGGATCGGCCTGACTGGCGCAACTTCGCCTATCAGGTCGCGCTGCCCGCGCTGGCCCGCTTCCGCATGGATGAGGACCGCAACGGGGTCGCCACGCGAGGACTATTGTGGATGGAGGAGACGTGGGACACGGCGTATCTGTGGGAGAACGCCGAGGCCGCGCAGGCATATCTCGAGGTCTGGGCTGAGACGGGTGACGAGGCGCATCGCGACGCCGCGCTCGGCATCCTTCGGGCCATCGCTAACCATCACTACGGCGACTTGGGGTTCCTGACCGAAGGAGTGGATTGGAACAACCACGTGGGCCAGCGCCACCATATTAATGAAGCACTCTACGGCGCGATCCAATACACCGAGCTGCTGCTCAACAACCTGCACTTCCTGGGACCAACCCTATTCTACTTCGAGAAGACCGGTTATCGGCCGCCCGCTGAGCTGGATGACGCCGCAGCCATCGCCTTGCTTGATGCGCGGCACCATCTTCAGGCGCGAATTTGACAGGCTGAGCAGGATTGACAGGATGATCTCCGCGCTATATCCTGTTCATCCTGTCAATCCTGTCCAAATTTGACTCATCACCGTCAGGATCCAACATGTCTCAACCCAACGTCCTCTTCATCATGACCGACCAGCAGCGGTTCGACACCATCGCCGCCCTGGGCAACGAGCACATCTATACCCCCAATCTCGACCGGCTGGTGCGCCGCGGCGTGACCTTCACGAATGCGTATTCGCCGTGCCCGGTGTGCGTGCCCGCCCGCTACGCCATCCGCACCGGCTGCGAGCCGCCGACCACGCGCTCGTTCACTAATGGCATCGCCCGACCGGCCCCCGGCCAGGCCGCGACGATGGAGGGTCGCTGCGGCCCTTACCTGGGCAAGACGATGCACGACCTCGGCTATCGCACCTTCGGCATCGGCAAGTTCCACAGCAACCCGTGGGACGAAGAGCTGGGCTTCGAGGTTCATCTGCACAGCGAGGAGCTTTACGGCACGCCCGACCAGCGTGCCCGCGATGGTTTCGCCGGCTGGATCGCCCGCGAGCACCCGGAATTCGACTATATCGAGGCGCTGATGGGCGAGCGCACCGAGATGTACTACATGCCCCAGGTCAGCCCGCTGCCGGCCGAGCTGACGGTCGAGCGTTGGGCCGCCGACCGCGCGGTCGAGCAGATCGCCGCCGATGACGGCCGGCCCTACTTCGGCTTCGTCTCGTTCGTCGGCCCGCACCCGCCCTTCGCCCCGCCCGTGCCGTTCAACCGCATGTACGATCCCGACCGGATGCCGGACCCCGTGCGTGGCGACCTGGCCGTAGATCACCTGGACGAGCAGATCCCCTGGATGAACTATTTGATCTGGGCTGAGGATATCAACGATTCCCATGCGCGTGTACTGAAAGCACGCTACTACGGCGAAATCAGCTACATTGACGATTGTCTGGGCCGCATCCTGGACACCGTGGAGGCGCGCAAAGATGCCGCCAACACCGTCATCTGCTTCTTCGCTGATCATGGCGACCACCTGGGCGACCACCACGCCTGGCAGAAGGAGAGTTTCTTCGAGGCGTCGTGCCACATCCCGTTCCTGGTGAGCTGGCCGGCGCGCCTCCCGGCTGATGTCCGCCGCGGGGAGTTGGTCAGCCTGGTGGATCTATTCGGGATCGCGACCGGCGCGGCGACCGCTGACGGACGACGGACGACGGGTGACGGCCGACCGCCGACTGTTGATCTTCGGGATGGGGATGATCTGTTAGGCGTGTTGGCAGGGACGGCACGGCCGCGGGAGTACCTCACCAGCATGTACGGCGAGCCGGGCACACCGCTCTTCAAGATCATGATCCGCCAGGGGCCGTGGAAATACATCTTCCTGGCGAACGGCGGCCGCGAGCAGTTGTTCAACCTGGCCGAGGATTCGCAGGAGCTTCACAACCAGTTGGCGGCCCCGACCACTCTGCAAATCAGGTTGTTGCCCGAGGACCAGCCGCCCAGTGAAGCGCCGGTTGATGTGGCGCGACGCTTGCGCCGGCTGGCGGTACAACGGTGCACCGTGCCGGGCGCAGCCGCGGCGCTGCTGGGCAATGATCTGCGGGCCTTCCCCTATCGGGAGCGGCCGCGCGGCCGCATCTACCAGTTCGACCGCTCGCGCGGCGTGGCCGGCTTTCCGGCGCGGCCGGAGGATGCGCTGAAGAAATAGGCATGGTCATTGCGAGGCCCGGTGTGCGGGCCGAAGCAATCCCAAACTTGGCCAAGGTGGGGATTGCTTCGGGCTATAAACCAGCCCTCGCAATGACCTGGCAAGGTAAGGAGAAGACATGACCTTCGATTCTCACGACCGCACGATCTTGCGCGATCTCGCCAGAGAGGTGGCCGACGCGGCCGCCGACCCGATCATGGCTCGCCGCAAACGTGCGTGGATCGCGCACAATAGTCTGCGCTCGACCACCCCAATGATGCTGATCTTCCCCGAGGGCGCATGGACGGAGCTGCTGCCCAAGACGCCGACGACTCTGAAATGCCGCGACGAGGCTGCACGAGAGATCGAGTGGAGCCTGGCTGCCCGGCTCTACACCTGCCGCCACTTCCAGGATGACACCGTGGTCGCGGCAGAGTGGATCGTCAACGCCGCGATCAGCGATACCGGCTGGGGTTACGAGCGGCTGCGCCGGCACAGCGACACCGCGCGCGGCGCCTACGCCATCGAGCCGTTCTTGAAGGAGCGCGGCGACCTGCGCAAGCTGCATTTCCCGGAGGTGATCTACGACGAAAAGGCCTCGTTTGAGAATCTGGGACGTATGCAAGACCTGTTCGGCGACATCCTGACGGTCAGGCGCAAGGGGAAGGCGCACATCTCGTACCACTTCGCCGCACAATACCTCGACCTGCGCGGGCTGGAGCTGATGTTCAGCGACATGGTCGAGGCGCCGGATTTCGTCCATCAAGTGATGGCGTTTCTGGAAGAGGGCCACCGGCGCATCCAGAAGCAGTGGATAGATCTGAATCTGCTCAGCCTCAACAACGACAACACCTATCACAGCTCCGGCGGCAACGGCTATACCGACGAACTGCCCGCCCCCGGCTTCGATCCGGCCCGCGTCCGGCCGGCCGACATGTGGGCCAGCGCGGAATCGCAGGAGATGGCGCCGGTCTCGCCCCGGATGCACCGTGGCTTTTTCATGCAATATGAGGGGCGGCTGCTGGCGCCGTTCGGGCTGACGGGCTACGGCTGCTGCGAGGATCTCAGCCGGAAGCTCGACGACGTGCTCGCCATCCCGCACATGCGCCGCGTCTCCATTTCCCCCTTCGCCGACGTGGATCGCAGCGCGGCCAGGCTGGAAGGCGCGGCAATCTTCTCGTGGAAGCCGCATCCCGCGCACCTGGTGGGCGACTTCGACGAGGCTGCGATCCGCGCGTACATCCGCCACACGCTTGAGGCGGCACGGGCCAACGGCTGCTTCCTGGAGATGATCTTGAAGGACACCCACACCTGCGAGCACCATCCGGAGCGGTTCGACGCGTGGACGGGGATTGCGCGGGAGGAGATACGCGCCGCGGTAGGAGAGTAGGGTCACACAGGTATGCCGCGGATTGACACGGATGGACGCGCTATTTTTCCTCTTCCGCGTCTCTCCGCGTTCATCCGCGGCCCGGATTTGAGAGAGCATTCTGCACGCGGGTTGTCGCCGCTAGGCAGCCCCGGCGGCCAGCCAGCTTGCGCGTGCTGCCGTCAGCTTCTCCAGAAGCACTTCACGCGTATCCTCGCCTTCGACGAGGCTGGTCGTCTCGACATACTTGATCAGCTTGTCGAGCCGGCCGACGTAATCGGCGACGGCGCGAGTTTGCACGGATTTGAGCTCTGCGCCGTCCGCCGAGACCTGGCGCAGACGAGTGAGCTTTTCCTCATAGCGCCGGCGCCAGGCGGCGGGCGCCTGACCCGTCGCCGAGATTTCCTCCAGCGCCCGGTGCTTGTCCCCCACCATCCGGGCCATCGCGACGTTGATGCCCCAGATCGCGCCGATCATAATCAGGAGCAAGACGATCGTCAGGATGACCAGCAGGCCGATGACCATATCTGTCAGACCCCTTGCAGGCTGAGCGTCTTGGCGAAGTGGCAGGCCGCCCAGTGTTCGGGCGCCACCTCTTGCCAGGCCGGCGGCTCACTGCGGCAGACTTCCTGCACAAAGCGGCAACGCGGATGGAAGTAACACCCCTTGGGCGGGTTGGCCGGGTTGGCGATCTCGCCCGCCAACAGGATCTCCTCGTGCTGCATGCGCGGGTCGGGCAGCGGGATGGCCGACAGCAGCGCCTCGGTGTAGGGATGCTTGGGCGACCGGAACAGATCCTCGGTGGATGCCAGCTCGACCATCTTGCCCACGTACATCACGCCCACGCGATGCGAGATGTGGCGGATGACGCTCAGATCGTGCGAGACGAACAGGTAGCTCAGGTTCAGCTTGCCCTGAAGCTCCAGCAACAGATTGAGGATCTGCGCGCGCACCGACACATCGAGCGCCGACACCGGCTCATCGCAGACGATGAAGCGCGGGTGGGTCGCCAGCGCGCGCGCCACCGCGATGCGTTGGCGTTGGCCGCCGCTGAAGGCGTGCGGGTAACGCTTCATGTAACGCGGATCCAGCCCCACCAGGGTCATCAGCTCTCGCACGCGCTCGACCACCTCGCGGCCGGGGCGCTTGGCGATGACCAGCGGCTCGCCGATGATGTCCAGGACGCTCATGCGTGGGTCGAGGGATGAGTAGGGGTCCTGGAAGATCATCTGCATGTCGGAGCGCACCGTGCGCAACTCGCTGTAGGGCAGCGCCAACAGATCCATCGGTTTGCCGCCGTTCGGGTAGTACAGCACGCTGCCGGCCGTCGGCTCGATGGCGCGCAGCACGCAGCGTCCCAGCGTGGTCTTGCCGCAACCCGACTCGCCGACCAGGCCGAACGTCTCACCGCGGCCGATGAACATGTCCACGTCATCTACGGCCCGCACATGGCCCCGCAAGGTGCGCAGAAAGCCGGTGCGAATCGGGAAGTATTTCCGCAGGCCCTTGACTTCGAGCAACATATCGCGCCCTGGGCCTGTCGAAGGAGCTTGTCCTGAGCTTGCCGAAGGAGCTTTTGTGTTATCCATGGAGTCCTCCTCCCGCATTGCCGTAGAGGAAGCAACGCACCTGGTGACCCGGCCGCAGTTCGACCACCGGCGGGTTACCCGTATCGCAAACGCCCGGGAGCGCGTGCTTGCAGCGGGCGTAGAAACCGCATCCAGGAGGCAGGTTGAGCGGTACCGGTACCGTGCCCTCAATGGCGTTCAGTCGCGACCGCGGCTTCAGATCGAGTGCGGGAATCGAGTGCAGTAACTCCTGGGTGTAAGGGTGGGCCGGCTCGTGGAAGACCGTGTCCACGGCTGCGAACTCCACCATGCGCCCCAGGTACATCACGCCCACCTCGTCGGCCATCTTGGCGATGACGCCCATATCATGGGTGATGAAGATCAGCGCCATGCCGAAGTCACGTTGCAGGTCGCGCATCAGGCGCAACACCTGGGCTTGTACGGTCACATCGAGCGCGGTGGTCGGCTCATCCGCGATCAGGATGGCGGGCCGACACGAGAGCGCCATGGCGATCATGGCGCGCTGGCGCATCCCGCCGGAGAGTTGATGCGGATATTCCTGCATACGCTGAGCCACGTTGGAGATCTGCACACGCTTCAGGGTTTCGACGGCGATATCGTAAGCATCTTTCTTGTCCTGGGTGGTGTGCAGCAGGATCCCTTCCATGATCTGATCGCCGATGGTATGCACCGGCGAGAAGGCCTTCATCGGTTCCTGGAAGATCATGGCGATATCGGCCCCGCGGATGGAGCGCGCCTCGCTGCCCATCGGGTCAAGCTCTACCAGGTCCACCAACGTGCTGCCATCCTTGCGCAGCAGGGTGGCTTTGCCGCCCACCTGGCCCGGCTTGGGGACGATCCGCATGATCGCCTGCGCGGTGACGCTTTTGCCGCAGCCGGACTCGCCCACCAGGCCCAATGTCTTGCGCCGCCGCACTTTGAAGCTGACGCCATCCACGGCTTGTAGGCGGCCTTCATCGAGATGGAAAGTGACGGTCAGGTCTCGAACATCGAGTAAGGTATCTGCATCGAGGATTGAAGGTGCGTTCACGGGCGGCCTCTCATTTGTACGGATCTGCGGCATCGCGCAGGCCATCGCCCAGGAAGTTGAACATCAGGACGGTGGTGACGACCCAGGCGATCGGCGCCAGCAGCCAACCGTGATGGGCGATCGTTTCGAGGTTCTGGGCATCCCGCAGCAACACGCCCCAGCTCACCACCGGCGGCTGCAAGCCCAAACCCAGGAAGCTGAGCGCGGTCTCGCCCAGGATTGTGCCGGGGATCGAGAGAGTCAGCGCGACGATGATGTAGCTGGCGAACGAAGGCAGGAGGTGCCGCACGATGACGCGCATATCGGATGCGCCGGCCAGGCGAGAGGCGGTGCAGAAGTCCTCGTCGCGCAGCGAGAGGAGCTTGCCGCGCACCACGCGCGCCAGCCCCACCCAGTTGATCATCGAGAGCACCAGCACCATGCCCATGTACATCTTCAGCGGCGACCAATCTCTCGGCAGCGCCGCGGCCAGGGCCATCCAGAGGGGGATGTGCGGGATGCAGATGATCAGGTCAATCACGCGCATGATGGCGTTGTCAATCGCCCCACCAAAGTAGCCGGCGATACCGCCCAACAGCAGCCCCAGGAAGAAGGTGATCGAGACGCTTACCAGGCCGATGGAGAGGGAGATGCGCGAGCCGTAAAGGATGCGTGTAAACAGATCACGACCGAGTTGATCCGTGCCCAGGATGAAAACCGGCCCCGTGCTGGTGAACAGATGGATGTCGGTTGGGATGATCCCCAACAACTTATGTTCTTCTCCCTTGCCGAAGAAGTAGACCGGGACCTTCTTTTCCGGGTCGGGCGCAAAGGTGCGCTTGAAGGTCTGCGGATCGGTCTTGCGCGTCATGTCCTGGACATGAGGCGCGGTCAGCCCGTTCTCATCGGCGAAGCGGATGGCGTTGGGGGGCGCCCACTTGTACTCCGTGTAGCGCGTATCGGGCAGGGTCGGCGCCAGGAAATCCGCAAAGATCGCGCAGGTGTACAGGAAGATCAGGATCGGCGAGGCGATGATCGCCAGCTTGTGCTTGCGGAATTTCCACCAGATCAGCTTCCACTGCGATGCGACGTAGTAATCGTCGCGGCCGCCTTTGGCGGCGCTCTTGGGCTGATCGGCGTCGGGGCGCTCGAGCCGGGGCTGGCTCAATCCGGCCGCGATGTTGGTCGTTGTCATAACATATGCCTCCGGTGAGAATCAGGTTTCCGTCGCGGCCCCGTAGCGAATGCGCGGGTCAAGCGCAGCCAGGCAGATATCGGAGAGCAGCGTGCCGATCACGGTCAGGGTGGCGGTGATCAGCAGGAAACTGCCGGCCAGGTACATATCCTGGGCCAAAAGCCCTTTGACGAGCAGCGGGCCGGTGGTGGGCATGTTGAGCACGATGGAGACCAGCGACTCGCCCGAAATGATGGCCGGCAGCAGCCAGCCGATGGTCGAGATCATGGGATTGGTGGCAATGCGCACCGGATACTTGAAGAGCAAGGTTCGCTCGGCGACCCCTTTGGCGCGCGCGGTAATGACGTATTGCTTCTGAAGTTCGTCCAACAACATGCCGCGCATGGTGCGGATCAGGCCAGCGGTGCCGGAAAGACCGATCACCACCATCGGCAGCCACACATGCTTCAGCATATCGGCGACGCGGGCCAGAGACCAGGGCGCATTCAGGTATTCCGCCGAGAAGAGCCCGGTGATCGCCACCCCGGTCTGGGTGAATACGGTATAGACGATCACCAGCACGATCAGGAAGCCCGGCACCGAGATCCCGATAAAACCCAGGAACGTGAAGAAATAGTCACCGATCGAGTACTGATGGGTGGCAGTGTAGATGCCGATCGGGATGGCCACCGCCCAGGTAAAGATCAAGGTCAGGATCGAGACGATAATCGTCAGGCCGATGCGTTCGCCCAGCACTTCCATCACCGGACGATTCCATTGCATGGACCAGCCGAAGTTGCCCTGCGTGATGATCCCCTTCATCCACAGGAAAAACTGATCGTACAACGGCCGGTCCAGGTGGTACAAATTGTTGAGCCGCTGGATTTCGGCCTCGGTCACGTCGTTGCCCGCCAGCTTGAGCTGCTGCACATACATCGTCATGTAATCGCCGGGCGGCAACTGGATGATGATGAAAATCAGGATGGAGAGGGCGATCAGCAGGGGGATGATCTGCAAGATGCGTCGTCCGATATATCCTAGCATAGCGATCCTTATCCTGTGCCGGGATGATCCCGATCAACAACGGTCACTGCGAGGCCCGTCGTTTGGGCCGAAGCAATCTCATCCGCCAGGAAAAGGATTGCTTCGCAAAAAAACCGCTCGCAATGACATGCCATAGCAGACATAACACAACGGGCGCCAGACAACGCCTGGCGCCCGTCCCATGCGTCGCTACACTTCAGAGAGGGCCACTCTCATGGACGCAACACTACTGCTTGAAGTAGAACTGTTCACCGCTGAAGTTGCTGGCGATGGCGAAGGCGTCCTTCGATTCGGAGACGTTGCCGAGCTTGGCGTTGACCAGCAGCGGCTGCATCTGCTTCTCGATGTGGACGAAGTACCAGATCTTTTCCTTCATCACCTTCTTGCACTCTTCGAAGTTCTTCTTCGCTTCTGCAGGGGGCAAAGCCGGGGTCTTGTATCCGAGTTCGTAGAACGCTTTAACGTCGGCGGGCGGCTCCTCGCCTTCCTTCCCAGAGGAGAGCCACCACAGATTCCATGCGCGGCCCCACATGTTGTAACCCCAGTCGTTGTGGTAGAAGAGCGGCGTATGAGTCCAGATGGAGTAAGCGAACAACTCGTTGGCGGCCACGCGCTGGCCCGCCAGGTTGCTGTCAATGCGCTTCATCGAGGTCTTGATGCCGAGCTTGTTCCAGAACTGCACGAACAACTCCTGCACCGGCAACTGATCCGCCGACTGTGCGCCGCACTCGAACGGGATTTCGAAGGTCTTGCCGTCCGGGCCGACGCGGAAGCCGTCGGCGCCCTTCTTCATGCCGATCTCGTCCAGGATCACCTGCGCGGCGGCCGGGTCGTACTTGCTGTCAATGATCGTCGAAGGCTCAGCGAAGCCGTAGTAGACGGCGTCAATGATCTCCTTGCGATCAATGCCCAGGTTCAGCGCCTGGCGGAACTTTACGTTCTGCGTCACCTTGCGCCAGTTCTGGTCCTTGTTGGTTTGGTTGAGGAAGACGTCGGTATAAGTGACGTGCGTGCGGGCCATCAAGGCGCGGATGTTGGCCTTCTTCTCGTTCTCGCGGTAGAGCGGCATCTTCACCAGCACCGCCGACTCGCGCGCAAAGTCCACCTCGCCCGAGATGTGTTTCATGCCGACCATCTCGATGTCCGACACCATCTGGCTGGCGATCTTATCAATGTAGGGGAGCTGCTGCCCGGCGGTGTCAATCTTGAAGTAGTACGGGTTGCGGGAGAAGAGCAGGCTCTGCTGCGTCACGTCTGTGATCAGCCAGGGGAAGAGCGCCGGGTAGCCGATGCTCTTCTTGCGGGTCAGATCCCAGTTGTTGGCGTTCTTCAAGGTGATGAGCTGCACCCAGGTCTCGACCTTGGCGTCCGTCATCGCCTGCTTGAGCTTGGCCTCGTCCGCGTATTTCTTGTGGAACGGCTTGAGGAAGTGCGACGGCTTGAAGATCTCGGTATAGCCACGCCAGCCCTGGATGCCGATGCTGAGCGGGAAGCCGCCGTAGGGCTTGTCGAAGATCAGCTTGAAGGTGAAGTCATCCACCTTCTGGAACTTGACTGGGCTGTTGCGGGTGTCGTTGGCAGACCGGAAGTAGGTCGGCAAGTTGGCCGTGATCTCGGTGTTGAGCATCCAGTCTTCGAAGTTGAAGCGGACGTCCTCGGTGGTGACAGGATTGCCGTCGGACCACTTCAGGCCTTCGCGCAGCTTGAAGGTGTAGGTCATCTGGTCGTCGGTCTTGAACTCTTCGACGACGTTCGGGGTCACCTCATCGCCGATGATGCCCGGCGTGTTGATGATCGGCTCGTTGCCCATCACGAACGCATCGGCGTCCCAGTCGGGGGCCACGGAGGTCACCAGGCGGATCGTGCCGCCATACGTCCCGACTTCCGCCTTGAGCTGCGAGGCCGGCATCTCATTGCTGACCTTGGGGTTCTTGGGCAAACGCTGATCCACCGGGGGCAGCTTGCCGGTCTTGACCAGGTCAGCAAGCATAGGGGCTTCCTTGTACTTGCTCGGGGCTGCCGCGGCCGGGGCTTTGGTCGGTTCAGGGGCCTTAGTCGCTGCGGGCGCAGCCGCCGGGGCCTTGGTCGGCTCGGGAGCCTTGGTCGGCTCGGGAGCTTTGGTCGCTGCGGGCGCAGCCGCCGGGGCCTTGGTCGGCTCGGCCTTCGCAGGAGCAGGAGCTGGCGCCGCTTGTCCACCACAAGCGGCGGCAGCCACGCCTACAGCAACGATGCTGGTCTGCTGTAGGAACTTTCGACGGCTCAACTTCGTGGACATGTCCTTGTTCCTCCCTTGTTTGTGCTGGCTACGATGAAAAGATGCGAGAGATTTGAGGAGACCGCCCAGACCAGATATCTATCCAATCAGGCATAGCGGACAATATACACGATGGACTGTGATCTGTCAAATGCGTAAATGCGTAAACACGGTGTTGCTTTGGAAGTTTCGCGGTAATCTGGTATCATTGCGTTTTGGTCAAAGCCTGAGATTTCTCGCATACGAAGTGGAGTAATGGTAGAGAAGACAGCAGGACAAAGTGTGGTTTTCGAACCGACCACTGCGCAAGGCCTGCGCCGCGGCATCAATCAGATGGCCGACATGCTGCGCCCCACGCTTGGGCCGCATCCGCGCCTGGTCGCGCTCCATCAGGGGAACGATTTTGGGCTGGCGCCCGCGTTGCTGGATAACGGCAGCGTGATCTGCCGCGGGGTCCGGCAGCTCGCGGATCGCGACGCCGACCTGGGCGCCATGTTCGTGCGCCGTCTGGTGTGGCAGCAAAACGATCTGGCGGGCGATGGGACAACCACGGCGGCGATCCTGTTGCAGTCCATCTTCAACCAGGGCCTGGCGTACCTGGCGGGCGGCGGCAGCGCGATGGCGCTCCGGCGCTACCTCAAAGAAGGCTTGCAGATCATCCGCCGCGAGTTGGCCGCGATGGCCGCCCCTGTCGAGGGCGAGAAGGCGGTCGCGCAGGTGGCCGCGTCAGTTTGCCATGACCCCGAACTGGCGAGATACCTGGGCGAAGTATTCGCCATCATCGGTGAATATGGGCGGCTGGTCATCCGCGAGGGCCAGGAGCGCGGCGTCAAACGGGAATACATCGAGGGCGCTTACTGGGATGGCGGCATCCTCTCGCACGACATGCTGGCGCTTCCCACGGCCGAGACTAAGATCGCGCGCGATCAGCGCACGTTGCACGGAGAGTTGGAGAACGCGGCTGTGCTGATGACGGATGGCGACATCAAGGAGCCGGAGGATCTGATTCCGATCCTGCGGTTGGTGTTGGGACAAGGGCTGCGCCGCCTCTTCATCATCGCCGCCTCGGTCTCGGAGCGCGCCCTGGCCATGTTGCACGCCAACCGGGCGGCCGGTGTGCTCTCCTCGCTGGCCGTCAAAGCGCCGGGCGCCTTGGGCGAGGACACCGCGGCGGCCCTGGAAGATATCGCCTATCTGACCGGCGGCCGGCCGATATCGGTGATGTCGGGCGAAACCTTCGCGCAGGCGCGACCCGATGACCTGGGGTTGGCGCGGCGGGTGTGGGCCGCCGCCGATCGCTTCGGGCTGCGCGGCGGCGCCGGCAATCCCCACGAGCTTCGGCGTCACATCACACGCCTGCGCGCGGCCTGCCAGACAACCGATGACCCGGCGCGGCGCAAGAAGCTGCGCGACCGCATCGGCGTGCTGATCGGTGGCGCGGCGGTCCTGTGGGTCGGCGGCGCGACTGAGGCCGAGTTGGGCGTCCGCATGGAGCTGGCCGAGCGATCTGCCGAAGTCTTGCGCGGCGCGCTGCGCGAAGGGATCGTGCCCGGCGGCGGCGCGGCGTTCATGGCGTGCCGCCGGGCGCTGCGCGAACACCTGGCGCAATGCGCCGACCCAGACGAGCGAGCCGCCTACCGGATCTTGATCCGCGCCCTGGAGGAACCCGCGCGCGTCCTGGCCGCAAACTCCGGTTACAGCCCAAGCGCGATCATCGCCCAGATGGATCTGCTTGGCCCCGGTTACACCTTCGATATGCGGCCGGGCCGCATGGTCGCCGTCGAGCAAACCGGGCTTTCAGATGTGGCGGCCGTCCTCCGCATGGCGATCACCGGCGCGGTCAGCAGCGCGGCCCTGGCGCTCACAACCGGGGTCATCGTGCATCACAAACGATAAAGGTTGTCGGGGATAACTGTCATTCTGAGCGGGTTGGCTCCAAATCTCTCGTCGCAACGTCAAACCAGCGAAGAATCTCCCCTCATGCCACGCGAGACCCTTCGCTGGATGATCACCGCAACACGATAATGTCAATACTACAACCGCACTTCGGTCGCCGTGTCACGCTGAGCGGGTGGAACAGCGAGTTTTCGGCCTCCCTGGCCGCCAGCGAAGCGTCTCGCGACAGCAAACGAGATGCTTCGGCCCAAACCATGTCCTGAGCGCAGTCGAAGGAGCCGGGCCTCAGCATGACAAGTGCGGTTGTAGTACTAATCAAGGTCTACGGGCGGTTGAAGGAGATAGAACTGGTGACGGAGAACGATTTTCAAGATGTGGTCCATGCGCTCGCCCTCTCGCCGGGCTTTGCGGAGGATGGCGTGGCCTTCGCGGCGTGCGCGTCGGGTCTCTATAAATCGCACGATGGCGGGCAGACGTGGGCCTCGGCCTACGGCTCGCTTGATCTCAGCGCGCTGCTCGCCACCCCGGCCGTGGCGATCTCGCCGGCGTTTGCGACCGATCGCACGGTCTTCGCGGGCGTGAGCGGCGCGATCCTGCGATCCCAGGATGGCGGCGAAAGCTGGCAAGTCAGCAGCCTGCCCACCCCGGCGCCGTTGGTGTCGTGCCTGGCGATCTCGCCGAACTACGCTGACGATCAGGTGTTGCTGGCCGGCACGATCGAAGACGGCATCTTCCGGTCGGCCGATCGCGGCGCGCATTGGATGTTGTGGAATTTCGGCCTCTACGATCTCCATATCCTGGCGTTGGCCCTGTCACCCAATTTCGAAGAGGATGACACTGTGTTTGCTGGCGTCGAATCCGGGGTTTTCCGCAGCACGACCGGCGGCCGTTCCTGGCGCGAGCTGCCCTTCCCCGGCGATCTGGCGCCCGTGCTGAGCCTGGCGGTCTCCCACGCCTATCAGTTCGATGGCGTGGTGTTCGCCGGTACCGAGTCCAACGGTCTACACAAGTCCACCGATCGTAGCCAGACCTGGGCGCGCGTGGGCGCCGAGGTCATTACCGGATCGGTGAACCAGATCCTCTTGGGGTCGCACTACCCGGCGATCTCCCATCTGCTCGTGCTGACCTCCGAAGGGCTTTTCTTCTCGCAGGATGCCGGCGCGACGTGGGCGCCCTGGCCGCTCGACCTGCCGGAAGGCATGGAAGCGGCCGCGATCGCCGCGCCCGATGAATTCCATCCGGGCGCTCCGCTGCTGATCGGGACCGCGGAGGGTCGCGTGATACGCATGAACTGACCCCGGTATCCCCTTTGCGTCCAGACTCGTTCTTGACAAAACCGGATAGTGGGTGTATTAAGGACATTACACGTGTAATGCGACACGCGCCTCCCAACTGGTGATCTAATTGAGCACTGAATGAAATCTCCGACGCAAGCTGATGTGGCGCGTCTATGATATGATATTCTGCTTGTCAATACGGCCCTGGCATCCCGGAAGACGTTTCTGTCGCGGGCTTCGACGACATCGCGGAGTCTTGCTACGTGAATCCATGGTTCAGTGGAAAGAGTTGGCTAGATGCCGGAGGTATGCCGCGAAAGGAGGTGGTCATAAGCTGACAGGGAAGCCCGACAGCGTTCTCGGTGGTACGTTAACGGCAATTCGGATCATCTTCAATTACCCAATCAAGGAGAAAGAGAGACATGTTTAAGCGTTACTGGTGGTCTATCGTCATCGTGCTGGCCATGGTGCTGTCTGCCTGCGGCGGCCCCGCGACGCCAGCGCCCGCCCCGGCCAAGGCCGAGCCAACTAAGGCGCCGGCTGCCGCTCCTGCGGCGACCAAGGCTCCCGAGCCGACCAAGGCCCCGGAACCAACTAAGGCCCCGGAACCAACCAAGGCGCCGGCCGCGCCTGAGCCAACCAAGGCCCCGGCTGCGCCTGCCGCCGGCAAGTACAGCGAAGCTCCGATGCTGGCCGACCTGGTGAAGGCCGGCAAGTTGCCGCCGGTGGATCAACGCGTGCCCGAAGTCCCCTTTGTGGTGGATAAGGGCGTGCTAATCGCCGAGAAGGACCTGCCCGACTGGACCGCCGGCAAGTATGGCGGCACGTTACGTGTGGGCCATAGCGTCGCCAACTGGAACCCGGATGTCTTCGTCATGATGGACGAGGCGATGATGCAGGGTCAGGGCATCGGCATGGACGGCATCCGCGGCAATGTGGTCGAGAACGTTAAAATCGAGAACGACAACAAGGATTTCACCTTCAAGATCCGCAAGGGCCTGAAGTGGTCCGACGGCCAGCCTGTAACCACGGCCGATGTCAAGTTCACCTTCGAAGACATGTACGGCAACGACAAGCTCTTCCCGAACGGCGTGCCGAATGAGTTCCGCGTCGGCTTCTCCGTCAAGGGGGAGAAGGGGACGATGTCGGTCATTGACGACTACACCTTCAAGATCAGCTTCCCCAAGCCGTATGGTGGGTTCATCCGCAACATGTGGATCGAAGGCTGGAAGGGCTACACCCTGGTCATCAACCCGGCGCATCACCTCAAGAAGTTCCATATCAAGTACACCAAGCTCGAGGACATGCAGGCCGAGATGACCAAGATGAACCTGAAGGACGAGTGGTGGCAGTACTTCGCGCAGAAGCGTTGCCAGAACTGGGACATGACCAACCCGCGCTGCGTGGATTACCCAGGCCTTTACCCGTGGATCCCCAAACCGTCCGGCAACCCCAGCCTGTTGACCTTCGAGCGCAACCCGTATTACTTCAAGGTGGACAGCAAGGGGCAGCAGTTGCCCTATATTGACAAGATCGTCTCGCAGCAGGTCGAGAACGTCGAGATGCTCAACCTGAAGCTGTTGGCCGGCGAGATTGACTTCATGCGCGAATCCACCGGCCTGGTGAAGATCCCGCTCTACAAGGAGAACGAGCAGAAGGCGGGCTTCCGGGTCGTGCTGACCGACATGCACGTGGACTCCTCGGGCCTGCGCCTGAACCAGACCTTCGACGACAAGGACTGGCAGACGGTGGCGCGTGACCTGAAGTTCCGCCAGGCCGTCAGCCTCGCGATCAACCGCAAGGAGCTGATCGAGAACGTCTACTACGGCTATGCGTCGCTGCCGCTGGAGCTGGTCGGCGAGGCCAACTCGAAGTTCGATGTCGCGGCGGCCAACAAGCTGTTGGATGACATGGGGCTGAAGAAGGGCGCCGATGGCATGCGCCAATACGCCAGCGGCAAGACGATCGAAATCCTGCTGGAGCACGGCGCGCACGCGCCCGATATCTCGCCGGTCGCCGACCTGACCGCTCAGTATCTGAAGGCGATCGGCCTCAAGGTCACGGTCAAGCAGCTCGATCCGAGCTTGTGGGGCACGAAGTGGGCTGCCAACCAGATCCAGGCCACCGTGATGTGGAGCCACGACCGTGGCTGGGACAACGATGCGGTGTCCGGCAGCGTGAACCGTGCCGGCGTCCTGTGGTCGGACTGGGTCGGGAGCGAAGGCAAGACGGGCGTCGAGCCGCCCGATTGGGCCAAGAAGGCGTATGACATTGACGCTCGGCGCTGGCAGGTGGTCTCCGGCTCCGACGATTACAAGAAGGTCGTCGCCGAAGGCACCCAGTGGTGCCGCGATAACCTGCCGTACATCAACTTCGTCGAGAACGTGAAGTACCCGATGGTCGTGTCGGCGAAGATGGGCAATGTGCCGCAATCCGGCTTCGCCATCGGCGCGAACTTTAGCGGCGAGGAGCTGTTCTTCAAGTAATTGGGGTGTCCACGTGCCAGGCACTTCGCAAGTGCCTGGCACGTAATCTATCAAGGAAGGGAGAATCTGATGTCTCGCAAAGCGATCTGGTCACTGTCACTGATTGTGATCGTGACCCTGCTCCTCACGGCCTGTGGCGCGCCGGCGGCGCCGGCTCCCGCCAAGGCCGAACCGACCAAGGCCCCGGCTGCTGCGCCGGCGGCCACCAAGGCCCCCGAACCAACTAAGGCGCCTGAACCAACCAAAGCGCCTGAGCCGACCAAGGCGCCGGCTGCCGCGCCGGCGGCCACCAAGGCCCCTGAGCCGACCAAAGCACCCGAACCGACCAAGGCCACGGCGGCACCCGCGGCGGCCAGCAAGTACAAAGAATCGCCCATGCTGACCGACCTGGTTAAAGCCGGCAAGCTGCCGTCCATCGAGCAGCGCCTGCCCGAAGAGCCGTTTGTGGTGGACAAAGGCACGCTGATCCTGGAAAAAGATCTGCCGGATTGGCAACCGGGCAAGTACGGCGGCACGCTGAACTTCGCCCATGCCGTCGCCAACTGGAACCCCGACATCTTCATCGGTGCCAACGACAACCTGCTGTGCGCGCCCGGCATCGGCCTGGAAGGGTTGAAGCCGTGTATCGTCAGCGATTACAAGGTGAGCGCCGACAATAAGGAATTCACCTTCAAGCTGCGCAAGGGCCTCAAGTGGTCCGACGGCAAGCCGGTGACCACCGAAGACGTGCGCTTCGTGTGGGAAGATGTCTACGGCAACGAGAAGATCACCCCAGCCTTCCCGAACAAGTTTAGAGACGGTGGGAAAGCCGGCGCCAACCAGGGCAAGCTGACCATCGTGGATGACCTGACCTGGAAGATGACCTTCGGCGAGCCGTATGGCGGCCTGCTGCGCGAGATCAGCATCAAGGGCTGGCAGGGCTATACCGACCTGCTGCGCCCCAGCCACTTCCTGAAGCAATATCATCCGAAGTACGCGGACATGAACAGCCAGGCCATCAAGGACGAAATGACCAAGATGAACCTGAAGGATGAGTGGTGGCAGCTTTTCGCCCAAAAGAACTGCAACAACTGGGATCTGACGAACCCGCGCTGCGTCAACTACCCATCCCTCTACGCCTGGGTGGGCGTGCCTTCGGGCAATCCGAGCCTCCTGGCCTTCGAGCGCAACCCGTACTACTGGAAGGTGGACACTTCCGGTCAGCAACTGCCGTACATTGACAAGCTCAAATCGCAGCAGGTCAACGACGTCGAGATGCTGACGTTGAAGGTCCTGAACGGCGAAGTGGACTTCGTGCGTGAAAGCACCGCGCTGGTCAAACTGCCGCTTTACAAGGAAAATGAGGCCAAGGCCGGCATCCGCCCGCAGTTGATGGACAACCATGTGGATCCGAGCTGCTTCTACCTGAACCTGACCTTCAAGGATGACAACTGGCGCAAGGTCGTCAACGACGTGAAGTTCCGCCAGGCGGTCATGTATGCGATCAACTACAAAGAGATCATCGAGAACGTCTACTACGGCTTCGCCCAACTGCCCAAGCTGGTGCCGGCCGAGTATAGCGCGGACAAGGCGAACAAGCTGCTGGACGAAATCGGGCTGAACAAGAAGGACGCCGAAGGCTTCCGGCTGGGCCCCGATGGCAAGACCTTCGTGATCCCCATCGAACACGCGGCGCACGCGCCGGACATCGGGCCGGGCGCCGAGCTGGTCGCACAACACCTGAAGAAGGTCGGGCTGAAAACCTCTGTCAAGCAGATTGACCCACAACTGTGGGGTACCCGCATCGCCGCCAACGAGATCCAGGCGACCTTCATCTGGGATGTGCAGCCGATGTGGGCGGACAACACCTGGACCGACTACACCCCGAACAATCAGTGGGCCCCGCTCTGGAACCTGTGGTTCACCAGCGGCGGCAAGCAGGGCGAAGAGCCGCCCGCAGCGGCCAAGGCGTTGTTCACCGACATCCTGGCCGGTCGTAACCAGGCCGTCCCGTACTCCGATGTGGACAAGAAGCTGCGCGAAGACCTATACAAGAACTATGGCGCGAACATCTGGATCTTCCCCTTGGCCGAGAAGGTCAACTACGCCATGGTCGTCTCGCAGAAGCTGGGCAACATGCCGAAGTCGGGCCAGGCCATTGGCGCGGACTATAGCATGGAGCAGTTCTTCTTCAAGTAAGCCGTTGGTGAGTATTCGGCCGTGGCGGAGCATCCTGAGCGGAGTCCGGCGTTGTGTGCCGGACGAAGTCGAAGGAGGCGGAGCGGGTGTCAGCCATGCCGCATCTTTCGACTGCACTCCGCCGCCCGAGCTACTGGGCGGCGCCGTTCCGCTCAGGATGCTTCTTCGGCTCTGATCTGAGAGATTTGCCGCCTGGACGGCTGTGTCAGGCCCAGGCGGCGACCGAACTTGAGCGAGGAGGGGAGTAGACGTGCTACTATACATCGTCCGTCGTCTCCTGATGTTGATCCCGATCCTGATCTTGATGTCGCTGGTGGCGTTCTTCCTCATCGAGCTGCCGCCGGGCGACTACGTGAGCTTCCGCATCCAGCAACTGAAAATGTCCGGCGTCGAAGTCTCGGAGGATGAGGCTGAGCGGCTGATGATGCAGTTCGGCCTGGATAAACCGCTGCCCGCGCGCTACCTCCAATGGGTATCCGGCATTGTGTTGCGTGGGAATTGGGGTTGGTCGCTCCAGTGGAACAAAGCCGTGGGTGAGATTCTATCCGAGCGCATCCCGATGACGGTCGTCATCTCGCTGCTGGCGCTGCTCTTCTCCTGGGGCGTTGCGGTGCCGATCGGGATCTACTCGGCGACCCACAAGTATTCGGTGATGGATTATCTCATCACGTTCCTGGGGTTCATCGGGGCGGCGACCCCCGGCTTCCTCCTGGCGCTGATCATGGCCTGGCTGCTTTTCACTAAGCTGGGGTTCTCGGCCCTCGGCCTCTTCTCGAAGGAGTTCCTCGATGCCCCCTGGAGCATGGCTAAGTTCGTGGATCTGCTGAAGCATCTCTGGCTGCCGTTGATCCTGGTCGGGCTGAGCAACACCGCGGGCACGATCCGCGTGGTGCGCAACAACCTGCTGGACGAGCTGAACAAGCAATATGTGATCACCGCGCGCGCCAAGGGGCTTTCGGAGTGGAAGCTGCTCTTCAAGTACCCCGTGCGGATGGCGATCAACCCGCTGCTCAGCACGGTGAGCTGGGTGCTTCCCGGCCTGGTCTCGGGCGCGGTCTTACTGGACATCGTCCTCAGCCTCCAGACCGTGGGGCCGGTGCTGTTGCGGGCCACCCTGGCGCAAGACATGTACCTGGCCGGCAGCATCGTGCTGATCTTGAGCGCGTTGACCGTGATCGGCGCCCTGATCGGCGACGTGTTGCTCGTGCTGGTGGATCCCCGCATCCGCTTCGGGAGGTTGGCCAAGTGAGCGCACAAAATAATGCTGCTGCATCCCCAACTTCAGGCGCGGCGCAACAAACCCCGATCGCTAAACAGAAACGATCAGCCGAAGAACGGTATTACTATGCCAGCCAGCGGGAGCTGATCTGGTGGCGATTCACGCGGCATAAAGCGGCCGTGATCGGCGCTTCGCTGCTGATCGTACTATATCTGGGCGCGCTCTTTGCGGATTTCGTGTCGCCATACACCATGGATACGCGTTTCGAGGGATTCCAGGCGGCACCGCCCACCACGATCCACCTGCTCAAGCCCGATGGCGGCATCCAGCCACACGTTTTCGGCATGCAGCGTAAGCTGGATCAGAAGACCTTCAAGTGGACGTTCACCGAAGATACCAGCAAGATCTTTCCATTGCGCTTCTTCGTCAAGGGCGAAGAGTATAAGCTCTTTGGACTGGTCAAGACCGACCTCCATCTCTTCGGCGTCGAAGGCGCGCCGATCTTTCTGTTCGGCACCGACCGCCTGTCGCGTGACGTGTTTTCGCGCACGTGGGCGGGCGCACGCATCTCGCTCTCGATCGGGCTGGTGGGTGTGTTCATCAGCTTTACCCTGGGCGTGCTCCTGGGCGGCATCTCGGGTTACTTCGGCGGATTGGTGGATGACGCTATCCAACGGGTGATTGACTTCCTGATCGCGATCCCCGGCCTGCCGCTGTGGATGACCCTTTCCGCCGCCTTGCCGCGCGATTGGCCCACCCTGAAGCTCTACTTCGCCATCACCATCATCCTGTCGGTGCTGGGCTGGACCGGCCTGGCGCGCGTGGTGCGCGGCAAGATCCTCCAACTGCGCGAGGAGGATTACACGCTGGCCGCGCAGGGCGCGGGCGCCAGCGATTGGCGCATCATCACGCGCCACCTGCTGCCCGGCTTCACCAGCCACCTGATCGTCTCGATCACCTTCTCGATCCCGGGCATGATCCTCAGCGAGACGGCTCTCAGCTTCATCGGTCTGGGCATCCAGCCGCCGGCGGTGAGTTGGGGCACCTTGTTGCAGGATGCGCAGAACCTGACGGCCGTGGCGCAGCAGCCCTGGCTGCTGATCCCGGCGCTCTTCGTGATCACCACCGTGATCTTGTTCAACTTCGTCGGCGATGGCCTGCGCGATGCTGCCGACCCATATCAGAGATAGGGGAGGAGCGACGACATGGCAGCACCAGAAAACTTCCCGACGCTGGTGGAAGTCAAGGACTTGCAGACCTACTTCTTCCTTCACGAAGGCACCGTCCGCGCGGTGGACGGGGTGAGCTTCAACATCTACGAGGGCCGTTCGCTCGGCGTGATCGGCGAGAGCGGCTGCGGCAAGTCGGTGACGGCCCAATCCATGATGCGCATCGTGCCTTCGCCGCCTGGCCGCGAGGTGGGCGGGTCAATCCAGATGTATCTGCGGCAGGATGGCGGGGACACGGCCGAGATCGTCAACGTGTTGCAGTTGCCCGCCGGCGGCGAGAAGATGCGTTCGATCCGCGGCCAGCAGATCGGCATGATCTTCCAGGAGCCGATGACCTCGCTCAGCCCGCTGCACACCATCGGCGACCAGATTTCCGAGAATATCCTGATCCACGAGAAGGACGCCACCAAGAAGCAGGCCCGCGACCGCACCATCGAGATGCTCGGACGCGTCGGCATCCCCCGGCCGCAACGGTTGGTGGATGCCTATCCGCACCAGCTCAGCGGCGGCATGCGCCAGCGCGCCATGATCGCCATGGCGTTGATCTGCGGCCCACGGCTGCTCATCGGCGATGAGCCGACGACCGCGTTGGACGTGACGATCGAGGCGCAGATCCTCGACCTGATTAAGAAGCTGCAGGCCGATTTCGGCATGGCGCTGATGTATATCAGCCACGACCTGGCGGTGGTCGGCGAGATGTCCGACGAAATCATGGTCATGTATCTGGGCCAGGTGATGGAGCATTCCAGCACCGACGAGATCTTCGATAACCCGTTGCATCCTTATACCGTGGCGCTCTGGCGCTCCATCCCGACGATTGAGGGGAAGTTGGAGCGGCTGGTGCCGATCAGCGGCACCCTGCCGAGTCCGTTTGCGGTGCTGCCGGGATGCCGTTTCTTCGCGCGTTGCGACCGCCGCATGCCGGGTGTCTGCGATGCGACGCCGCCGCCGCTAAAAGAGGTGATGCCGGGTCACAAGGTGCGCTGCTTCCTGTACCAATGAGCGAGTGGATTTGACCAGGGGAGCGCGTGTCATTGCGAGCGTAGCAAACCCCATTCCTTGCAATGACAACCTCCCAGTTGAGGCGATAAGGCATGGCCAATCAAACACAACCACCCCTACTTGAAGTCCGTGATCTGAAGAAGTGGTTTCCGATCTCGAAGGGCTTCCTTCAGCGACATGCCGGTTTTGTCAAAGCCGTGGATGGCGTCAACATTGACGTGCAGGCGGGTGAGACGCTGGGCATCGTCGGTGAGAGCGGCTCGGGCAAGACGACGCTGGGCCGCTGTATCACCCGGCTTTATACCCCCACCGGCGGCCAGGTGACGATGCGGGCCGACGGCGAAACCCTGGATGTGACCGCGCTCAAGGGCAAAGAGCTATCCGCGTTCCGCAAACGGGCGCAAACGATCTTCCAGGATCCGTATTCATCCCTCAACCCCCGCATGACCGTCTTGCAGACGGTGGGCGAGCCGCTGCTGGTGAACAACCTGGCGCGCGGCAAGGAGTTGGAGAACCGGGTCACGGAGATCGTCTTGCAGGTCGGGTTGCGCGTCGAGCACCTGCAGCGCTACCCGCACAGCTTCAGCGGCGGGCAGCGCCAGCGCATCGGCATTGCGCGGGCGATGGTGGTGAACCCGCAGCTCGTGGTGGCCGACGAACCGGTCTCAGCCCTGGATGTGTCCATCCAGGCGCAGATTCTCAACCTGTTGCAGGATTTGCAGCAGAAGTATCAGCTCACCTACCTCTTCATTTCGCACGCCATGAGCGTCATCCGCTATGTGAGCGACCGGATCGCGGTCATGTATGCGGGCAAGTTGGTGGAGCTGGGGTCGAAGCAGGAGCTTCTGAGCTATCCGAAGCACCCATACACCGAGGCGCTGCTGGCAGCCGTCCCCAAGACGACGCATCGGAAGCGCGCTATGCGGCTGGTGTCGCCCGGCGAGCCGCCGGATGTCGCCAACCTCCCGAAAGGGTGCGTCTTCGTGCCCCGTTGCAAGTACGCGGCCGAGCAGTGCAAGGAGCAGTCGCCCACCTTCCGCCCCGTAGGCAGCGGCGCATATGTCAGTTGCCATCTGGCGGAATCGTTGACGTTGCAGGGCATCTAGGATCATGCAGATACGCAAGACGTCCGAATACATCCTGGCCTACGTGCTCTGGATCGTTTCGTGTGCAGTGGGGGCCTTCATCGGGTTCTGGGCGGTGCGCAGCGCGTGGGATGCGCTGGTGGAGATTATGACGCTCAGCCAGACGATGGGCACGCCCGCGCAGCGTTTTCAGGTCATCTTCACCCGCAACGCGTTCGACCGCTTCGGCGTGGTCGCGCTGGGGGTGTTGGGCGTCCTGATGGTGGTCTTCATCGAGCATTATTATCGCACGGGCGTGGATCGGGGCATTTTGGCGCGGCGGGTGGTGCTGATAACTCTGATCGAGGTGGGTGTCCTGTTCGTCTCTTTGACGCTTCGGGTGGCTCTGGCCGGCGTGATGGGCCTCTTCACGATTTGGAGTATCATCGTGCCGCTCGGTGTGTTGGTCCTGGTAGTCGTCTTGAGTTGGGTGCTGACACGCTTGCCCAAACAGTCCGCAACGAATCTGTAATCCGCCTTGCGCCCGCATCTCTGCGCATGTCTTCCCCCTCGTCCGTTCCTGGAGAGGGGGAATTGTTTTGGTGGTAGATCACCATGAACCGGGTCAGGCGTACCGTGCTGAAACGGCATTTGGTCCCTACCAGGTTTGGCGCAAGAGATAATACGGAGGGAGGTTTCATGGCGCAGTCATCTGTCCTCTGGTACACTGCCCCGGCCAGGCACTGGGTCGAGGCGCTGCCCATCGGTAACGGCCGGCTGGGCGCGATGATCTTCGGCGGGCTGCCGGAGGAGCGGCTCCAACTCAACGAGGAATCGCTCTGGTCGGGCTATCCGAAGGATGGCGACAACCCGGACGCCATCCATTATCTGCCGCTCGTGCGCAAAGCGGTTTTCGACGCGGATTACGCCCTGGCCGATCAGTTCTGCAAGAAGATGCAGGGACCATTCACCCAGAGCTACCAGCCGATGGGGGACCTGCGGCTGGCGTTCGAGCATACCGGCGCAGTGAGCGACTATCGCCGATCGCTCGATTTGGACACGGCGGTGGCCGAGACGAGGTATCGGGCCGGCGGCGTGGGGTTCACCCGGCAGATCTTCGCCACAGCCGCCGATGACGCGATCATCGTGCGCCTGACCTGCGATGCGCCGGGCGGGTTGACGTTCGCGGCGACGCTCGACAGCCTGCTGCGGTATCGGGTCGCATCTATCCCCCCATCCTCCTTCCCTCGCAAGGGAGGGGGAGCAGAGGGGGTTAGGTCTCCAACGCGGGAAGGGGGAGTAGAGGGGGTTGGGTCTCTGCTCCTCACCAGCCAGGTGCCCAGGCACGTGGATCCGAGTTATCTCAAGTCCGATAATCCGGTCATCTACGATGACGAGGGCGGCGAAGGGATGACCTTCGCCATCTGCCTGGGCGTGCGGGCGGAGGGCGGCCGCGTGGCGGTCGAGGACGGCCGGTTGCGCGTGGCGGGCGCCGATGAAGCGACCCTCTACCTCTGCGCGGCGACCAGTTACAATGGCTTCGATCGGTCGCCGGGCCGCGACGGCAAGGACCCGGTGGCGCTGGCCGGGGCGGCCCTGGCGGCGGCGTTGGGCAAGTCCGACGATGCCCTCCTGGCCGCGCATCTGGCAGAGTACCAGCCGCTCTACCAGCGCGTCGCGCTCGATCTCGGATCCCGCGGCGCGGCGGATGCGCCCACCGACCAACGAATTCGGAGCTACCCCGCCGATCAGGATCCCGCGCTGGTCAGTCTGCTCTTCCAGTATGGCCGCTACCTGCTGATCGCTTCGTCGCGGCCGCACACCATCCCGGCCAACCTCCAAGGCATCTGGAACGACATGATCCGGCCGCCCTGGAGCTCGAACTATACCATCAATATCAACACGCAGATGAACTACTGGCCGGCCGAGGTCGCCAACCTGGCCGAGTGTCACACCGCGCTCCTGGATTTCATCAAGAATTTGAGCGTCAACGGCGCAAAGACGGCTGCGACGAACTACGGCTGCCGCGGCTGGTGCTCGCACCACAACGCCGACCTCTGGTGCCAGTCGGCGCCGGTGGGCAATTACGGCGGCGGGCAGCCGCAATGGGCGAACTTCCCCCTTTCGGGCGCGTGGCTATGTCACCACTTATGGGATCACTATGCGTTCAGCGGCGACAAAACCTGGCTGGCCGACTTCGCCTGGCCGATCATGGCTGGCGCGGCCGAGTTCTGTCTGGATTGGCTGATTGAAGATCGCGAAGGCTATCTAGTAACCTCGCCATCCACCTCAGCCGAGAACGTCTTCGTCACCGAGGCGGGTCTGGCCGCCCAGGTGAGCATGGCGACGACCTTCGACATGACGATCATCCGCGAGCACTTCGACAATTGCCTGGCCGCGGCCGAAGCATTGGGAATCGAGCACCCTGAGCGGAGTGGCGAACCGTTTCGCCACGGAGTCGAAGGGCGTGCCCCCGCCGATCGCGACGCTGACCTCATCGCCCGCATCCGTGCCGCCCGCCCCCGCCTCTATCCGTTCAAGATCGGCAGCCAGGGTCAGCTCCAGGAGTGGTATCGCGACTTCGCCGATCACGACCCGCGCCACCGCCACATCTCGCATCTGATGGGCCTCTACCCCTGCCGGCAGATCACCGCGCGGGGGACGCCCGATCTGTTCGCCGCGTGCAAACGCTCGCTCGAGCTGCGCGGGGACGAAAGCACCGGCTGGTCCATGGCATGGAAGGTGAATTGCTGGGCGCGGCTGAGCGACGGCGATCACGCGCTGCGCGTCCTCTCCTTCCTCTTCAACCCCGTGCACCCGGATGACTTCAACATGCGCAAGGGTGGCATCTACCCGAACATGTTCGACGCGCACCCGCCGTTCCAGATTGACGGCAACTTCGGCGCGACCGCCGGCATCGCCGAGATGTTGGTGCAGAGCCATGAAGGAACCATCCGCTTCCTGCCCGCGCTGCCCTCGGCCTGGCCGGCCGGCTCGGTGAAAGGGTTGCGGGCGCGGGGCGGCTTCGAGCTGGACTTCGCCTGGGAAGGCGGCATACTAAAGGAAGCGACGATCCGCTCCACGGTGGGCAACGCGTGTCGGATCGAGACGAATGCGCCCGGCAACATCATCAGCGACGGCGCGGCGATAGCCGTGCAACGGGAAGGCGCGACCTTGACCTTCCCCATGCAGCCCGGCGCAGTCTATACGTGGGTTGCCGGGTGATCGCGCGACGTGCCAGGCGCTTCCGAAAAGCGCCTGGCACGTGACAACGAGAAGGAGACAGTCTAATGAAACACAGAATCCTCGGCCGCACCGGCCTGGCCGTGTCCGAGCTTGCGCTCGGCGGCCTCTTCCTGGCTTCCTGGTTTGCAACCCCAGAGCAATCGGCGGCGACCGTGCGTCGCGCAGTGGAGCTTGAGGTGAATTACATTGACACTGCGCCCGGCTACGGCAACAGCGAGGAGGCGCTGGGCCACGCGCTGCGGTCGCTGGGTGATGCCGCCGCGCCGCTCATCCTCTCGACCAAGCTCGGCGGCCGGCCCCAACCGTTCAACCCCCAGGACAAGGCCGCGCTGTTCGCGTCGGTGGAGGAGAGCCTGCGGCTGCTGGGCCGCGACCGGATTGACCTGCTGCTGATCCACGAGCCGGATCGCCCCAGCCAGTACGACTGGTGGAGCGACTGGGAGCGTTTCACCGGCCCGGTGCTGGAGGTGCTGGACGAGTTGAAGCAGGCCGGCGTCATCCGCTTCACCGGGCTGGGCGGCACAACGGCCTACACCCTGCCGTACATCATCGCCGCCGGCCGCTTCGACGTGGCGCTGACGGCGTTCAACTACAGCCTGCTGTGGCGCGAGGCCGAGATCGCGGTGTTGCCCGCCGCTAAAGCGCAGGGGATGGGCATCATCATCGGATCGCCGCTGCAACAGGGCGCGCTGGCGCGGCGCTATGACGACCAGGTCAGCGACGGCGCGCGCTGGCTCAGCCCGCCGCGACGCCGGCAATTCCAGGCGCTCTACGCGTTCCTGGACGAGGTCGGTCTGCCGATTGCCGAGGCCGGCCTGCGTTTCGTCATCAGCAATCCCGACATCTCCTGCGTGCTGATGGGCGCGCGCTCGGCCGACGAGGTTGAGATGAATGTCGCGGCCATCGAGAAAGGCCCGCTGCCCGCCGATGTCCTGGCCCGGCTGGACGAGATCGCGGCCATGGTTCCCTTCCGACCGTTCGAAGAGCCGTTCGGTCTACCGTTTGCGCGCTCATACAAAGGGCCGGGCGTGGCGCGATAGGCGAGCGTCGGGAAAGCTCTGGGCAGAGATTCTTCGTTCGATTCCCGCCGTATCGAAAATCGGGAGGACATCATGAAAGCTGCACTCATCACAGAACCCAACAAGCTGGTCGTCCGTGAGATCCATGAACCGGAGGCCGGCGAATATGAGGCATTGTGCGAAATCCTCTTTGGCGCGACCTGCACCGGCACCGACGGCCATCTGATCCACGGCCGCTTTCCATGGGGCACAATGACCTATCCGACGGTGCTCGGCCATGAAAGCGTGGGCCGCGTGATCGCGCTGGGGCCGAAAGTGCGCAACTATCGCGTGGGCGATCTGGTCACGCGTGTGGGAACGCCCGCCTCCCCGCGCGGCGAGTACGCCTCGAACTGGGGCGGTTTCGCCGAGTACGGGATCGCCCGTGACCATTGGGCGATGCAGGCGGACGGCGTTCCGCCAGGGCCGTGGCTCCGCTCGCGCTGGAACCAGGTGTTGCCGCCGCATTTCGACCCCGGCGCGGCGACGATGTTGACCACCTGGCGTGAGACGCTGAGCTATCTCAGCCGCATGGGTTTCAAAGCCGGAGACACGTTGCTGGTCATCGGCTCCGGCGGCGTGGGGCTAAGCTTTGCCGCGTTCGGCGCCTTGCTCGGCGCGCGGCGCGTGGCTATGCTCGGCAATGCGCGTCGCGCCGCAACCGCACAGGCCATCGCCGTCAGCGATTTCTTCGACTACAAAGGGGCCGGCGTCAATGACGCGCTGCGGGCCGCCTTCCCGGAAGGATTTGACTTCATCGTTGACAGCGTGGGCCAACGAGGCTCGCTCGACGAGGCGCTGCCACTCATCCGGGCCGGCGGCACGGCCGGCATCTACGGCATTGACGAGTTCTGGCAGCAGGGGATCCACCCGGGGCGGGTGCGCGGGGGCTTCACCTTCTACAACGGCGGCTACGACGAGGCGGAAACGCATCAACGGGTCGTCGAGATGGCGTTGCAAGGCAAGCTGGATGCGGGGCATTGGCTCAATCTGGCGAACCCCTACCCGCTGGTCGAGATCGCCGAAGCGTTCGCCGCGCTCGATCGCCGCGAGTTGGTGAAGGCGCTGATCCGCATCGGCCACTGGTAGTCGGCCAACAATGATTTGCTGGGTTCGCGGCCCCTAACCGCGGCCGGCCCAATCCTGAAGCGCGGCCCACGCCTTGCGCAGGTTCAGGCCGCTGCCCAACGCCAGTTCTCCTTCATAGGCCAACAGCAGCGGCACGATGGGGATGGCGACCTTGAGCTTGTGCTTGACGTCCAGGCCGGGATCGCCCGCCGCCTCGGCCAGCTTATGCGCGGCTTCGGCAAGCTGCCGGTCGGCGATGTGGGCTGAGCGGACGTTGATCTGAGCCAACGTCAGGTGAATGGCCGCCAGGTGGCGGCCCAGCTCATCCGCAAGGAAGGCACGGGTATCCAACGCGTCCAGGATCGCCGCGGTCTGCGCGGTTTGCTGGCTGTCGAGGCGGGACAGAATGGGGGCGATGATGCGCTGCTCCTGCTGATCGAAGCCAGCCAGGATGTACGACTGACCGGCCTGCAGATCGCGCACGCCGGCCGCGACCCCGGCCAGGGTCGGCTGCATTTCGCGCAGCAGCGCGACGATTTCCGCCTGGACGGCCGGATCGCCGGGGGCCTGTGCACGGAGCGCCTGCACCAGCCGGGCGATGGCCGCGGGGTCCAGCGAAGTGGAGCCGGCCTGGTTGACTGTGACGCCGTAGTCGCCCACCGTCGAGTTGATGGCTGTGCCGACCTGGTACTTGGGGGCGGCCGCGGGAGGCTGGGCGGCTGATGGCCGGGCCACGGCTAGGCCGACCAAATCGCGCGCCAGCTTCGCCAGGCCCAGGGTGTAGGTCGCGGGGTCGCTCAAGTCGTGGTAGTGCAGGCGCTTCAGCTCGGCCGGCGCGTCGCAGGGGGTAATCAGTAGCCCGATGACCCGCTTGCCCAGGGTCAGGGCGTTCTCCCATTCCCACTCGACCATCCTGGAAGCCACGGCGCCGGGCGTGAGCAGCGCCAGCACGCCATCCACCTGCCGCAGCGCGGCGCGCAACTGTTCCTTCCAGGCCAGCCCGCCCTGCATCTCCTCGAGGTCGCGCCAGACCGAAAATCCCATGGCCGTCAATTCGCCGCGCAGCCTGGTGGCCGCGGCCAGCCCGTCGCCGCGGGCGTAGGAGAGGAAGAGTTGGATCATTGCGCGTCTCTTGACGATGATTGCCGTAGTTGCGCCAATTGTTCCCGCAGCTCGACTAATCGGGGCGCGTTCGGCTCCAGCGCCGCGGCCGCCTTGATGTCGGCCTGGGCCGCGACCCCGTCGCGGCGATCCAGGTGCACGCCGGCCCGGTTGCGCAGCAACATGGCGTTGTTCGGGTCGGAGCTTAGCCCGCGCGTATAGGCGGCGACCGCCTGCTCCAGGTCCTCGACCGCATCCGCGTAGTGGTTGCCCAGCGTGTTGCAAGCCCACCCTGCCTGCTGGCGAAACGCTCGGGCCAGAGCCTGCCCTGAGTCAGTCGAAGGGTCGCCGCTGATCTGTGCGGCCACCGGGATGGCCCCTTCGCACAGGCCGATGACCGCCTGGTGCTGCTCGGCCTCGATCTGTTCACCGTGGGCGTTGTTGTAGATTTCCAGCAGCGCGACCAGGAAGACGGTTAATCGTGCCACGGCCTCGCCCTGTTGAGCGGCCAACGCTTGGTTGAGCAGCCCGGCCAGCGCAAAGAGCGCGTCCGCTTCACGCAGGATGGGGTGTTCCGTCAACGCCTGGGCCAGCGCGGGGTCGCTGTCGGCTCCCAGCAGGGCGGCGAGGCCGGCGGCCAGGGGATCGTGCTGGGTGCTTGCCAACCCTCGGATCCCTTCGTATTCCCTTCGCACGTCCTGGACAACCGGGTGGTTGGCGAAGCCTGTTTGATCGGCGATGCGGAAGGCCTGCTCATAAAGCGGGATGGCCTGCTCGATATTGCCAATGCCTGCCTCAAGCCGCGCCTGACTGACCAAAGTATTGATGATGCCCCCAGGCTCCTGCTCCAGGCGATAAAGTTGCAAGGCCGCGTCGTAGTGCCGCCGCGCCGCGTCCAGGTTGCCCAGCCGACTTTCCAGGTCGCCCAAACTCATCAGCGTGTTGGCGCGGCCCAGGCGGGCTTGCTCGGCTTCGTACAGCGGCAAGGCCGCGTCGTAGTGCCGCCGCGCCGCGTCCAGGTTGCCCAGCCGCCGTTCCAGGTCGCCCAAACTCTTCAGCGTGTTGGCGGTGCCCGTTCTATCGCCCGTTTGATTGGCCGCGTCCATGCTGATGCGGAGCCATTCGCCGGCCTGCATTGCGCGCCCGCGGATAAACATGACTTGGCTGGCGATATTGGCGAGCGCGGTGGCGCGGCCTGGGCTATGGCGCCGGCACCAACTGAAGGTGTGCTCGATTTGTTTGAACTCCTGCTCCACGCGATCCGTTGCCGCAGGGATCGAGGCGTGCGCCAGCGCCAGATAGTGATCCACGTGACGCTGCGGGAAGGTCAGTCGCTCGGCATCCGTCTGCAAGCTGAACGCGTAGACGCGCAGAATGGCGTGCTGCTGCCAGCGGCCGCCCTGCGCCGATTCGCGCACCAGCGCCAGCCGATCGAAGAAGATCAGCAGCTCTTCGGCGGCGGCAGGCTCCATCTGCCATATTGCGGCAGCCGCGGCGGCATCGAAAGTAGCCTCTTGAGCAAACGCCCCCAGGCCGCGGAAGCAGGCCTGGCGCAGGGCGCCCTGGGTTGGGTCTTCGCCCAGGTAGTCGTAGGAATACTTGAGGGCGATTTCGACATTGGTCTCAACATCCGTCTCGTCCAAATCCGGCAGGTTGCCGAAGCCTTCCCCGCGCGCGACGCGGCTCAGCAGCTCCTCAGCGGTGCGCTCGTAACGGTGCGGTTTGCGCAAGTACAGCGCGGCGCCGGCCAGGGCCAGTGCCTGGGCGTGAAAGCCCAACCCGTGGGCAACCGCGCCGGCCAGGTCATCGGATAAGCCGGACGCGGCCTTCTGAAGCAGGACGCGGGCGTCGGCCTCGGTCAGCAAGTCCAGTTCTTGGATGGCGTCTGGGCCGCCCACGGCGTAGGCCACACGGCGGTCACGCGTGGTCAGGAGGACGGCGCTGCCGGGCGGCGCGGCGGCCTTGAGGACGGCGACGATCTCCTGGCTCCAGACGTCGTCGAAGATGAGGAGCAGCCGACCATGGTTGCCCAGCAGCATTTGTACGGCATCGGGCGCGAAGACCACTTGGTCGAGCCAGGCGACGCGCGGGTCGCGGTTGTAGGCGTAGGCGGCCAGGCGTTGGAGCAGCGGGGTGGCGTCCTCGCGGGTGCGCCGGCGCGGGCCGACATCCAGCCAAATGACGCCGCCGGGGTAGTCTGTGGCGTGGTGGGTGGCGTACATGGCGGCCAGAACGGTCTTGCCGATGCCGGCCAGGCCGCGCACACCTACCAGGGCTGCCTCGCCCCCATGCAGGCGGCGATGGAGTTCGTCCAGGTCGGCAACGCGACCGACGGCGCCCGCGGCGAGATCGGGCCGCGTTTCCTTTGGGCAGCCCCAGGCCAACGGCAGGTCGCCTACATTGTAGATGTTGAGGACGGCGGCGTTTTCGCCGATCGCGCTGTTGACGGCCGTGACGATGGTGTATTGCGCGCCCCGTTCGCCGGCCAGGGGTTGGCGCTCCAGCCGTTCGCGCCAGGGCTGCGCGCTTTCGGGTTGGCGCTCCTCGGCTGCGTCCCTGCGGTGCAATGGGCCGCCCACGCGTCGGCGCCAGGCCTCTTGCCACAACGCCAGCCGGTCGGCGATGCGTTCGGCGGCAGGGGCATCCCCCTGCTGGCGCGCGACCTCCAGGAATTGCTCCAGCACGTTCCGCGCGTCGGCGGTGGTCAGGAGCGTGTTACCCGCCAGCAGCGCGGCAGCCGCGTCGTCTTCAGCCCGGATGAATCCCATCACGGCCTGGCCCAACGGGCTTTCCAGTAGCCGCTGAAGCTGCGCGCCCTGCGCCTGCTCCCATCGCAGTTGCTCGTAAGCCGCGTCGCTGCCGTGCTCGCGGCAGGCGGCCAGCAGGTTGGCGTGCAGCTCGACCTGCTCCTGGCCGGCGTTGTTCATGCGCAGCAGGGTCATGGCGGCCGCGCCCGCGTCGGTCAGCAACTCGGCGGCGTGCTCCGTCAGGAACGCCTGCGACGCGTCCCAGTCCGGCGTGCGGATCCATTCGACCAGCCGGCCGGCCAGCGCTTGCCCGCCCTCTTCGCCCAGGGGGGCAAGGGCGCGGCGCGCGTCACGTTCGGCGGCGCGCCAGCGACGCAGGTCGTCCAGGCGTCGCTGCAACGCGTCCCGTTCGTCCCCTTCGACATCGGCCAGCTTTGCGCGGGCCGCAACCTCCAGGCGGTCCAGCGCGTCGTCGGCCGTCCCCGCGACCAGGCGCATGATGTCGGCAGTGCTGGCCGCGACGACGAAGGCCGCCAGCAGCCGCTCATCCTCCGGCATCTCGGCCAGTTGCCGCGCCAGGTCACGCATCTGTTGGATATCGTCGGCGCGCTCAGCGCGGAGGGCGCGCAGGCTCGCCAGCCGCGCGCGGAGAGCCTGGGCCTCATCGCCCTCGACTTCAACCAGGCGAGCTTCGACGGTGGTTTGCAGCGCGTCCAGGGCGTCATCGGGGGTCGCGGCGGCCAGGGCCAGCATCTCCTGGCTGTTGCGGCTGGCGCGGAAGGCTCCGAACAGACGGTCAGCGTCCGGCGGGGCGCCGCGTGGCTCGACCGGGGGCTGAGCATTGGGTGGCATGGCATGCTCCCTTCCCGCGATTGGACAGCAGCTATCTACAAAGGTGAATGCCATTGTACTCGCAAGTTGTAGAACGCGCAAGCGAGCCGCCGTACTTTGTCATCATTTGAGAACCGGGTACAATATGCCCGGTATCTCATCTGCACGAAGAAAGGGCATCGGATGAACGAACACGCCGACATCCTCATTGTCCACGCCCACCTCCTCACCATGCAGGGGGAGGGCGTCGGCTACATCGCCGATGGCGCGGTCGCGATCCAGGGCGGACGGATCGCCGCGGTCGGCCCGACGGCCGATCTGCTGAACCGATTCCACGTTGCGGAAACGTTGGACGCGATCAACTGCGCCGTCCTGCCCGGCCTGATTGACGCGCACATGCACACCCCCTGGGCGATTGCCCGCGGGGTGGCGCAGGATGTGGCGCACTGGATGCAGAAGGCGCTGGCGCCCTATGCGCGCCACTTGACCCCTGAAGCGGCGCTGGCCGGGGCGAAGCTCAACGTGATCGAGGCGCTGAAGGCCGGCACGACGACCATGGTGGATTACACGCGGCCGATCCCCGGCTGGGCCGAGTTCTTCGTGCAGGCCGGCGTGCGCGGCCGGCTGACCCCCAACATCAACGCGCTGCCGCCGGGCGGAATGGCCGGCTGGAAGATCGGCGACCTCTACCCGTTCGATGAAGCAGAAGGCGCGCGCCAGATTGACGAGGCGGCGGCGTTTGCGCACGATTGGCACGGTGCAGCCGATGGCCGGATCACCGTGATGCTTGGCCCGCAAGCGCCCGACATGCTGCCCCGCGAGCAACTCCTCCAGGTCAAGCGCCTGGCCGACCGCGACGGGCTGATGATCCACATGCACGTGGCGCAGGGCGATCGCGAGATCAACCAGATGGTCAAACGCTACAGCCAGCGGACGCCGGACTATCTAAAGGACCTGGGCTACCTGGACGACCAATTGCTGGCGGTGCATCTGACCGAGGCCACAGATGACGAGGCGGCGATGATCGCCCGCAGCGGCGCGGGGATGACGCTCTGCTCCGGCAGCATCGGCATCATTGATGGCATCGTCCCGCCGGCGCATGTCTATCGTCAGGCGGGCGGCCTGGTCGCGCTCGGCTCCGATCAGGCGGCGGGCAACAATTGCAACAACATCTTCAACGAGATGAAGCTCACCGCGCTCTTCAACAAGATCAAGTATCGCGACCCGACGGTCATGCCCGCGTGGGAAGTGCTGCGCATGGCGACGATCGAGGGCGCGGCCGCCATCGGCCTGGGCGACCAGATCGGCTCGCTCGAACCGGGCAAACAGGCCGACCTGATCCTGGTGGATCTGACCGCGCCCAACCTCTCGCCGGTGTTGGACGGGCCGGTGCGTAACATCGTGCCAAACCTGATCTACGCGGCCAGCGGGCATGAGGTGCAGACAGTCATCATCGCTGGTCGTGTTGTGGTCGCCGAAGGCCGCGTGCTCACCGCCGACGAAGCGGCGATCCAGGCCGAGGCGCAGGCGCAAGCCGGCGCGCTCGCCCGCCGCGTCGCCGCCGACCCGGTGCATCGGGAGATGGCGCTCATGCAGGCGATGGCGGCGGGGCAATTGTGACGCGAGCGACTAACGATGGATGATCTCCGTTACCAGGCGTTGACCTACAAGTTACGTGGGGCCATCTTCGAGGCGCACAATACTTTGCGAATCGGTTGGTCCGAAGAGGTTTACCATCAGGGGATGCTGGAGGTCCTCGCATCTCAGCAGATACCGGTTGTATCGAAACCCCGACGCGCGATCGTGCATCGTGGCGTTGAAGTCCACACCTTCGAGGCGGATCTGATCACATGGGATGCGATCATTCTTGAGTTGAAGGTATTGCCGTTCGGGACCTTCGCGCCAGGCCATAAAGCCCAACTCATCCACTATCTCAAGTGTTGGGGCAAAGACTTGGGATTGCTTGTAAATTTCGGCGCAATACGTGCTCGCATTGAGCGATTCGTGTGGGATGAACCTGAGCTTCGTATCCACGAAGACTATGAGGCGATCGCGCTACATCTGAACGAAGCTGAGCGCAAACTACTGCATGAAGTGCGCAGCGGCATTCTTGATGCAGCACGCCAATACGGTCTCGGTTATCCAGACACGCTGTACCGCAAGATTCTAGCCGTGGAGGCAGCCTACCGGGGACTTGAGTGTCAGCAAGATGTAATAGTGCCCTGCTACGTGGGCAGGCCGCGTCCTGGCGTATCAACCGAGCGAGCACCTGCTGGTGGGCGAGACCTGTCTGATCAACGTGCGTGCAATGTTGGAGCGCCCATCGGTCTACGACTTTGCCCGCATGAAGACCTTTCTGAATGCTTTGCACCTCAAGACTGGTCTGCTGGTGAATTATGGCAAACGAGAATTACAGATTTTCGGTGTAAGCCCAAGGTGAGGTGCTGCACAGAATAGCGCCTTTCGGATGAGCACGAGCCTTCCTCACCGATCGAAGGAAACACGGATGACCTTCATCACATCTGTGTTCGTTTCTATCCGTGAGGGCCGCTTCGCACACGGCCACACCAGAAAGAGTATGGTTCAGAAGAGCACGAGCCTTCCTCACCGATAGAAGGAAACACTGACGACCTTCACTGTATCCGTGTTCGTTTCTATCCGTGAGGGCCGCTTCGCACACAGCCACATCAGAAAGAGTATGGTTCAGAAGAGCACGAGCCTTCCTCACCGATAGAAGGAAACACTGACGACCTTCACTGTATCCGTGTTCGCTTCTATCCATGAGGGCCGCTTCGCACACAGCCACATCAGAAAGAGTATGGTTCAGAAGAGCACGAGCCTTCCTCACCGATAGAAGGAAACACTGACGACCTTCACTGTATCCGTGTTCGCTTCTATCCGTGAGGAAATCCCGCAAAGGAGGCATGATGTCAAGCAGTTTTCTGGAAGCCCTACGCACATATGGACGCGAACTCTCTCCTGACCTCCCGCCGGAGATCATGCTCTGGGACGCGGCCGATCCCTGGGCCTGGGAAGGCGCGGCGCGGCAAACGCTGGGCCTGCTGCTGGCGGGCGAGACGTCCGGCCCGCGCATCTTCGCCGCAGCCGACTATCTGCTGACCTTCCCATCCGTCGCATTCCGGTCGGCCGCTTCGGCCGAGGCGCTGCTGAACGCGACCGCGCTGGCGCTCTGCGGCTATCTGTGCGACGGCCAACATCCCGAAGCCGGCGTCTGGCGGCTCACCGGCTGCGCCCGGCTGGCGAACGAAGCGCACCTCCGCCACGCCGCGCTCGAAGACCGGATGCTGGCCGATTGCCTGCTGGCGGTCTGCCGCGTGGCGGATGAACGGGGGCTGCCGCTCCTGGCCGACCTGCTCACCCTGCGCGAGCGGATGTGGGGCCGGCTGCTCGATCACGGCCGGGCCGAACGGCTGCACGTCCCGGAGGCTGAATATCCCCAGCACATGCGCACGCCGATCCCGGCCGGGCAGGTCGGCGCGCTGATGCGGGCGCGAGAATGGCAATATCGGGCGCGCTCCCCCGAGGAAGTATTGACCGCCGACCTGGCGGACGCCGAAGGGACGTGCCGCAACCTGATCACCCTGCGCGCCCACATGCTCGTCCGCCATCAGTTCGGCAGCGACGTGGACTGGCACATCGAGTTCTTCGCCGACAAGGAATCCACCGTCAGCCTGAACTTCCAGCCGTTCATCCGCAACCTGGCGACCGCCTATGCGGAGACGGGCGACGCGAAGTATGCCGAGCACGCGGCCCGGCTGATGTGGTCATGGTATCGGCAATGTCCCGTCCCCAACCACCGGCAATACACCGGCCCGTGGCGCACCCTGGAAGTGGGCGGCCGGCCCTGGCGCGTCTGGCTGGACGTGATCGGCTACCTGGGGCAGACCGCGGCGTTCGACGAAGCCACGCACGCCATGCTCGCCCGCTCGCGGCTGGAGCACATGCGCTACCTGACCGCGTTCTGCGGCGGGCCGAACAACTGGTATCAGGTCGAGGCATCCGGGCTGGCGGTGGCCGCGCTCTGCTCGCCAGAGCTAACCCTGGCCGACGCGTACTTGCGGATCGCGCTGCGCCGGCTCAAATGGATCAACAGCCGCGCTTACTACGACGACGGCTTCCAGTTCGAGCTGAGCCACGGCTATCATGCCTTCCCGACGGTGGCGATCACGGCGGTCGTGCGAGCGGCGCAGGCGCGGGGCGTGACGCTGCCGGTCGACTTCGTGCGGCTGGCCGAAAAGGCGCACGAGATGTACCTCTACGCCGCGCAGCCCGACCACATCCTGCCGATGTTCAACGACTGCGGCCCGCAGCCGACCGACCCGGCGCCCTACCTCCGCGGCGCGGCCGAGATGTTCCCGCGCGCCGATTTCCGCTGGGGCGCCAGCCACGGCCAGGAAGGGGCCGCGCCCGATCACACCTCGCACGCGTGGCCCGCGGCCGGCTACTACGTGATGCGCGACCAATGGGGGCCAGACGGCCAGTTCCTCTTTTTCGACGGCGCGGCGTGGGGCGCATCACACCAACACGAGGACAAACTGACCTTCACCCTCTACGCGGGCGGCCGGCTGCTGATCGGCGACCCGAACATCTACTCCTACTCGCCGACCGAACTCACGCACTACTTCAAGGCCTCCCGCAGCCACAACGTCGTGATGGTGGACGGCCGCGGCCAGGCGCGGCGCTTCCGGCCCGAGTCGCACCTGAGCACGTTGGGCCGCAACGAGTGGGTCAGCCAGCCAGCCTTCGATTTCGTCAGTAGCGAATACCTGGAAGGCTTCGCGGCCGATCCCTTCCCCGGCCGCGGGAACGCGTCGGAGGTGGATTTCAGCATCCACCATCGGCGGGCGATTTTTTATGTCAAACCCGCCCTCGTAGGGGCGCACGGCCGTGCGCCCCTACCCGATGCGCCCCTACCCGATGCGCCCCTACCCGATGCGCCCCTACCGGGCTACTGGATCCTCTGCGACCTGCTGACCGCGCAGGATGGGGACGAACACACCCTCGAACAGATCTTCCACCTGGCCCCGCTCGAGCAGCCCGGCGTGGCCGAGCCGCTGCGCCCCGGCGAGGTGTCCGTTTCCCCGGCCGCCATCGTGACGCAAGAACCCGGCCTCAGCAACCTGGCGATCCTGCCGGTGGACTCCGCAGGGCTGGCGGTGCGGGCGCAGAAAGGCGAAACCTCACCGGCGGTCGGCTGGTACGGCGTCTACGGCGAGTTCCCGGCCTGGGATGTGACGCTCGAACGCCGCACGGCCCTGCCGGCGCGCATGGACGCCGTGCTCTTCCCGCTCCCGCCCGGCGAGACCGCGTATCCAACTGTCACCCGTCTGCGGTCGGACGCGCACGTCACGGCCTTCCGCATCCAGGGCGCGGGGCTTGACGACACATTCATCCTGTGCGAAGATGGCGCGGGGCCGGTGACGGTGGATGGCGTCACATGCGAGGGGCGGGCGGTGCTGGCGCGACGCTATGAAAACTCATCAAAGACCGAGCGGCACGGGATTGTCTTCGGCAACAGATAGATGAACTCCAAACACTGCGTCTGGATACAAGTCATGGTAGAATAGACGGCAAGGAGGGACGCTGTCTTGAGCACTACTGCGAAAACGCGTGATCAACTGGAGCTTTTCACCGATATCGTGTTCTCGGTTGCCCCGGCGTACAGTCTGGCTACCGATGCTTTTTCTCATGACGCCGTCTGTTCGCAAGCGGCACGTGCTGCCCTGGAGGAAGGCTACATCCACCTCATGGAAGAAACTGACCAATTCAACCGGCAATTGGTCAGTTTTCAGACTAATAAGACCGAAATGCTGCACGGCTGGATCAGCTATCGCGAGGGATTCTCGCCGACATTGGTCGAAATGCTTTTGCAGGAGTTTGGCGTTGAGCCAGGCGATCTCGTGCTGGATCCGTTCGCCGGCTCCTGCACCACGCTATTGACTGCAAAGATGCTGGGCATTAACGCGACCGGCATTGAGCTATTGCCGAACTGCCATCTCGCCTGGGAAGCTAAATCACGGGTGTTCGACTACGCTGTGAGTGAACTTCGGATCGTGCGCGAGCTTTTACACACAACAACCCCACCCTCTACCGCAGTCCCCTTCCCGCACCTTGTCATCACCGAATCGGCCTTCCCTGAACAGACCGAACAAGATTTGATGGCCTACACCGTCTGGATTGATGAGATGCAGGATGTCAGTGAAAATACCAGGCTCTTGTTGAAGTTTGCACTGACCAGCATTCTCGAACGAGTCAGCTACACGCGAAAGGATGGCCAATACCTGCGCTGGGACACAAGAGCGAAGAAACTTGAGCAGCGTAATGCCGCACGAGTGATGCGCAGCCAAGAGCCAATCCAGGGAATTGATAAAGGTGATCTGCCAGGCGTCAAGGATAGCTTGACCGCCGCGCTCGATAGAATCATCGGAGATATTGCGCGGCTCCAGCAACAGCCTCCGCCACCAAGCCGCCAAATCCTGCTCAAGGGCAACCTCCTGACCGTGCTTCCTGGGTTGGCCCCCGACCAATTCGCCGCGGTCATCACCTCGCCTCCATATGCTAACCGTTACGATTATACCCGAACCTACGCCCTCGAACTGGCGTATCTCGGCGTGGGGGACGATATTTTCCGTCTGAGACAAGCCTTGCTCTCTTGCACCGTCGAGAATCGCTCCAAGCTAGATGATTTGAAGGCACATTACGCGTCCATCGGTCAGCACGCGCGATGGGAACACATTGCAGAGGTCGTTCAGAATCATGTTGCGCTGCGCGAGATCAACACAGCATTGCGCGTCCGCAATCAGCGCGGCGACATCAACAATGCCGGCGTGTTGACGATGATTGACCAGTACTTCACCGAGCTGACGTTTGTCTACGCCGAGCTTTTCCGAACCTGCCGGCGAAATGCATACGTCGCTTTCGTGAACGACAATGTCCGATACGCTGGCGAAATCATCCCCGTGGATGTCCTGAGCACCGATCTGGCCCGGCAAGTGGGCTTCGAGCCGGTTAAGATCTACGTGTTGCCGCAACGCAAGGGCAACAGCAGCCAGCAGATGGGCAGGTTTGGGCGTGCTGCGTTGCGCAAGAGCATTACAATCTGGCGGAAGCCCTGATAGAAGTGAGAATAGCGATGGCAAAACACCGAACAAACTCCATAACAACATCACCAGTCGCCTGATCGAAGCCGATGTGCAGATTGAACCGGGCGAATGCGACGTACTCAGTCAATTTCCAAAATGCAAGAAGGTAAGGCCTTGTGATATACTACCGCCAAGTCAGGGTAGAAGAAAGACATCTACCATCATACACTCACACTGTTGCAGCAAAGTGTTGCCTGTGGGCCATCATTTGGCGAGGGTATTGATAACAACACAGAATTGGAGAGCCTCATGAACGCCCAAATAGCGGAAGATAGTTTGCCTCGCACCATCAATGAAGAAAGTCCATTATATCGAACGAAAACACACATAGAGCACACGCGAACTTGCAAGTGTCCTCCAAACCACTTAAATTGCATGACTGCTAAAGAATGGATAAAGAGCCAACTGGGTGTCTGGCAGTTAAACTATGAGGGGCGTGATCTTCGAGATAAGAATCTACATCCTGCTGCATTTCCTCTCTCTCTAGCCAAAAAGGTGATTGAATTATTCACTCATGCTGGTGAGTTAGTGCTTGATCCTTTTGTGGGTAGCGGCACAACCCTTTTGGCTGCCCAGGATTTGAATCGAAATGCGATTGGGTTTGACTTGCAAGACGCTTATGTCAAGCTGTGCCAACAACGTCTTGTAAATGACAATTTCTTCAACCAGGCGCAACAAGTATCTATACAAGATGATGCTCTACATATTGACCACTATCTAGAGCCTGAGACAGTGGCATTGATCTGGACTTCGCCGCCGTATGCCAATTTACTAAATCGGCGGCGAAAAAACAAATCACGTCGTGGCGATGAACGCAAGAATGAGCAATTCGACAAAGTAGAACAGTACTCACAAGACCCGCGCGATTTGGGAACGATGCCGCTAAAAGAATATACAATAGCCATGGGGGACATCTATGAACGGCTATTGCCGCTTCTACAACCAAAAGGGCATTGCGTTATCAACGTGCCTGATATGTGGTGGGAGAATGAAAGAATCACGATTCACATCGCGCTGATCGAAGAACTACGTAGACGGGGTTATGAGCTAAGGAATACCATAATATGGGACCGCACCAATATTGTGAATCGTATAGGAATTTTCGGTTGGCCGTCGAACTATATCACAATGGGGACGACCTTTGAGTATTTGCTGGATTTTTGGCGTCCACCGACTCAATAGCGGAGACTCTTGCAATTATGCCTCAACAAGATGATTGCCAGAAATATACACAGCTGTACTTGATAGGTGAAGATCGAATTCCGTACGTCACTAGCACAAGGAAAGGTGATGTCTTGAAGGTTTACACAAAGGAATCCATTGTTGACGCATTGAGAAATATACGAGATATTGGATGGATACCCAACGTCCGACCGGGTAATGCAGGCGGGATTGGGAATACGTTGGAAGATTTGCTTGGTATCAAAGAAAACAACTTACCAATTCCCAATGCCGCCGAATGGGAACTGAAATGCCAAAGAGCAAACGCCACTTCGCTTGTAACGCTTTTTCACATAGAACCTTCGCCACGAGCCTTGAAACTTGTACCACAAGTGTTATTGCCACTTTATGGATGGCAACATCAAGAAGCTGGCGGTAAGTACGGAATAGATGAAATGAGTTTCCGCCAAACTATTAGTGGGCATCGGCCAAGTGAAAGAGGTTTTAAGGTTGTTGTAGATCGTCTTCAGCGTAAAGTTCTTATATCATTTGACGCAAACACAGTTGACGATAGGCACAAGGACTGGTTGGATTCAGTTGCTAGACGAACAGGATTGAGGGACCTGGATCCACAACCTTATTGGGGATTCGACGATTTACGCAACAAAGCTGGCACGAAGCTATTGAATTGCTTCTACGTTAGAGCAGAAACAAAGAGAGACAACGGTCAAGAATTCTTTCGCTATTCTAGTATTATGATACTGCAAGGCTTCAGCATTGATGGTCTGGTAATGGGGATCGAACAGGGTTATGTTTATGTAGATTTGGACGCACGCACCGGCCATAATCACGGCACAAAGTTCAGGTTGCGCCAGGATCAGTTTCCATCATTGTACAGCCAAAAGACAGAAGTCTAGGCACGCAGCTGCAAAATCCGCCTCACTCTGAGTCTCGGTCAATTGTAGAAATTGAGGTTCCCCATGAAAATCGTTGACGTGATCATCGAATCCTTCCACTACAAATCCCACATCGTCCGCGACTCCGAGGGCCACACCCACCCCGGCCCGGAGCACGACGCCACGCAGACCCTCCTCCGCATCGTGACGGACGCGGGGATCGAGGGCTACAGCTTCGGCGCGAGCCGCGGGCCGATCGAGCGCATCGTCAAGCCGATCCTACTCGGCCAGGATCCGTTCTACCGCGAGCGCATCTGGCAGCAGTTGAAGGAGCGCCAACGGCTCAACCTGGCGACGCTGTATGACGGCGTGCTGGCGCACGTGGACCTGGCGCTGTGGGATCTCGCGGGCCGGGCGCTGGGCCAACCGGTCTACAAGCTGCTGGGCGGCTATCGCGACAAGGTGCGGGCCTACGCCAGCACGATGTGCGGCGACGACTTACCGGGCGGGCTGGATACGCCGGAGGCCTACGCCCGCTTTGCGCTCGACTGTAAGGCCAAGGGCTACACCGCGTTCAAGCTGCACACCTGGCAGCCGCCGATCCCCGGCGCGCCCGACGTGAAGCGCGACATCGCGGCGTGCGCGGCCGTGCGCGAGGCGGTCGGCCCCGACATGGCGCTGATGCTCGATCCGTTCCACTACTACAGCCGGGAAGAGGCGTTGGCGCTCGGCCGCGGGCTGGAGAAGCTCGGCTTCCTCTGGATGGAGGAGCCGATGGACGAGCACTCCACCTCCTCCTACGTCTGGCTAACCGAACAGCTCGACCTGCCGATCTGCGGCCCGGAAACCGCCGAGGGCAAGATGCAGACCCGCGCCGAGTGGATCGTGCGCGGCGCGGCCGACATCAGCCGCGGCGGCGTGGGCGACCTCGGCGGCATCACCCCGCTGCTGAAGGCCGCGCACTTGGCCGAGGCGTTCGGCATGAGCCTGGAGGTGCACGGCGGCGGGCCGGGCAACCTGCACGCGCTCTGCGCCATGGGCATCCCCGGCGCCTACTACGAGCGCGGCCTGCTGCACCCCTTCGTGGACTACGAGCAGCCCGCGCCCTGGCTGAACGCCATCGCCGACCCGCTGGATGACGAGGGCTACGTTCACGTCTCGCAGCAGCCGGGGTTGGGGCAGGAGATCAATTTCGAGTATATCCGGGAGCATCGGATGGCAGGGTAGACCTCAGGGCTTGTCAAAAAATAACTTTCCGAACAACGGAGCATCCTGAGCGGAGGCCGGCGGTGTGGGCCGGACGGAGTCGAAGGATGCGGCCCTCTGGGAATGGCTCAAAGGCTGGCATGGCGCATCCTTCGCTCCGCAGCGAACCCCACGCTGCTCCGCTCAGGATGTGCCTGGCACAGCCAGAACGGGAACTTATTCTTTGCCGAGTCCTTACCACGAAGATAGACTTGAAACGCACCCAATCTTAAGCGCTGGTGTGCCTGTCCCGCGCCGCGACCGCGCGCAGGGCAGGACGGCTGCGCTGCCACAGCCAGCCCGTCTGGGCTGCGCTGCTGATCGCAAAAGCCATCAGCCCGACATACAGGCCGATGACCTGCCCCCACGCCACGCCGGCCCACAACAGCACGACATTGGCGACCAGATAGATGACCACCGCCTCGGTGATGCCGCGCGTGCGCCGGCTGTTGACAATCGCCCCCTGGCTCCAGCTCTGCAAGACAGAGAGCGCGGGGATGGGGAGGGTGAAGAGCAGGCCGGTGCGCGCCAGCGCCAACAAGTGGGGTGGGAGCGCGGAGATCTGGCCGAACCAGAAGGCGGATAGAGGCGTCAGGGCCATCAGAAACACCACGGCGGTCGTGATCGCCGCCAGGAATCCTGTGAACCGGCCCAGGTTCCGCGCCATGCCCGGCTCATCGAGCAGCGCCACGACCACCTCGTTGTACGCGAAGCCCAGGCTGCGGATCAGGAAGAGCAGGCCGGTGACGACGGGCCAGACCGCCAGCGATTCGATCGGCTGCGGCATCCGACTCAGCCCCGCGCTGCCGATCGGTTGAGCTACCAGGCTGATCAGCGAAGTCAGCGCCAGGGGGATGTAGAAGCCGGCGAACGCGCGCCAGGTGAGGGCTGGCGACACATCTGCCGCAGGTCGGAGCTGGTCGCGCAGCACCGGCCGCACCGCCCACCCGATGTAGATCGCCTCGCTGACCACGCCGGTCGCCGCAGCCGCCGCGGCCACGGCGATGCCCGGCAGCGTCCCGATGACATAACCGAGCGCCAATACCAGGGCGTCTGCGGTCAGCCGGACGGCAGTGCCGACGCCGACCGCCTTCGAATGACCGAAGCGGATCAGCACACCCTGATGAGTGCGGCGGTAAGCGATGGCCCACGTCCACGGCAGCATGATCATCAGGCCGAGGCGGGCCGGCGCGACGATCGCCTCTGGCACGCCCAGGAGGCTGCGCACAATCAGATAGTAAAGGGGTGTGAACGCCACCAGCGCGTGCAGGCCGGTGAGGAGCGCGCCGGCCGTCATCATAAAGCGCCACACCTTGCGATAGGAAGTCCAATCTCGGCTCAGTGCGGTCGAGGCCGAGAGGAGCATCAAGATCGGCGACTCGATGATGAGCGCCAACGGAAAGACCACTCCGCCATATGCGGCCAGATTGATGGCCGGCTCGGCCAGCCGCGCCACCACCGCGCTGAGCGCCGGTATCTCGGCCGCCATCAGCATCCAACTTGCGGCCAGGGGCCACCACGTCCGCACGATGCGTCGCATCGGCGTCGAACCAGGGGAATCTTGCATGAAAGGTTCGCCTACCTCCGGGTCAGTTGATGACCTCTCCGAAGCGATGTACTCCCGTTATTCTACCAGGACGTTAACCGCCGCGCTGCGGATGTGCGTTCCATCTGCGGCGGCGACGATGGCCTCGAAGGTGTGTAAGCCGGTCGTCAACGGCCACCAGGCCGTGTAATCCGGGCCGGCCACGACCGCCAACGTCGCGCCATCCACCAGCAGCGTCACCGCTGCGCCCTCGGCCAGCCGGCCTGCGGCCTCCTCGTCCAGCCGGGCCGTGATCGGGAGCTTCTGCGCACTGAGGGGCAGGCCGGGGTCAATGCGGTAGGCGCGATTGGGGTCGGGGCTGGTGAGGACGACACCCGCTCCCCCGGCTCCCTGCTCCTTCGGCAAGCCCAAGACAGGCTCTGCGAGGGAAGGGGGAGGCGCGCTCCCCCTTCGCCCGGCAGGAAAAGGGTCGGGGATGAGGTCGGCCGCCTCCCCTCTCCTATCAGGAGAGGGGCCGGGGGTGAGGTCGGCTGGCTGCTCGATCCCCTGCGCCCGCGCCCACTCGCGATACTCATCCGGCAGCAGCCAGAACACCCGCTCGACCACGAACTCGGCCGGCGTGGCATCGGTCGCGGCCATGCCCGTGCGCGCATCCACCGCCACGCGCACATGCGACCGATCGGCCTCGACCGGCTCCGTCCCGGCGATGAACCACTCGGCGCGCCGGTGCGGACAGGCCACAATCTCCATTTGCGATTGCTGATTTGCGATTTGCTGATTTGCAATTTGCAATTTGCCATTTCCCTCCGGCAATAGCCCCGAGTCCCCGCATATCTCCACCCGCACCAGCCCTTCTGGCCGCGGGAAGGATTGGGCGGGCGTCCCGCGCAGGACGGCGCGCATGAAATCGTGCCAGATCGGCGCCGCACCCGTCACGCCACTGACCCCGGCCATCGGCGTGTTGTCGGCGTTGCCGACCCACACCCCGGCGACCAGGTCGGGCGTGTAGCCCACCGTCCAATTGTCGCGCCAGTCAGTGGTCGTGCCGGTCTTGGCCGCAGCCGGCCGGCCGATCTCCAGCGGGCTAGCTGCTCCGAACGCTGGCCGCCGCGCCAGGTCATCGCTCAGGATGTCGCTGATCAGATAGACTGCGCCGGGATCGAGCACGCGGGCGCGGGGCGGGGCTGCCTGCGCGGCATCGAACACCACCTCGCCAGCCAGCGTCTCGACGCGGCGGATGGCGAACGGCGTCACGCGCACCCCGCCATTCGCGAACGCGCCATACGCCGCGGTCAAATCCAGCAGCCGCACCTCCCCGCCGCCGAGGGTGAGGGCCAGACCGTAACCAGAGGTCGGGGGTCGGGGGTCAGGAGTCAGCCCCGGCCGCATTCCGCATTCCGCATTCTGCATTCTGCATTCCGCACTCCGCCTTTCCCACGCGATCCCCAGCCGGTTCGCCAGCTCGATCAGCGCGTCCACGCCGACCGCGTCGAGGACCTTCACCGCGGGGATGTTGTACGAGTTCGCCAGGGCCGTCCGCAGCGTGACCGGGCCGTGGTAGACCCGGTCGTAGTTCTGCGGCACGTAGGGCAGCCCCTCGGCGGCGATGAAGACCGCGCGCAGGTCGGCGATGAGGGTGGCGGCGGACCACGGCTGGCGACCCGCTGCGGCCGCGGCCTGCGGATCGAGCGCCAGGGCATACGTCAACGGCTTGATGGCCGAGCCGGGCTGGCGGAGCGCCAGCGTCGTGTTGACCGCGCCGCTCGTCGCCCGATCGAAGTAGTCCGCGTTGCCGACCATCGCCAGCACCGCGCCGGAATGTGGGTCGAGCGCGACCAGCCCGGCGTTCTCGATGCGGCGGTTGGCGTCGGCCGCGGGGTCGCAGGCCGTGGGATCGAAATTGCCCCCCGCGCAAGGCCGCAGCGCAGACAGCCGCCGCGCCACGATCGCTTCCGCCTGGCGCTGCCAATCGAGGTCGAGGGTGGTGATCACTCGCAGCCCGCCGGCCCGCATCCGTTCGACGCCGAGCGAGTCTTCGAGTTGCCCTTGCACCCACATCACGAAGTGGGGCGCTTCGATGGGAAAGGGGGTGGCGGCGAACAGCAGACGCTCGTTCGCGGCTTCCTCGGCCTGTTGCGGTGAGATGTAGTCGTCGTGAACCATCAGGCCGAGCACGGTGGCCTGGCGCCGGCTGGCCGCTTCGGGATGTTCGAGCGGGTTGTAGCCGTAGGGGTATTGCAGCAGGCCGGCCAGCATCGCGCACTGCGCCAGGTCAAGCTCACTGGCGTGGACGCCGAAATAAGCCTGCGCCGCGGCCTCGATGCCGACTGCGAAATGGCCGTAGTAGGAGGTGTTGAGGTAGAGCGCCAGCAGCTCATCTTTGCTGTAGCGGCGCTCCAGCCGCCACGCCAGCCATGCCTCGCGCAGCTTCCGGCGCAGCGTGCGCTCCCCGCGCTCATCAGCGGTCAGGTAGAGATTGCGGGCGAGCTGCTGGCTGATGGTGCTGGCGCCGGAGAATGGCCCTTCCCCGCGCCAGTTCAGCCACGCGGCGCGGAGGATCGCCAGCGGGTCTACGCCAGGGTGCTCGTAGAAGCGGCTGTCTTCGGTGGCGACGGTCGCCTGGCGGCAGGCGCGCGGGATGGCGGACAGCGGCAGGGGCGCATGGCGGTTGCCGTCCGGCGCGATCGCCTCGTAGAGCAGCCGGCCCGTGCGATCCTCGATCTGGATGCTGGCGGCGGGCGTCGCCGCCCCGGCCGCCCGCCGCGGATCGGGCAGATCGGCGAACAGGGCCAGCCAGATCAGGAACGCGCCGCCCGCGGCCAGCGCGATCCCGATCCCAAGAAGCCACGGTCGGGTGGGACGCATCGGGAGACTCACCATGGGATCGAATCGGTGTACCCGGGGCGGTCGCAGCGGTCGGCAGGATCACACCCCGCCCACGAGACGCCGCGGCCGCGCCGACAGTTCCCGAATTATACCCGCGTCGCGGGAAGAGGGCAAGCGTCCAAACGGTAACGTTGTCTATCGGATGAGCTTCACCTCTGGATGAGTGGCAGGTAGACCGTGAGCTGATTCTGTATCGTGATGGACGCCAGGTTGTCGCTGTAGCTGGACTCCTGAACGGTGAGTTCAGGATTGACCCAAATATAGATCTCCTTCTGGTTGTCTTGCAGACCGCTTACGCGCCGCACCAATTCCACATAGGAGTTCGCCGCAACGGTTGGGATCGTCTCCTCGAGCAGCAACGTGCCGCTGAGCGGGTCGCCAGCCAGCAGTCGCACGAGTATGTCGCTGGCTGCGACGCCGCCCGTATTGGCGACTGTCAGGGTCACGGTCAACGCGCCCTCGGCCGCCGGCTCGGTCAGCACGTGGTAGGGGCTGATCCACAGATTGGGCAGCGCCCAGATAGCGAACACGTCGCTGTTATCGCTGGTCGCTGCCTCCGCGAAGTCTTGCGCATCCCGGTTGACCGTGACCCACAACAGATATTCACCTGATGCCAGCCCGGCTGCCTGCCACATGGTGGTCGTTGTGAATACCTCGCCCGGCGCGAGGGCGGGGATGGTGTCGGTCAGGATCAGTGTGCCGGTCATGGCATCCCGATAGAAACGCAGCAGTGTATTGCTGCTCGGCGCCGTGCCGGTGTTGCGCACCACGGTCTGTAGCGCAACATAGCCCTCGCTCCAATACTCGATGTCGGTGGCCGCCAACGCCAGGTTCGGGCCGAACGCGAGCGCGCTGGCCTGGTTGTCGCTCTCATCCGACTCGGCCAGGACGTTGAGCGGATCGGCGACGGCGAATAGATGCTTCACTGGCGCGTCCGCCGGCGCCGCGAAGCTGGTGGTAAAGATAGCCGCTGCTCCGCCCGCCAGCGGCGCCGGCCAGACAGAGGTCGCAATCTGCGCGCCTCCGGCCGCCGGATCGCCGTCGTAGAACGTCAAGCGGGCATTGGACACCGGCAGGTCGCCGGTGTTGCGCAGGGTTGCCGTCAGAAGGATGCTGGCGCCGGCCACGGGCTGCGCATCAGAAAGCGTCAGTTCATCGGCAGCCACCGTCAGGTTCGGGCCGAAATCATGGGTGAGCGCCAGGAGATCGGTCTGTCCGAGGGTCGGCACGGTGTAGGTGTAGACTTCGCCCGTGTCGGTGAGGGTGTCGGTGACGCTGACTTCGGTGATTGCGGTGCGCGCCAGGCCGAGCATTAGGTTCCCTGCGCTGTCGAAGGCCGGGGTCGCGGTGTGCTCGTCGGCCAGGTCGGCCGTCAACGGCCGCAGGCTGCTCCATAAGCCAAGCGCCTGATCGTAGCGCGTCAAGAAGAGGTCGTTCTGCTCGGTCGTCGCCGAGAGCACGGCGGCGATGTTGCCGTCCGCATCTTGCGCTGCGTGCAACTCGGCGGCCCAGCCGATCGTCTCGGAAAGGGGGATGGTCGCAACCGCGCCGGTTGTCAGGTTGCGCAGGCGCAGCGCATCGCCCGCCAGCCAGATGACCTGGGGTTGGTTCGCAGCGTTGTAGAACACCTGCGGTTGGCGATGTTCCAGGTTGTCATCGGTGCGCTGGATCGGCGCCGACCAGGTCGCGCCGTTCCAGGCGGCGGTGAAGAGCTGAAGGGTCGGCGTGACGCTCCCCGTGGGGGTCAATTCACGCGTGAACGCAACGGTGGCCGCGTCCTGCCCGAAGTCGGCGGCCAGGTCGGTCAGGCCGGAGATGCCCGCGACCGCCGGGCCGACCGCGCCCCAGCCGGCGTCATAGATCGCGGCCATGAGGGTGTCGGGGTTGGCCGGGCTGCCCGTGGCTTCGCCCGCGGCGTTTTGCCGCCAGACTGCCAGCAGTTTGCCGGCGGCGTTGCGCGCCAGCCGCACATCTTCATCCCGCACGCTGTTGTTCGTCAGCAGGGCCGGCACAGACCATGCGCCGGACTGCGCATCGAAAGCCGCAGTGACCAGCTCGATTTTCCGGGTCGTCGTGAGGTCCACGGTAGCGGTCACGGGCAAGACGGCATCCAGCCGCGGCCAGACGGCGATCCCTTTGCCGTCGCCGGCCCACGCGACCGCGGGCGCGCCGTCGAGGCGCGTGTCGGCCGTGAGCGGCGCGGCCGCGCTCCACTGGCTGCCGTTCCAGCGGCTGAAGATCACCTCCGTAGCCTGGAGCGCCGGCTTGGCGCGATCCACATCATTCCAGAGCAGCAAGGCCTGCCCGGTGGCGGCGTTGGCCGCCAGAGCGGGCCGGGTGTACGTGAAGACGTTCGCGGCCACCGTGTGGGTGACCGCGGCCGGGGCGGCTAGACGAACTGAGGGTTGCGTGACAGATTCGCTAATCTCCCAGAATTGCGCGCTGGTCTCAGTTGCCGCTCCTTGCGCCTGTGTGTTGGCGAGGAACGGCGAAGGTGATTTGCCGTACTTCCAGTTGATCGGGTGGCTGACCGGTTTCTTCTGCTCCACGGTCTTGGAGTCAGGGGGGATGCACAGTTGGCCTGGCTGACAAGGACGTGAGGCATTTAGCACCGCCGCGCTGGGCGTGGTGACAAATGTTGCCTGCGCTGCACCAGCGAGCGATAGGTAATCCCACTGCCAATTGGGGATATACTGCCAGTCATCAAGCGGGCCGCGGCGATAGAAGCTGGCCTTGCCCTGAGCTGAAGCCGACAGATCCGTCACCGATGGCCGCGCGTCGGAATTTAAGCGGGGACTGCTAACCGACAAGTCACCTTTCACCTTGAACTCATACAATGCCCAATAGGGATATGTGTCGGCTGCTCGTACCTCAAAGGTGGTGTCCAGGTTGATCTTACCCGACATAGACCACTTGCTGGTTCCGCTCTTGAGCGCGACAGGCCGTTCCGAGGCAAAGTCAGCACTGTAGCGTTTCAGCAGGTCATACCACGCCTGCTTCGTAATGCTTGGAGGTTGATTTCCTTGCAGATAACAGCTAAGGCCACAACTCCGCTGCTGCGCGGTTGCGGTCCACGTGCCGCGCGGGGGCAACAGAGCGCAATCGCGACCCCGGCCCGAGCTGGCGCCAGTGGCAGCACGGGTTACAGCTACATAGCCTTCGCTCTGATCCAAGTAGGTAAACTTACCGTACGAAACGGTCGGACTGAGTCGAGCGCCTTGATCGCACGTCAGCGGTACCGTGAGCGATCCGGCGATTCGGTTTTTCAGAGATGTTATCGTCCCGGGCAGGCCGAAACCCGAGCTCGTCGGCCCTGGCTCCATCCCAAATCCGGACAAGAAGCTGAACTTCCACTCGATCCCGGCATTTGCACCTGTTGAGGGCCGAGGGTCATACAGAGTTCCTGTCCTGATCCCCTCGGTGAGCCAGCGCGGTGGGTTTTGCCGGTAGATCACAAACGTCAACTTTGCAGAAGACTCGCCGCCACCGGTCGGACTGTCAGCCCAGATTTGGAGGACATTGCCCCCCGGCCACAGTTGGCTGGGCATCTTGATCGTGTGACTGGTATTCCCCCGGCTGTCGGGCGTCTTCTGGACGACTTGTCCGTTCAAGCTGAAGTATACATTCCCCGGAGTCCGGTTGCTCCAATCTACAGTCACGTCTATCTGGTTATCGAAGTCATATCCGATGTTGGAAAGGTACCCGGCGTTGAGAGGATAGCTGGATTTGACCTGCGCGGTGATGGCAGGGAGAGGGCGGATCGCCGGTGGGCGCGGCCCGGTTCCGTAGAACGTCAAGGTGAGGCGGGTCGGGAGCGTCTGGCCCGTGTCCAGATCCTTCGCCAGGATCAGAACTTGAGCGGGTGTGCTCATCGTGAGGCTGGCCGAGAACTTGCCATCCAGCCCCACCGCGCCAGTACTGATCGGCAGTTGCCCCTTGAAGCTGATGCTGTAGAGCTGCATCCGATGACGTAGCGGCGCGCCGGAAAGCGTCACACCGATCCAGCTACCGGCGGGCGCATTATACTGTGTTGGCGTCAAGACGCCGCGGCCAGACCACCGGCCCTCGAAGTCCTGATTGATCACATTGGGCGGCCCGTTGACCGTGCGTGCGGCCGGCGTGAAGGTGTAGTTCGCCAGACTTGGGGTGATGGTCCGTTCCCCCATCGGTATGCCGCAGAGCGAATACAGACCATTAGAATTCGTGACCGTGCTGTGACCCGCGCCATCGGAGATCATTACGCCGGGGAGCGGGATGTGTAGCTCATCCTGCACCTTGCCCGACACACAATAGGTCGGTACGGATGTCGCGGTCGGCGTAGCAGTCGGCGTGTGGGTACGCGTTGGAGTAGACGTCCTGGTTGGGGTGGCGGTCGGCGTCCGGGTCGGCGTTATCGTCGCGGTAGGCGTCTGGGTCGGCGTCGGTGTCTGCGTTGGCGGTGTGCAGGGTTGATCAATCGCCAGCCGCACATCGTCCAGCATGAAGACGCTGGGGTCGGATGATGGATCATTGGTGACGCGGAAGCGTAACGCCACTTGCTGGCCGGCGTAGGCGGTGAGCGGCACGCTGCCTTCGACCCAGCCGGCGGTGTTGCTCGCCTGACACAACTGCGGCTGGGCTACCGTCACGCCGTTGACCTGGATCTGCGCGAGATCGAAGTCACAATCGGTCTCCGGCGACGCGCTGTAGTACCAGTATTTGAGCAGCGTGGTGACGCCGGGCGGCACGAGGACCGCTTGCGTCAGCTCGCTCACCTCGCCGTTCTGCACCCCCATCAATGCGGCCCAATCCCCCCCATGCGGCGGGAGATAGCCGCCTAACTCGGCGGCCGGCCGGATGATGTGGGCGAAGTTGGTCGAGCTTTCAGTCCAAGCGCCGTCTGGCCCGGCCTCGAAGCCGCCGTTGCGCACCAGGTCGCTGTCGCGCACCACGGCCAGGGTGGTCGTCACGGTCTGCGGGCTGCCGCTCACGCCGGCCGCGGAGAAGGTGAGCGCGCCGGTGTACGTCCCGACTGATAGACCGGCCTGGTTGACCGAGGCCGATGGGCTGGCAGGCACAGATCCAGACATTGGGGCCAGATTCAGCCACGACTGGTTTTTGGTCGCGCTCCAGTTGAATGCGCCCGCGGCGCCGCTGTTCGTCAGGGTCACTGGTTGACCGGCCGGCGGCGCGGCGCAGGCGACCGCGGTGAAGGCCAGGCTGGTTGGGGCAACGCGCAGATAGGGGATCATCGGCTGCCACTCGAACGCGCCGATATCGCAGCCGCCGCCCTGTGGCCGGGCAACGCCGCGCTGGTCGGTCGCCGGGCAGTTGGCGCTCCCCGCGTCAATGGCCGGGCTGCCATCGAGCAGGGCATGGGTCAGCGTGGGGCCGCCGTTGTCCTGCAGCGGGCCGACCCGCACGACCACGCTTGTCAGATCGCCAGGCCCGGTCAGACCCAGGCATTTGTTGTCGCTGGAAAGGTTATGGCCGTATGAAATGAAGGTGGGGTCGTCGGCGGGGGTCGCGCAGTTGCCCCGCGCATTCGAAAGCAGGGTGTTTTCCAGGGTTAGCTCTTGGGGATCCGCCTGACCGTATTCATCATAACCGATGTACCCGGCATGGTAGATCCCGCCGGTCTGACTGCTGGCGGTGTTGCTGACGATGGTCGTATTTACGAAGTGCGCTTTGGAAGTAAAGCGGCCGGAGATACTGAGACCGCCTACATCGTTGAACGCGCCGCCCCGCGCGGCCGAGTTACCACTCAACGTGCTGTTGCGCACTGTGACGATCGGCCCGCCGCGCCCGGCGAAGGGTACATAAATGCCACCGCCATCGGTGATGGCCCGATTGGCGCTGATCGTGCTGGCGACGATCTCCACTGTGCCGGCGCTGCTGATTCCGCCGCCGTTGGCCGCCTGGTTGCCGGTGACCGTGCTGCTGAATACTTGGGTGGGGCCATACAGACCGCCGCCATTGCCGCCCGCGGTATTGTTCTCGACGCGACCGCCGATGAGCGCGAGGTTAGCGTAGGCGCCGCCGCCATCGCGCGCGGCAGTGTTGCCTTGGAAGATAACCGAGATCGCTGTGTGCAGGCCTGCTGAGCCATCGTAAAGGCCGCCACCTGAGCCGTCGGCTATCCGGTACAGACTTCCCCCGACTCCTGGAGCGGCGGTGTTACTGATGAAAACCGTGTTGCGGAGCGTGTTTTGGTAACTGCCATCGCTCACCGCGGCAAGGCCGCCGCCGGCTTCAGCCGTATTACTGATGAACGTACTGTTTGTGATCGTGTACGGACCTCCCACCGACAACGCACCGCCCGTTGCCTGACCGCAGGCCGAGGCATGATTGACCGTACGGTTGTTGCTGAACGTTGTGCCAGTTACGACCAGGGGCGCGGCAATGACGATGCCGCCGCCAGCAGGTGACCCACAGCCACCCTCGGAATCCGTCTTGCGCACGACGTTATCGCGAATCATACTATCCACCAGCATCAGACCTGAGGCTGAGCGGATGCCGCCTCCGCTTGGGCCGCTGCCCAATGCCTGGTTGCCGGCGATCGTGACGCGCGTGAGCGTGAGCGCACCATCCGAGTCCACGCTCACGCCTCCCCCGCTCGTTTGGGATTCTGGGCCCGCAGTGTTGTGGGAGATGCTACTGTCTTGGATGTCCACCGCCGTCCCCGATGAAGCGTACAACCCGCCGCCAGTTTGGCGCACGGTGTTGTATTCGATGGCGCTCCCCACAATTGCGATACCGCGTTCAAGGTTCCAGGAAGCCGAGCCAAACGATAACCCACCGCCAGAAAAGCCGGTTGCGGTGTTGTGACTGATCACCGTGTTGCTGATCCGGGCGCTGGTTACATACGCTTGGATGCCGCCACCATTACTGTTATTGCCAGCAGTGTTGCCGCTGACCGTGCTGTCCCGCATGATCAACGAATCACCGCTCGCTACAACGCCACCACCGCCGTCGCCGGCTGTGTTGCCAGCGATCGTGCTGCTGATAATCGTCAACGCGTGGGGGTCAGTGCTATACTCGTACCAATGGATGCCGCCGCCCGCAAGGCCGGCCGTATTGCTCAGAATGACACTGTCCGACACGACCGCGTTCGCGCTGCCGACCTCGATGCCACCTCCTCTGCCCCCGGCGCTATTCCAGGCGACCGTGCTGGCCTGGAGTGCGAGGCTGCCGCCCCCGATGTGGATGCCGCCGTCCGTGTTGCTGATGACCGATGAGTTCGTCAGGGTGACCACGCCGGTCGCTCGGATGCCGCGCCCGGCGTTCGCCGCGACCGTGCTGGCCTGGAGTACTAAGTTACCGACAACACCATAAGTATCGAAATAGATCCCACCCGTGTTGCTCGTTACGGTCGAACTGATCAGGCTCAGATCGGCGTTGTTGGCGCCGATCCCGCGGGCATACCAACCGCCGGTGTCGTGGCGCACCGTTAAGTCCGTCAACCTCGCTACGATCTTTGTGTACTCACCTATCTCCAGGACGCCGCCGCAGTGCGGCAGCCCGCTTCCGTCCAGGATGGTCAGGTCGCGGCCGGCGCCGTTGATCGTCACGTCACCGGTCACCTTCAGCGGACCGTATTGAGGAGAGTGTTGGCAAGCATAGTTATCCGCGATATCGAGCGTCAACGTGTAGACGCCTGCCGGCACGGTGATGATATTGGGATCCGGATCGGCGTTCGCGGCCATGATCGCCTCGCGCAGCGAGCAGTCCGCGTCGCAGACGCCATCCGCGGTATCTTCGGTCTTGGTGACGACGAAGGTGCTGGCGCGGGCGGGCGCGGCCCAACTGACGAGGGCGAGGAGCGCCAGGGTCAGGCTGGCCGCAACGATGAGCGCAATGGGCAGGTGTTGCCAGTGACGGGAGGTGGGGTGGGACATCGCATGGCTCCTGGGTGAAAAAGATGGCGCGGTTGCGCATCGGCGCATCCCGCTCCTGAAACCGGCGCGCCGGCCGGGACACATGTCGCAACGGCATGTTGGGCGGACCTGTCTGGTAGATGAATGCAATTATGTCCGCATAAGGCTACTACACATTATGAACAAGAGAAGGATTAATGATGTAACTCATGTCTCATTTTTGCCAGGTGCGATCACCGATCCGAGAAACTGGTGTCATCCACATCGCTAAATTTGAAATTTCACAAGAAACTCGTCGCTCAACGCCTGGATTCGGACTCACTGGTTTGGGTGGATGCGCCCAGTGGGGTTATAATGCCATACGATCGCAGAGATTGGATCGAAGCGGGGTAAATGGTATCGTAAGATAGGTTCGGAATTGTGGTGCATGAGGAGGAAGGCTTATGGGCGTGATTGATTTTAGCCCACAGTTGTTAGAACAGGTTCAATGGATCGCGGAGTGGCAGCAGATTACGACCGATGAAGTAGCCACGCGTGCCGTGTCCAGCTACCTGGATCGCCTGGAATGGCAGAAGCTCGAAGCGGAAATGGCTGCTTTTCGGTCTCAACTCCCGACGCTGCTGGTCGCCTACTCGGATCAGTATGTGGCTATCCATGACGGTCACGTGATTGACCATGATGCTGATCTGCGGGCGCTACACAGTCGCATCTACGCAAGAATGGGCGCGACCCCGATCCTTTTGCAGAAAGTGACCGCGGAGCCTGTCCCTGATATCTTGGTTCGTGGTCCGCGCTTTGAGAGGTAGCTCGATGGACTATGACTTCTCCATCTTTCCTCCTGCGCCCCAATTGGAGATCCGCTTGATCGCTCAGCCACACGGTGCGGCCTATGGCCCGATCCCGGCCTTCGTGGATACAGGTGCCGATGCGACCATCGTGCCGATCGCTATCGTGAGACAGTTGAAAGCTGGCGTCATCACACTTAAGACCATTCGCAGCTACACTGGTGGCCGGCGCACTGTGCGCACCTATCTTGTAGATATCGCGGTAGGATCGTTCACGTTACCCGGTGTGGAAATCGTGGGGGATGATGCTACGGATGAAATCCTCTTGGGGCGTGATGTGCTGAACAGATTGCGCTTGCTCCTCGACGGACCGGCGCAACGCACGCAACTGCTGGACTGAACCGATTTGCCCCACGATCATCCGCATGTTGGCCGAGGAGGGCATCCCCTATCTCGATTACACGAGCGATGAGCTTGCAGAGGAGATCACAGCGGTGCGGCCATTGTTTTTGCGCACGAACCTGCTGATGGATGGTAAGACGCGTTACTGAGCACCGCACGCGTCCGGCGTATGATAGAACATGTGTTTTATTGTTGGCTTGCCACACAACAAGCCTTATCAACTCAGCCGGAGGAAACCTATGCCACGCGTCGTCCATTTCGAGTATGCGGTTGACGATCCGAAGCGCGCCAGCGCCTTCTATCAGAACGTGTTTGGCTGGAAGATCCAGCAGTGGGGCGACCAGCCGTATTGGTTGGTGGGGACCGGCGCGGAGGGGCAGCCGGGGATTGACGGCGGGCTGATGCCGCGCCAGCCGAACTGGCCGAACGTGGTCAACACGGTGGATGTGGCGTCGGTGGATGCCGTGGTCGCGGCGATCGAGGCGAACGGCGGCAAGGTCGTCGTGCCTAAGATGCCGATCCCCGGCGTGGGCCACCTGGCCTATTGCCAGGACACCGAGGGCAATATCTTCGGCATCATGGAGGCCGATCCGAACGCGCCGGCCATGTGAGCGACGCCGGACCTGTCAGATTTCTAACCCGAAAATAACCTCACCGGACGTGCCAGGCACTTCGCAAGTGCCTGGCACGTGTTCAGACGAGAATTAGCTTCTTCTTGTTCGCCGTCTTCCCCTCGAGCTGCGGCGCCTGGCGATACCCCTCGACCATCAGCTTGTCGTTGACGCGCTGCGCCAGGTCGGCGTAGGTGATCCGGTAGTTGGCTTCCGTGATCGCCTCGATGGCGTAGAAGGTCATCGCGCCGTGGAAGGTCGAGCCGATCTGCGCATCATACGAGTACTCCGTGGATTTGCAGCCGCTCAGCAGGATCTCCTTCATGCCGGACTCCGGGTAGCGTTCTGGGCGGCTTGAGCGTAAATTGCCCAGCTCCGCATCGGACAGGTCTGGTCGGCCAAACTCTCTGGGGCGCAGCAGGCGGGGGCGGGGCGGCGGCACGATGGCCGGCGCCACGTCGCGAGTGACGGAGCCGGAGTGACACGAGTCGGAGATGATCGTGAGGCGCACGCCCGCCGGCAAATCCGCGAACAGGGCGCGTAGCTCGTCATCCACGATCAGGTTCTTCTGGAAATCATACGGGACGAGCGCTTCGTCGTAGCGATCCGGCTCTTCGCTATCCTTGTCCACAATGTACGTGCCGTGCGACGAGTTGGTGAAGACCAGCACGTCGCCCGCCCGCGCGCCCGCCAGCAACGCCTTCAGCCCGCTCACGATGTTGGCCTTGGTTGCCTGCTTGTCCAGCAGCAGCTTGACATCGGCCTGCGGAAAGTCGTAGTGCGCCACGAGTAGCCCCGCCCACGCGTTGGCGTCGTTGACGCAGCCGTTGAGGTCGTTTTGCGTGCCCGGATAGTTGTTAATCCCAACACAGAGCGCTTTCTTAGCCATAGCCGATCTCCTTTTTCCCCTTGAGTGAGGTTAGTATAGCATTTGTGCCGTTGACTGTCAAGCGCTTTTTGGGTGACTTACACGACACTCTTGCTCCGCAACGCCGCGACGGCCGCCCCATCGAAGCCCAGCTCGGCCAGCACCGCGTCGGTGTGTTGCCCCAGCGTCGGCGGCGGGAGGCGGTAGGCGATGGCCCCGTCGCGCATGTGCATCGGGAAGCCGAGCGAGCGCACCGGCCCCGCGACCGGATGATCCAGCGTGACGATGAAGTGGCGGGCGAGGATCTGCGGGTCGGCCAACGCCTGGTCGAGCAGATAGATCGGCCCGGACGGGATGTCGGCTTCCCGGAGCTTCTCCAGCCAGTGCGCACTGGGTTGGGTCAAGAGCCGCGCGCCCACCAGCGCCACGACCTCCCCCCGGTTGCGGTTGCGCGCGGGATTGGCGGCGAACTTCGGGTCGTCCCGCACCGCATCGGGCAGGCCGAGCACGCCGCACAGCCGGCCCCAGATGCGATCGGTGCCGCCCGCGATGATGATGTAGCCGTCGGCCGTCGCAAAGGGCTGATAGGGGGTGATCGTCGGGTGCTGGTTGCCCAGCCGGGCCGGGTTTTGACCGGTGGCGAAGAAGCTGCCGGCCATCGGACAGAGCCACGTCATCTGTGCTTCGAGGATGGCGGCGTCAATCGCCTGGCCGCGGCCGGTGCGCTCCCGCTCATAAAGCGCCGCCAAGATCGCCACCAGCGCGTAGATCCCCACCGTCATATCGGAGATGGGGACGGGGTAGCGCGCCGGCGCGCCAGCCGGTTCGCCGGTCAGGCTCATGATGCCGCTCATCCCCTGCGCCAGGATGTCGTAGCCCGGCTGGCCGGCGCGCGGGCCGGTGTGCCCGAAGCCGCTGATCGCGACGTGGATCAGCCGCGGGTTGCGCAGCAGGCAGCTTTCGGGATCCAGCCCAAGCTCTTGCATCGAGGCGAGCCGCGGCAGGTTGTTGACGAAGATGTCGGCGCCATCCACCAGCCGCCGGATGATTTCGCCGCCCTCCGGCGTCTTGACATCGAGCGTCAGGCTGCGTTTGTTGCGATTGGTAGACATAAAGTAGGCCGATTCGCCGTTGACATACGGCGGCGCCCAGCCGCGCGTCTGATCGCCCGTGCCGCGGCGCTCGACCTTGACCACGTCCGCGCCCATGTCGCCGAGATACATGGTGCAGAACGGCCCGGCCAGCGCCTCGGTCATGTCCACGACGCGCAGGCCGGAAAGAATTGCAGGTTGCAGGTTGCGGGTTGCAGGTTGGGTCATGGGTGCTCTCATGCGTGAAACGTGAAACGTCAAGGTCGTGATTCGTGCAGCGTGAACCGTCGGAACTGGTGCGTATTGCGTAGTGCGTATTGCGTCAAATGTCCCACGCGGCTCGCTGATTGGCTGATTTGCAGATTCGCTATTTGCTCATTTGCTGATTTGCCCGCTCTCGTCGCTGCCGATCCCGTTCGCGGCGCTTGTCAGAGAGGGAGGTCGCCGGGCCGCCGCGCAGGACGTTGACGATCTCGGCCATGATGCAGACCGCGATCTCGGCCGGGGTGCGGGCGCCGATATCCAGGCCGATCGGCGCGTAGACGCGGTCGAATTTGGCCGGGTCAATCCCTTTTTCTGCGGCCAGCAGCTCGAAAACCGCGTCTACCCGGCGTTGCGAACCGATCATGCCGATGTAGGCGACCGGCCGGTCGAGCACTTCCAGCAGGCATTCGACATCGTGGCTGTGCCCGCGCGTGACGAGCACGATGAAAGTGTCGGCATCCATCGGCAGGCTGCGCACGGTCTCGCGCAGCGGCGCGGCCAGCACTCGCTGAGCGGCAGGGAAACGGGCGGCGTTAGCGAAGGAAGGCCGGTCGTCGAGCACCGTGACGGCGAAGTCGCACAGCCCGGCGATCTGCGCCAGCGGCACGGCGATGTGCCCCGCGCCGACGATCAGCAGCTCCGGCGCGCGGCGTTGGACTTCGACGAAGATGGAATGTTGAATGTTGGATGTTGAATGATGAATGGCGTCATCTGGTCCCTGACCCCTGCCCCCTGACTCCTGGTATCGCAGCAGCTTGTGCTGCCGGCCGCGTAACACCTCCTGCGCGTCGGCGATCACGCGCCCTTCCAGCTCGCCCAGACCCAGGTCGCCGAGGGGCGGCTTGTCCAGCCAGACCACCGCCTGCCGGCCCGCGCTCGGCCCGCTGACGACCGTCGCCAACGCCGCCGGTTCACGCATGCGGATAGATTCCAGCAGGACGGAAGCAAACGACGCCTGACGTTTGACGCTTGACGCTGGAGCCCCCACCCGCTCCACGAACACATCCATGACCCCGCCGCACACCCCGAGCGTCTGCATCGAGATCTCCTCGGTGAGGTCCACGTGGACGGTCGCCGGCTCGCCCGTCTGGATCACGTCGAGGCCGGCCTTGATGACATCCGCCTCGCCGCAGCCGCCGCCGACTGTGCCCACGTGCCGGCCGAGCGGGTGGATGAGCATTTTGGCGCCGACCTCGCGGGGGACGGAACCTTTCACGTCAATGATCGTGGCGACCGCCGCCGTCTCGCCAGCTTCAAGTAGCTCGAGCAGCCGGGCGTAGATGCTTTCCATTTAATGATAGGCTCCCAGTTTTTTCGCCAGGTTCGTGATCCGCCGGAAGTCCTCCAGGCTGACGCTGGAAGGCACGGAGTGGTCGGAGGAGAAGATGTAGCCGCCCGACTCCTTGGCGATTGGCACCACACGCTCCATCTCCGCGCGGATCGCGTCCGGCTGATCCCACAGCACCGCGTTGATCCCGCCATGCAGCACCAGATCTTTGCCGTACTCCCGTTTGAGCGCCACGGTATCCATGCCGGCCTTCACCTCCAGCGGGTTGAGCGCGTCCAGCCCCATCGCGATCAGCTCCGGGACGAAGGGGCGGACATCGCCGCACGAGTGCAGGTGCGCCTTGATCCCCTTCTTGTGCGCCCAGTCAATCGCGCGCTGGTGGAACGGCTTCAGGATGTTGCGATAGGTGCGCATCGAGAAGAACTGATGCCCCTTGTACCCCATGTCGTCGTACCAGAAGACGCTGTCGAAGCGATACCCCGCGTCCCACACCATGTCCCACAGCGCCAGGTCGGTCTCCAGCTCGGTCTCGATCATATCGCGCACCCAGGCCGGATTCTCGGCCAGCGCCAGCAGCACCCGCTCGGTGCCCACCATCCAGGAGTGGGTGACATCGAAGCCGAACCAGAGGATGGCCTGCGTCCAATAGCCCTTCTCCTGCCAGATCGGATAGTTGGCGGCCAGGTAGTCCCAGCGGATGCGGTCGCGGGCCGGGATCATGCGCGCCTTGGCGATCTTCCAGCTTGCGGGATCCACGACGGTGTGCGCCAGGAACTCCGGCGTCGAGGCCGCGTGCTTCCACTGCTTCATCGTGACGCCCCAACTGCTGGTGTAGGCCTTCTCCGTCTCCGATTCCCAGAGGACGCGCTCCTCGAACTGCGGGGAGTTGTCTACCCGGAAGCGACCGACGTGGTCGAGGTCGAAGTAATCCACAAAGCTGATATCGGCCGGCATCCCTTCCTGCTGCCAGCGTTCGATGGTGGCGGCCCAGGGGTCGTCAATGATGGGCACGCGGTCGGCTTCCTGGTGGGCGAACATGCGGCGGAAGCGTTCGTGGGTGGTGAAGGTGGTCACGGTTGGGTTCTCCTGTGTGTATTGCGTGCTGCATAGTGCGTCAGGTATGAAGCGTTAAACGTCAAGGGCGGTTGTTCTGAGGAAGTCTCCCAGATGCACGAGTTGTATGCCGCGTTGCGAGAGAAAAGTTGGTATGAGGGGATCCTGAGGGTAAGGCCTGCAAAGGTCGCAGGAGACCGTTTTCATATACCGCTTTGATCGGGATTGCGGGAGACATACCTGTGACCTCCTGTTGTTCCGTGGCCTCATAGTAGCATAATCCGAGTTTCGTCGCAAAGTATTCTCGAAATCAGGCGGCACGAAAGCTGGGGCTGTCTGTGGGGAGCAAGTCCCCTTCGAGTAGCCTGATCTCGCGCCGGATATGATCGAGCGCGTCCGCCAACGGCACGATTGCCTTCTCCGCCTGGTCGCGACGCTTGAACTCGACCCCGCCTTCCTTGAGCGAGCGTTTGCCCAACGTCAGGCGGATGGGCATCCCCAACAGATCGGCGTCGTTAAACTTGACCCCGGCGGTCTCCTCCCGGTCATCGTAGAGGACTTCGATCCCGGCGGCGGTCAGCCCGGCGTAGAGCGTCTCCGCTTCGGCCTCCGCGCCGGGCATCCCCACCAGGTAGACCTGGTACGGCGCGACGCTGATCGGCCAGATCAACCCCTTGTCGTCGTGGTGCGCCTCCGTGATGCAGGCCAGCAGCCGGCCGCTGCCGATGCCGTAGGATCCCATCACGACCGGCCGGCGCTGGCCGTCGCGGTCGAGATACGCCGCCCCGAGCGCTTCGGTGTAGCGCGTGCCGAGCTGGAAGATGTTGCCCACCTCGACCCCGCGCGCGGTGCGCAGGGCCGCGCCGCAGCTCGGACATGGATCGCCATCTCGCGCCGCCGCGATGTCGCACACGATCGTCGCGGTGTAGTCGCGGCCGTAGTTGACGTTCAGCAGGTGATAGCCGTCCTCGTTGGCACCGGCCACCAGGTTGGGCGATTGCGGGATCAGGTCGTCGGCCACGACGATCAGCGCGTCGGCGCGGCCACCTCCTTCGACTTCACTGCGCACACGACGCTCCGTTCCGCTCAGGATGCGCGCGGTTTGCTTCATCCCCATCGGTGACGCATAGCCCGGCGCCGCGCCTACCGCCCGGATTTCCGCCTCAGTGGCCGGCCGCAGCGCGGTTGCGCCGACCGCGTTCGCCAGCTTCGTTTCGTTGACCTCCATGTCCCCGCGGATCACGGCGAAGATGAAAACCTCGGATGGCTGGTCGGTTGGTAGATTGGTAGATTGGGGAGCTTCCGCGCCGCCTTCCTCTGCCAGGTGAGAGGTGGGCCGTGTTGCCATCATAAACACCGCCTTGGCCGTCCGGCTTTCGGGTACGCCGAGCAGCGCGGCCAGGTCGGCGATGGTGGAGGTGTGGGGCGTGGCGACTTTCTCGATCGGGCGGGGCGGCTCGGCGGCCGGCGCAGGCTTGCGGAACGCCGCGATCTGGCGGTTGGCGGTGTAACCACAACGATCGCACAGCGCCAGCGTGTCCTCGCCGATGGAGGTCAGGTACATGTACTCGTGCGCCAGCTTGCCGCCCATCATGCCGGTGTCGGACTTGACGGCTACGACCGGCAGGCCGCAGCGACCGAAGATGCGGAAGTATGCCTTGTAGTGCGCTTCGTATTGGCGTTCCAGGCCGGCGAAGTCCGCATCCAGGCTGTAGGAATCGAGCATGGTGAACTCGCGCACACGGATCAGCCCGGCGCGGGGCCGCGGGTCGTCGCGCCACTTGGTCTGGATGTGGTAGATCAGGGCGGGCAGTTGGCGATAGGAACGCACCAGCCCGCGCGCCAGGTCGGCCACCACCTCCTCATGGGTCATCGCCAATACCATGTCGTGGCCGGTCTTGTCTTTGAACCGGCCCATCTCCGCGCCGATCTGATACCAGCGGCCGGTCTCCTGCCACACATCCGCGGGATGCACCACCGGCATGGTCAATTCCTGGCCGCCGATGGCGTTCATCTCCGCGCGCATGATGTTCTCGATCTTGGTGAGCGCGCGACGGGCGAGCGGCAGGGCCGTGAAGATCCCCGCGCCGAGCTGGCGGATGAAGCCGCCGCGCACGAGCAGTTGGTGGCTGGCCGCTTGCGCGTCGGCGTCGCCGGGGGCCTCGCGGAGGGTCTGGATGAAAAGGCGCGTCATGCGCATGGGTGGCTCCTGGTAGGCAAGGTTAGAAGGTTGAAGGTTGAAGGCGCGCCTTCAACCTTCAACCTTCTAACTTTCTAACCTGTGACCTCTAATCTCTCATTCCGGCCGATAAATCGCCGCCGACATATCTCCCACGAACTGCGGCAGATCGGTATGGCCCAACATCTGACGGATGGCGTGCGCCTCGCCGGTGTGGAACCAGTAGTGGTAGATGTTACGCTGGAGCATCGTGCCGATGCTTTCGGGCCGCGGCTTACCCTGCCATTGCAGGTGCGTCGGCAGCAGCTCCGGCGTCAACGTGTCCAGATAGACGTCGGCCGCAGCGGTGATCTCGCGCCAGGCAGCCCACATCTCGCTGAGCGGCGGCGTGCTGGCGGGCTTGCCGAAGCCGACCAGATCATTCAGCCCCGGCGCGATCTCCTTGCCTTGGGCCACGAGCACCCAATAAGCGTTCTCCTGGTTCGCCAGGTGTCCGACGATCCAACTGATGCAGTTCATCGGCCCGAGCCGCCGGACCGCATCCTCCGCGCTGACCCCCTCCAGGCAGCGGATCAGCGCACTGCGGGCAAAACGAAGTTGAGAGACAAGTAGGTGTGGCATAGTCTATCCTTTGTATTCTTTCAATAACCTGGGACAATTCGGGCCGGTCTCCGACCGTGCCCGTCGTGGCTCGGTCAGGAGGTCGGCCATAGCAGGGGAGACGAGCGCCATGATCGCTGCGCATCCTTCGACTACGGGCCAGCCGACACCGCTGGCCCGCCGCTCAGGATGCTCCGCTTAGCGCATCACGTTTCACGTTTGCCGCCGCGTAATCCTCCGGCGTATCCAAATCCGCCAGCACCGTCGGCGTCTGAACCACGAGATATTCGGTCTGCACGCGGTGTCCCACCAGCACATCGCGCAGCGCGCCCCGGCCGGCCAGGATCTCGCCCCAGAGCCAGCACGGCAGCAGGATCGGGTGGCCGGCGCGCATCTGATAGGAGGGGATGACGATCGTCTGCCAGCCCGCGGCCTGACCCGCGGCCAGGATCGCCTGCACAGTCGCGACCTCCATCTGCGGCTGATCGCCCAGGCAGAGGAGCGCGGCTGCGGTCGCGTCGCCCAGCGCGGCCAGACCCATCTGCACCGAGGCCAGCATCTCGCCGGTTGCATAGTCCGGGTTGAAGACGCAGCGCGCGGCCGAACCGTGCAACGCGGCCGCGACCTCGGCGGCGCGATGGCCGGTGACGACGACGATCTCCGCCAGCCCGGCGGCCGCCACGGTCGCCACGACCTGGCCGATGACCGTGCGCGGCGACTCCGGCGCGTCCCACGGCAGAGTCAGCTTGAACCGTCCCATGCGGCGGGAGAGGCCCGCCCCGAGAATGACGGCTGACACCCACCCCCTGCCCTCTGTCCTCTGTCCTCTGACTCCTGACAACTGTCACCTCAGCCAGATTATAACACGCCTGACGGGGAGGCTCAAACGCGGCTGCGCAGTTATCTTATGTCCTATATCAGCGTCCCGCCAACCGGAAGTCCGCCTTGGGACAATGAAATACGGCAATGGCGCAAAATTCGCTTTTCGGCGTCTGTCATTCTGAGCGGGTTGACCCCTGATCTCTCGCGACGGCGAGCATCCAGCGAAGAATCTCCTTGCCGCGCCGAGACCCTTCGCGGGATGCTCGCCACAACGCACTTCGCGGGACCGACCCGCGCAGGGTGACACAAGTGAATTTTGCGGTACTGCGAAATACGTTTGGCTACCAGGTTGGAGTAAAAGCCGCCCAACATTGCGTGCGGCCGATCCCCACCCGCGCGGCAGACCGGGAGTTGGGCAGCCACCGATCGTGCGTTGCGCGACTCGCCAACTCATGGTACTATTGCAGCCATGTCTTCAGCCACTCATGGCCGGCGCGCGCTGCGGATCGGCCTGCCCGTCGTTATCCTGCTGTTGCTGGCCGCTGCGCTCCCGGCTTGGCGCGGCCAACGGCCATCTTCCCATCCGGTCTTCGCGGGGGAGAGCGAGCTGGCCGGCGCAGTGGGGATCAATCTGGATGCCGGCGAGCTGGCTGACCCTGGCTTGCTGGCGGCCCTGGCCGCGCTCTCCGAGTCTGGCGTGCGCTGGGTGCGCTTCGTGATCGCCTGGGATCAGGTCGAGCCGCAGCCGGGCCAGCTCGATTGGCGGCTGTATGATAGCGTCTTCGCCCAGTTGCAGGCCGCGCCGCAGTTGCAACCGTTGGTGGTGCTGAACGGCGCCCCGGCGTGGGCGCGACGCGCAGGAGATGCCGATAATCCCCTGGCGCCGCCCCAAGAACGCGCCCATTTCGGCGCATTCGCCGCAGCCGTCGCCCGGCGCTATGGCAGGCAGGTGGATGCCTATCAGGTCTGGCACGAGCCGAATATCGCGCCGCATTGGGGCAGCCGGCCGGTGTCGCCGGAAGATTACGCGGGCCTGCTGCGCGAGGCCGCGCTGCAAATTCGGGCGGCGGATGACGATGCCCGCATCGTGCTGGCGGCCCTGGCGCCCAACACCGAGCCGGGCGGCGCCAATATGAGCGATGTGGCGTTCCTCGACGCGCTCTATCGCGCGGCCGCGCAGCCCTGGTTCGATGCTGTGGCCGCGCAGCCGTTCGGCTTCTCTGCCTCGCCCGACGCGCCAGCCGACCCGGCCGCCTTGAACTTTGCGCGCGCGACCCTCCTGCGCGAGGTGATGATGCGTCACGAGGACGGCGCCAAGCGCGTTTGGGTGACGGCGTTCGGCTGGAACGCGCTGCCCGCGGGGTGGGGCGGCCGCCTCTCGCCGTGGGGCCAGGTGGCTGAGGCGCAGCAAGCCGTCTACGCCGGCCAGGCAATCGAGCTGGCGGCCACGCGCTGGCCATGGCTCGGCCCGCTCATCTGGGCTGCCAATTGTCCTACGCGGCCGGCCAGCGATCCGTGGGTGGGTTTCAGCCTGTGCGCCGGCGACGGACGCCCGCGGCCGGTCTGGGCAGCCCTGACGCAGGCGGCTGCCGCTCCACCTGTCCTGCCCCCTGGCGATCACGCGCCGGATCACCCGGCCGTGCGCTACGACTCCGGCTGGCGCGTGACGGCGGCCGCGGCCGATCCGGGCGCCGACGGCGATCTGCTGGCCTTTGACTTCACAGGTTCCGAGGTCGCGCTGCGGGTTCAGGGCGGGCCGTATTGGGCGTTTTATCGCGTCTGGCTAGACGGCCAGCCCGCTGGCGCGCTCCCGCGCGACGAGTCGGGCGCGGCGTATCTTGTCCTGTACGACCTGCTGGCCGAGGCGCGCGTGATCCCGCTGGCGCAGGGCCTTGCCCCCGGCCGGCATCAGGTGGTCATCGAGGCGCATGGCGGGTGGGGCCAGTGGGCGCTGCGCGGCATTCAGGTGCGCGCGGCGTCTCCGCGCAGCTTGGGCGCCTGGCCGGATTGGCGCGTGCTGCTGCTGGCCGCGATGATCGTGGCGGTTGCCTGGCTGTGGCTAGTCAGGGCGCCGCGACCTCTCAGGACAGCCGATGAAAATGCTCGTAGTGACGACTTCAGTCGTCCGGCGCGGCATGGGGCGACTGAAGTCGCGACTACGAGCACCCGCGAGCATCTGCGCCGTCTGTGGCCCCGTCTCGATTCTGGATTGCCCGATGCTTTGTGGTATGGACTGGCCGCCGCATTGGCGCTGACCTGCGCGCTCTCGCGTTGGCTGCCGCTCGATCTTGCCGCGCTGGCGGGGTTGGGTCTGCTCTGCCTGGCTCGCCCCGAAGCGTCGCTCCCGCTGATCGCGTTCGCTCTCCCGCTGTGGCCGCAGCCGAAGAGGCTGGCCGGGCTGGAGCTTAGCCTGTACGAGATCCTGGTCTGGCTGGCAGTGGCCGCGGTCGTAGCGCGCGGATTCCTGCGCGTCCTGCGCCTGAGCTGTCCCCAACTTGTTGGGGACTCCAGAGCGCCGAACCCCGGAGCGCCGAACTTGTTCGGCAGGTTCTCCGGGCAAGGTGCTTCTGCTTCAGGTGGACGCTTGCGCGTGAGCGGTTTGGACTGGCCGGTGCTGGCGCTCCTGGCGGCGGGGCTGCTGGCCGCGCTGGCCGCGGAGCGGACGGCCGTGGCGCTGCGTGAGTTCCGGACGGTCTTTCTGTTGGCCGGGCTGCTGTATGGACTGGTGACGCGCGTGTCGTGGCCCCCTGGCCGCAGCTTTTCGGCGCGGCCGCTGCTCTATGGGTTGCTGGCGGGTATGACCTTCGTCAGCCTGATGGCGTTGTGGCAGTTCGCCACCGGGCAGGGTCGGATTGATGTCGAGGGGGTCGGCCGGGTGCGGGCGTTTTACGGCTCACCTAACAACTTGGCGCTCGTGCTCGATCGGGCGATCCCGCTGGGCCTGGCGTTGGCTCTGTTCGGCGCATGGCGCGGCAGGCGGGCGGGAGAGCGTGCGTTGCTGGGGCTGGCATCCAGCATCATGCTCGCGGCCTGTGTCGTCACCTATAGCAAGGGCGCATTGCTCCTCGGCCTGCCGGCCGGGCTGGCGGTCGCGCTGCTGGGCGGCGCCTGGCGCTCCCGCCGGCGCTGGCCGCTCTGGGCGCTGGCCGGGCTGATCGTGGCCGGCAGCCTGGGTCTGGCCTTGCTGACGCGCACCCCGCGCTTCGCCGACCTGACCAACCTGAATGCCGGCACCGGCTTCTTCCGGCTCAAGTTGTGGCAGAGCGCCTGGAGTATGTGGCTGGATCATCCATGGTTGGGGGTCGGGCCAGATAACTTCCTGTACGCCTATCGGACGCGCTATGTTCTACCGACCGCCTGGCAGGAGCTTAATCTCAGCCATCCGCACAACATCGTGCTCGATCTCGGCACGCGGCTGGGCCTGCTAGGGCTGGCGGTTGGCGCCTGGGCGCTGCTGGCCGGCATCCACCGCGGCTGGCGCCTGCTCCGCTGGGGCGATGCCGCGACCTGGCCCCTGGCGCTTGGCCTGCTTGCCGGCCTGGCGGCCACCCTGGCCCATGGTCTGATTGACAATTCGCTCTTCCTGATTGACCTGATGGCATTGTTCATGCTGGCTTTAGGGGTTTTGCAGGAGACAGGGGTCAGGGATCAGGAGGCGGCCTCTGACTCCTGACCCCTACCTGACGGAGGCATCATGCGCATCCTCATCACTGGCGGCGCCGGATTCATCGGCTCGCATCTCTGCGATCGGCTGCTGGCCGACGGCCACGATGTCGTGGCGATGGACAACCTGAGCACCGGCTCTTCCGACAATATCGCGCATTTGGCCGGCAACCGGCGCTTCAAGTTCATCTTCCATGATGTTACGAATTACATCTACGTGCCCGGCGCGTTGGACGCGGTGATGCACCTGGCGTCGCCGGCCAGCCCGGTGGATTTTGCTCGCATCCCGATCCAGATTCTCAAGGTAGGCTCGCTGGGCACACACAATACTCTCGGTCTGGCGCTGGCGAAAGGCGCCCGCTACCTGATCGCCTCCACATCCGAGGTGTACGGTGACCCGCTGATCCACCCCCAGCCGGAGAGCTATTGGGGCAACGTTAACCCTATCGGCGTGCGCGGGGTGTATGACGAGGCGAAGCGGTTCGCCGAGGCGATCACGATGGCCTACCATCGCATCCACGGCGTGGACACGCGTATCATCCGCATCTTCAACACCTACGGGCCGCGGATGCGCCTGAACGACGGCCGGGTGGTGCCTAACTTCATCGGCCAGGCGCTGCGCGGCGAGCCGCTGACCGTCTATGGCGACGGCAGCCAGACGCGCTCTTTCTGTTATGTCTCCGATCTGGTCGAAGGGATGATCCGGCTGCTGCTCTCCGGCGAGACGGATCCGGTGAATGTCGGCAACCCCACGGAACTGACGATCCTGGCGTTCGCTGAAACGATCAACGCGTTGACGGGCAATCGGGCCGGCATCGTCTTCAAGCCCCTGCCTGCAGACGACCCGCGCGTGCGCCGTCCCGATATCACGCGCGCCCGGACGATCTTGGGCTGGGCGCCACAAGTACCGGTCGAGGTCGGGTTGGCGCGCACGATCGAGCACTTTCGCGTTAGAGTGTAACTTGTTTCACTTAACTCTTGACGTCTAAGACATTTTGTGCTACACTTCACATGAAAATCGGGTTTTTCGCGCGCGAGGAGGAAGCATGGAATCGCAGGAGATTCTGTCGTTGACTGAGCTGTCAAATTCGGTTCTGGCAACCTGTGCAGAGGCGAGCCGACAGGAATTGTTCGCGAAAGGCACGATCAGGCATGCGGAGACGAACGAAGTGCTGTTCGAGGAGGGAGCGCTGGCGGGGGTGGTGCTGTTTCCGTTGTCGGGGAACTATCAGTTCAGCAAGACGGGCGAGCGCGGGCGACGCCAGGTGTTGTGCAATTTGAGTTGCAACAGTTGTCGAGGCATCTGCCTGCTGACTATGGCCGAACGCAGCCTGGCCGACATCGTGGCGTTGACGCCCGGCGACATTTTGATGGTGGAGCGGTGGGATTTTCAGCGGTTGGCGCGCATTGATCCGGTTTTGTGCCAGGCGGGATGGCAGGCGGCCGTGGAGTGCATGTCGCATTTTAGCAATCTGGTTGAACATCTCTCCTTCCGCAAGGTGGCCGAGCGAGTCGCGTTGATGTTGCTCGACAACGCCCCTCAGGATGGCGATATTGTGCGTCTCACGCAGGCTGAGTTGGCGGCCGAAGTGGGGACGACGCGCGAGGTTGTGGCGCGCTGTCTTGCGAGCCTCCAAACCGCCGGGGCGGTGCGCCTGGGGCGGGCCAGGATCACCGTGATCAGCCGCGCGAAGCTGGAGCGAGAGACGGTCTGACCAGCGGTCTGACGTGGGGTCAGCTCTCCACAAGGCGGTGTCATGCCGGTTGCCGGCGGACGCCGCCTTGCGTTTTCCTGTTTCCGTGTTCTGCGCGGCATAAGGTATAATCGGGGTTATTCTCAGCCGGGGCGCCTCCTTGCAGTCGCCCCGGCGGGTCGAATGTTACCAAAACGAGGGCGTGACCGAAACGATGGATCAACAAAAGATACGTAATTTTTGCATCATCGCGCACATTGACCACGGCAAATCTACGCTGGCCGATCGTCTGCTCCAGCTCACCAACACCATCGCCGACCGGGACATGATCGCCCAGGTGCTCGATAGCATGGATCTGGAACGGGAGAAGGGGGTCACCATCAAGGCTTCGGCCGTGCGTATGAGCTATCTGGCCGCCGATGGCGAGACCTATGAGCTGAACCTGATTGACACGCCGGGCCATGTGGATTTTGCCTACGAAGTCAGCCGAGCGCTCCAGGCTTGCGAGGGCGCGATCCTGGTCGTGGACGCGTCGCAGGGGGTCGAGGCGCAGACGTTGGCGAATCTCTACCTGGCGATGGGCAACGATCTGGAAGTGATCCCGGTTGTCAACAAGATTGATCTGGTTTCAGCGCAGCCCGATGCGGTCGCCGGCGAGATCGAAGAAATCCTGGGCACACCGGCCGAAGACGTGCTCCGTGTCTCGGCCAAGTCGGGCCTCAACGTGCCGGCGGTGCTGGAGGCCGTGGTCCACCAGGTGCCGCCGCCCCACGGTCAACGCCTCCTGCCGCTGCGCGCGCTGATTTTCGACAGCCATTACGACGCGTTCAAGGGCGTGATCGCCTATGTGCGCGTGGTAGATGGCAGCATCGAGGCGGGCCAGGTCTTGCGTCTGATGTCCACCGATCAGCCCGTCGAGCCAATCGAGATCGGCGTATTCGGCCCGACCATGCGGCCGACCGGCCGGCTGGAGGCCGGCGAAGTGGGCTATGTGGCGACCGGGTTGAAGACCGTGAGCGACTGCCGGGTGGGCGACACGTTGACCGTTCATGCCAACCCGGCGGAGACGCCGCTCCCCGGCTACAAGCCGATGAAACCGATGGTCTTCGCCAGCGCCTACCCCAGCGAGGCGGCTGACTACCTGGCGTTGCGCGAGGCGCTCGCCAAGCTGCAGCTCAACGACGCCGCGCTCGCCTTCCAGCCGGAAAGTAGCCAGGCGCTCGGCAACGGGTTCCGCTGCGGCTTCTTGGGGCTGTTCCACATGGAAATCGTCCAGGAGCGATTGGAGCGCGAGTATGATCTCGACCTGGTCTTCACCGCGCCGAGCGTCGAGTATGAGGTGACCCAGACCGACGACAGCGAGATCGTCATTGACAGTCCGGTCGAGCTGCCGGACCCCAGCTCGATTGCCGAAATCCGTGAGCCGTGGGTGCAGATTGATGTTTACACGCCGACTGAGTACATCGGCCAGGTGATGGATCTGGTCACGAACCGTCGCGGGGAGTTCAAGGCGCAGGAATACCTGGATTCGCGGCGCGTGCTGCTCAGCTATCACATCCCGTTGATCGAGATCCTGACGGAATTCTACAACGAGCTTAAGGCGCGCTCGCGGGGCTACGCCAGCCTGGATTACCATTTCGAGGGCTATCGGCCGGCCGATATGGTGCGGCTGGACGTGCTGGTGAACCATGACCCCGTGGATGCGCTGAGCATGATCGTGCATCGTGACCAGATGTACAATAAGGGGATGCGCCTGGTGAGCAAGTTGAAGGATGTGATCCCTCGCCAGCAGTTCGACGTGCCGATCCAGGCCGCGGTGGGCGGGAAGATCGTCAGCCGCGCCAATGTGAAGGCGACACGTAAAGATGTGCTGGCAAAATGCTATGGCGGTGATATTACCAGAAAACGCAAGCTGCTGGAGAAGCAAAAGGAAGGCAAGAAGCGGATGAAGATGATCGGGTCGGTCGAGATTCCGCAGGAAGCGTTTATGACGATTCTGAAGTTGGATGAGGAGTAGTCGTGGGCTGGGGCATGGGAAATTGTTGGAACGCCGATGGGAGCTCCGCGACATGATCGGCCTGGAGCCAGGAATTGCCCCAATTATCGCTCAGCCAGCGGCCGGCCACGACCAACGGCCGCCAGGGCGCCGGCGCGCGCAGCGATTTGTCCCCTTTGGCGATGACGAAGGTGGCGCCATCACTCAGGAAGAAGCCGGGGCCGCCCGTCCAGCCCGGCAGGCGGGTGCCGGCTACGACCACGGGCCGGCCCGGCGTCTCCCCCAGGCGGCGCAGTGGGACATGATCCGGTACGGGGTCGCGGGCGGCCGCCAGGGGATGCGCCAGCGCGGACACCGGCAGGCCGAGGATGTGGGTCTCCCAGGCCAACTGCTGCGTCTGTTCGGCGGCGGGGAGGGACGCGAAGGTCGGGATGGGGACGTCCCGAACAAGTTCGGAACTCCGGTCCTCTTCGGAAGCGGCGAACGGCAGCGCCAGTTGGAGGGCCTGCCGCTTGGCCGTGTCTTTCCTGGACGCCCGGCGCAGCGGCTCGGCTTCTCGCAGCATGGCGGCTCGGCTTGCTCCCAGACCGTCTAGCGCGCCGCATTGGATCAGGTGCATGATCTCTTTGGCCTGCAGCTCGACCCGGTCGAGCAGATCGGCCAGGCTGCGGAAGGGCCGTCGCCCGCGTTCGGCGATGATCGCCTCGATGGCGCCGTGCCGCAGATCGCGCACCTGGCCCAGGCCCATGTAGAGGATTGCAGATTGCAGATTGCAGATTGCAGAATTGGCGCTGAGATCTTTTGCATTCTGCATTCGGCGTTCTGCATTGACCAGGGTGAATGCTTCATTGCTGAAATTGACATGCGGCGGTCTGACAGCGATGCCCAGCCGGATGGCCTCGGCCATGTAGATGGCCGGATGGTGGAAGCCGCCGTAATCGGCCAGGCGCGCGGCCAGGAATTCTGCGGGCCAGTGCGCCTTGAGGTAGGCGCAACGATAGCTGACGTCGGCGTAGGCGGTGGCGTGGCCCTGGTTGAAGCCGTAGCCGGCGAACGACATGATCTGTTCCCAGAGGGTATCCGCCTGGCCCGGCGCAAAGCCCGGCCCGGTCGGCGGCGGCCGGAGGCAGCCCGCGATGAATTGCTGGCGCAGCGCGGCCATCTGGTCGGCGCCGAAATGGCCCATGCCGCGGCGCAGTTGGTCGGCCTGCGCCCAATCCAGCCCCGCCACCTCGCGCGCCACCCGCAACACCTGCTCCTGGAAGATCAGCACGCCTTTAGTGTCGCGTAGGATCGGCTCCAGCGCGGGGTGGAGATAGGCCACCCGCGCTTCCCCACGATAACGACGCACGAACGCATCGGCCATGCCGCCCATGGCCGGGCCGGGCTTGAAGAACGCGTTGGCAATCGCCAGATCGCGCACGGTGCGGGCCTTGAGCTTGCGCAGTGTGCGTTGCGCGCCATCCGATTCGCATTGGAACACGCCGATGGTCTCGCCGCGGGCAAGCAGGTCGCCGGTCGCGGGATCAGCCAGCGGAATCTCGTCGAGGCGGAAGCCGGGGTCGCGGGCGCGGACGTAATCCGCCGTGTCCGAGAGCACCGTCAGCGCCCGGATGCCGAGCAGATCTATCTTCGGCAGGCCGATCGCCTCGACATCGCCGTGCTCGAACTGCGTGATCAAGAAGCCTTTGGGCGCCCACTGCACCGGCACAACGTCGGTAAGCGGGCCGGGGACGATGACCACGCCGCCCGGATGGACGCTCAGGTGGTCTGGCTGGCCGACGAGCGTGAAGGCCACGCGCACGATCTCCCGTTGCCGGTCGTCGGCGATCTCGGCCAGCACGTCTTCGACCGTGCGTTTGTCGCGGCGTCGCGGGTCGGGGTGCCAGTTGTGCGGCGCGAGGGCCGCCAGCCGCTCGATCTCCGTCACCGCCAGGCCATACGCCTTGCCGGTCTCTCGGATGGCCGACTGCGCGCGCATCGTGCTGACCGTGCCGACGAGCGCCACGTGTTCCGCGCCGTATCGGTCGCGGAGATAGCGCAGCACCTCGTCGCGACGCCGGCTACAAAAGTCCAGGTCAATGTCGGGCGGCGCGGCGCGCGCAGGGTTCAGGAATCGCTCAAAGAGCAGGCCGTGCTCGATGGGATCTACGGTGGTGATGCCGGTGCAATAGGCAACCAGCGAGTTCGCCACGCTGCCGCGTGTGCTCACCGGGATGCCCCGGCCGCGGGCGAAGCGCACCGCGTCGGCCACCACGAGGAAGAGGGGCGCATAGCCATGCCCGGCGATGGCGGCCAGCTCGTGATCGAGCCGCGCGGCGGCCTCGGCCGGCGGAATCGCGCCGAAGCGCTGACCGAGGCCCGCGCGCGCCGACTCGGCCAGGACCTCGTCGGCCGTCTGGCCGGCGGGCAGCTTCAGGCCGGGCCAGATCGTCTGGCCGGAGGGGAGCGCCTCGCCGCAGCGGGCCGCAAGCTCGCCGCTCTGGCTGAGCGCGCCGGGGAAGGTCGCGAAGCGGGCGGCCATCTCGCCGGGCGAGAGCCAGTGCGACGGGACCACGTCGGCGCCGACGTCCGCCAGGGGGCGGTTCTCGCGGATGGCGGCCAGCAGGCGCAGCCGGGTCGCGTCTGCGGCCTGGAGGCAATAGATCGGCTGGATGGCGACCACCGGCAGCCCCAGCCGCCGCGCCAACGCGACGATCTCGGCGGCGATGGTGTGGTCGGCAGCCGTGTGAAGCTCCAGCGCCAGGCCGGCGTTGTCGTCAAAGATGCCTGCCAGCCGGCCCGCGTAGACTTGCGCCGCGGCTCGGTTGCCGGCGCGCAGGCCGCGCTCGATCCAGCCACGGCGGCCGCCGCTCAAGCAGATCAGCCCCTCCCGGTTGGCCTGCAAGTCATCCCACGTCAGGCCGCGCGCGGCCAGCGCCTCCCGGTCGGGGCTGCCCTGGATGAGGGATGAGAGCCGGCACAGGGAGCGATAACCGGCCGTGTTCAGCGCCAGCAGCGTCAGATGCCCCGCCGCGCCTCCGGCATGTGCGTCAAGCTCCGGCGACGGGGCGACCGCCAGCGTCATCCCAATGATCGGCCGGATGTTGGCCTGCCGGCAGGCGCGCGCAAAGGCGACCGCGCCGTAGAGCGCGTTTGTGTCGGTCAGCGCCAGGCAGCCCAGGCCGTCGGCCGCGGCGCGGCCGACAAGCTGATCCACGCTGGCCGTGCCGCCGAGCAGGGTGAAGTGCGAATGAACTTCGAGATGCGTCAGGTTCACAAGTCAATCATAGAACGGATGGGCTAACCTGGCAAATATGGGTCATGGGCGACCCGACCACAGCAGCGGCATCCAAACCTTGAACGCGTCGCGCCCGGCCTGGCCGACCGGATTGGGCGGGCAGGCGGCGAGGGTTGCGTCGTCGAGATACATGACAGTGGACTGGCCGTTGCCATCGTTGTAGACGCCGAAGCGGATCTGGATGGTCTGGC
>Ga0233425_10000532_pt1 | contig 97404 bp, 93 predicted proteins | sample Watercolumn_Towu_2_FD_181712 | JGI IMG/M metagenome (GOLD analysis project Ga0233425, IMG submission 181712) | Freshwater microbial communities from Lake Towuti, South Sulawesi, Indonesia - Watercolumn_Towuti2014_140_MG | ecosystem: Environmental > Aquatic > Freshwater > Lake | place...
GCGTTATTGGTGCTGCAAGAGTACTGGCGGAATGGTCGGTGGGCGCAATTGTTTCCGCACACGGGCTGTTGTAATCCCTCCCTCAACTGATAGCGACCTATGCCCCCTCAAAACTTGCGGTGCACCCTCGCCGGGAGGAATGGTGTTCGGACGCCTCGGCGAGGCATCCCTACCAACGGCATTTTCACCGTTTGTCATCCTGAGCGGAGCGAAGGATCTCTGAACCGAACACGCTTTGCACGCCCTGATTGTGAGGTTCTTCACTTCGTTCAGAATGACAAACGAGGGGGCTTCAGCTTACGGCCTTGAACTTGTCCTGCGCGTAGAGCGCGGCGCCAACGAGACACGGTTCGGGATAAGGACACTTCTCCACGACCGGCATCTTCAGGATGATGGAGCCTTCGCGTTGGGCACGTTCGATGGCGGGGACGAAGAGGATGTTCCACCAGTGGGTCATACCACCGATGAGCGTGATCTTCTGGCGTCCGTAGTGGAGCATGGCGTCCTTGAGGACGTGGGCGATGGCGCGTTCTTGTGTCGAACGAATTCTCTCCGTGACAGCGTCGGGCTTCTGTGTGTGGGCGGTATAGACGGACTCGGAGGCGAGTTGGGCGAGGATCTTGTCGCGACGGTTCGGGTTCAATAAATCGTCGTCAGTGAACGGGGCGCCTTCGGCTTGTTCGTCGTTCAGTTTGGCGATGAGATGTTGAAAGGCAGGATGGTCGGGTCTGACTTGGCCGTCGAGGAATGCGGCGCGGAACATCCTGCCGGCGCCATTGCCGGAGGCGAAGGCTTCGACGCATTTCTTGGCGGGGTTGCCGGGACAGTTGCATGATGGCGGCGTCTTCCACGTCCAGTCGGCGGCGTAGGGATATTCGGTGTGGCCGGTCTCGGCTTCGAGGAGGTGGCCGTTGACGATGACGCCGGTGTTCAGGCCGCTGGAGAAGGTGATGACAACGGCGCTGCGGGTGCCGTTGAGCGAGCCGACGCCGTAGGCAGCCATCGCGAGGTCGTTGCCCATGGCGACGCGGTAGCCGTCGGTGTCGCGCAGTTTCGCGGCGAAATCAAGCGGCGGGGGAATCTTGGTGTTCGGGGAGTGGAGGACGCAGAGTTTGTCGCGGTCAATCGCGCCGGCGGCGGATATGCCGATGACGCAGTTGTCAGGCGTGGCGCCGAACTCGCGGAGCGATTGGCGCGTGGCCTCGAAGAGTTCGGCGTTGGAGGCCATGTTCTTGGTGGCATAGCGGCGTTTACGGAGCAGAGGTTGGTTGCTGGAGGCGTCAATGACACCGTCCACTTTTTTTGTTCCGCCAAAATCCATTCCGATGAGCATGTTGGTCCTTTTCTGTTGCGTGTGATTCTACTCATCCGACGGTAAACGGTGCAATGGGAAAACCGTTTGTTTGAGCTTGGCGATGGTTTCGAGCACGGCTGGCTCGACGGCGGCACGTTGCGCGGGAGTCGGTGGCCGGATGCGATCCTGCAGGCCTCCGATCCATTCGGAGTTTTCCAGCATCTCGCCGCCCATGCCGATGCTGAGGTCGTGTTCGCCATCGGTGCAAATCGTTTTCCATGCGAGCGTCCATCCGCGGACGGTGTTCTCGACGTGGTAGCCGCCGCCACCGGTGATTAGGAGGGGCACGTTCAGCCGCAAGAGCCTGTGAAGAATCTCCACGCAGACATTGTTCGTCAGACGCAAATGTGTCAATGGATCGCCGGCCAGCGCGTCCATGCCCAGTTGCAACACGATGACGTCGGGCGCGTAGGCTTGCGTCAGCGGGAATGCGATGCGCTGGAACGCGAGCAGGTAGGCATCGTCGTAGGTCTCGGCTGGAAGCGGGATGTTGATGTTGTAGCCAAAGCCAGGACCGTCGCCCAACTCGTCTTCAAAGCCAGTCCATGGGAATAGCGTTTTACCGGATTCGTGCATTGAGATGGTCATCACATCGCCGCGACGATAGAAGGCGGCTTGAGTGCCGTCGCCGTGATGGGCATCGAGGTCGAGACAGAGCACGCGTTTGCCGTTGTCGGCGAGTCTCATGCAGGCGAGGACGATGTCGTTGCTGTAGGAGAACCCGGAGGCTTTTTCCGGCATCGCGTGATGGAAACCGCCACACGGCGTAAACACGGCGCGGGTCTTGCCAGCCAATACCAAGTCGGCAGCGGTGAGCGATGCACCCGCAACGCCCGCGGCATGACGCCACAGATCGCGAAACACCGGCGTGTCGGGTGAGCCAAGTCCCATGTGAAGTCCCTCGACCCGCAAATCGCCGGCAGCGGCGCGTTGAAGTTCGTCGAGATAACGGGCGGTGTGGAACTTCTCCAAGGCGCTGCGCGGTGCTGATGTCGGCGCGACTTCCGCTGAGAGCAGTCCCAGTGAAACGAGCCGTTCGCGCGTGCGCGCAGCGCGGCTGTTGTTGAAGGGACAATCCGCCGGGTAACTCAACGCGGCCAATTCAGGCGAGTAAACGAATGCGAGGGCGTGATCCGTGGTCATGTTGGTGTGAGCGGGCGCTACGTTTACCATAGCAGTGGCGACAAGCCAAGACCTGTTCGCGCTCTCAGTATGCGCGCGCCATCACGACACGTTGGCTCGATGGCTGGCCGGTGAGGATGCACGTTCCGCTCCCGTGCGCTTCAGCCGGAATCTGATCTGGTAATGGGATGCAGCGGATGGTGGTCTCGAATCGCTTGGCCATCTCGTCTTCCTGATCGTGCGTGCCGGCCCAGTGGACCCACGCGAAACCGGCGTCTTTGCTCGCAAAGTAGCTCTCGAATTCGGCAAGCGTGTTGATAACTCGCGTGTGGTTGTCGCGGAAGGCGCGAGCGCGCTCCAGCAACTCACGTTGCATCGTCTCCAGCAACGGCTTGATGCTCGCGATGGCTTCAGCGCGTGGCGGAAATTGCTTGCGTTGCGCTCCGGCAGGGAAGAAACGCCGCGCGATGCAAAGGCTCCCCTTCTCCAAATCTTTCGGTCCGATCTCGATGCGGATGGGAACGCCTTTGGCTTCCCACTCGTAATACTTCGCGCCGGGCATGATGCCGTCACGGTCGTCGAGCTTCACGGCGAGACCCTGTGCCTTCAATTCGGCGGCGACTTTCGTCGCTTCCTCAATCGTGCGCGCTTTCTCGGCGTCGTTCTTGAAGATGGGAACAATGACGACGTGGATCGGAGCAAGTTTCGGCGGGAGGACCAGGCCGTTGTCGTCGGAATGCGTCATGACGAGCGCGCCGACGAGACGAGTCGAGACGCCCCAGCTTGTCGCATAGACGTACTCGCGCTGGCCGTCTTTGTTGAGGAACATCACGTCGCTGCTCTTGGCGAAGTTCTGGCCGAGATAATGACTCGTGCCCATCTGGAGGGCTTTGCCGTCCTGCATCATTCCTTCGATGCAAAGCGTGTCGAGCGCGCCGGCAAAACGTTCGCCGGGCGTCTTGCGGCCTTTGATGACGGGAACAGCCATGACGTTCTCGGCGAAATCGGCATAGACATCGAGCATCCGCGCGGTTTCTTCGACGGCTTCCTTCTCGGTGGCGTGGGCGGTGTGGCCTTCCTGCCAGAGGAACTCGGCGGTGCGCAGGAACAATCGCGTCCGCATCTCCCAACGAACGACGTTGGCCCATTGGTTAATGAGGATCGGCAGGTCGCGATAGCTCTGGATCCAATTCTTGTACTGCGCCCAGATGATCGTCTCGCTCGTCGGACGGACGACGAGCGGCTCCTCCAATTTCGAGTTCGGATCAACAACAACTTCGCCATCCACGGAAGTCAGCCGATGATGCGTGACGACCGCGCATTCCTTGGCGAATCCGGCAGCGTGTTTCTCTTCCTTGGCGAGAAACGACAGCGGAATGAAAAGCGGGAAATAGGCGTTGACGTGGCCGGTGGCTTTGAAGCGGTCATCCAATTCGCGCTGCATCTTTTCCCAGATGGCGTAGCCGTGAGGTTTGATGACCATGCAACCGCGCACGGCGGAATGCTCGGCGAGGTCGCCGCGTTTGATTACATCGAGGTACCACTGCGCGTAGTCTTGTGCGCGCGGCGTGACGGAGTCTGTTTTCTGGCTCATGTTGCGCGTTTGTGTAGCGCACTCGGCCATCGGATGCGAGAGGAAAAATGTTACGGAAGAATCGTGGCTTTGAGGACGATGTCCACGGCGCGTTGGCGTCGGGTGCGGTCGTAGCCGATAAGGAACTTGTTCATGAATTCCTGATTCTGCGTCGTGCTGCCGACGCGAAATTCTGCGCCGTTGGCGACGTTCAGTTCCGTGGCGGCGTTGATGAAGGCGGTGGTGAAACTCTTGTTGTCCACCCAATAGCTGAATTCGGGAATGAGCTTAACGTTGATCATGCTGCCGTCGCCAACCACGCGCGGCTCGACGAGCAATCGCGAGCCGACCTGTCGCCACGTGATGCCCGCCTGCAAGTAACCGAACCGCACACCGTATTCGAGAAACCATTCTACAAATGGCGTTTCCTCAGAGACGTTGATCGAGCCGCGACGCCCGCTGCTGACCGTGATGAATTGCGCCGAGTCCTGCGAGGTTTGAACGGAAGTGTCCCCTGCAAACCCACGCACGCCGCCTCGAACCTGAACACCGCCTCCAATGACCACGCTGCCACCCGCATCCGTGACACCCATGCCGCGGCTGGTGCCGCCACCGGCGTCGTTGATGCGGACTTGGATCTGGATATTCTTTGGCGGGACGGAGACCTGTTTGATGAGGTCGCCTATCTGGCGGTGCTGATCCTCGGTGGCGTGAATGAAGAGGCGGTTGCCAGTTTTGTCGAGCATGACTTTACCATCGGTGCCGACGATTTGGCGGGCCATCTCGGCCACCGGGTCCGGCTCGGCAAACATCAACAGATGAATTCGGAAGACAAGATTCGTCGCGGCGGTCGCCCAAACGCCGAGACATAACAAGACGCAGATCGTGTGTTTCATGGCCTTGACGCGGTCAGTTTATGCGCGAATGATAGGGCTTGCAAGGAGAACACTATGTTGAGACTGGAACAGGCAGTTCATGAATTCGTGCGCAAAGACGTCCGCCCGCCTTCGCCGGCGAAGCCGTCGTCGGATGCGGAGTGGGCCAAACTTCGCGCAACAGACACGCGGTTGTGGCTGGACACGGGCGACCTCGATGAAGCTGCCAAACTCTGGGTCGCCGAATTCGACGCGCTCACGACCAACAACACGCTCCTGAACAAGGAAATCCAGAAAGGCATCTACGACAACCTCGTCGGCGAAGCTGCCGCCGTCATCCGTAAGTCAGTGCCCGACATCAACGACCGGGACTTGGTGCTGGAGATTGCGTTTGTCTTGAACGCGCACCATGCGTTGCGGCTCGTCGAGAAATTCGGCGCGTTTGTCAGCGTCGAACTGCACACCGACCTTGCTTACGACGTTGAGCGGACATTCGCCTACGGCAAACGTTACTTCGCCATCTGCCCTGAGCGATTTTACGTCAAAGTGCCGCTCACACCAGCCGGCTATCTCGGCGCGCGACGCCTCGTCGAGGCAGGCGTCCCAATCAACTTCACGCTCGGTTTCTCCGCGCGCCACAATTACCTCGCCGCGCTCCTCACCAAACCGGCTTACGTCAACGTATTCATGGGACGCCTTAACTCATTCGTTGCCGACCACAAACTCGGCGCCGGCCAGAACGTCGGCGAAAAGGCGACACTGGCAACGCAACGCGCTCTACTTGCGCTCCGCAAAGCAGGCCGCACCAACACGCAACTCATCGCCGCCAGTATGCGCACCGGCGCGCAGATTGGCGACTGCGCCGGCGTTGATGTGTACACGATGCCGCCGAAGGCAGCCGCTGAATACCGCGCGAAACCCTTCCCGACCGTTACCTCACAAGTCGCCAACGACCCCGTTGTTCCGCTAGCGTCGGGAGTAACGTTCGCGCAGTTCAATGGAGATACGCTCTGGCAGGTCACGCCGCAATTCAAAGAGGCCGTTGAAGAATTGTTGCGCCGCGACTTGGACAAGCTCACGCCCGCCGATTTGCAGGCGCAATTCCCCGACCTCTTGCCTCGCTGGTCGGAGACGGATGTTGCAATCGCCACGAAAGATGGCAAGATACCTGTGTACTCGGCTTGGAAGACGCGCTTGGAGTCAGGCGTCATCGGGCTGGATGCGTTGATGAACCTCAGCGCATTGCAATCGTTTGTGACAGACCAAAAGGCGTTGGACGACCGAATTCGGTCGCTCCTGAAATAACGAAAGGAACCTGACAATGCTAAGCAAGAAAGTGCTGCAAGCAATCAACGAACAAATTGGCTACGAATTCTACTCCGCCTATCTCTACCTCGGTATGTCGGCGCATTTCGAAGCAGAGAACCTGAAAGGCTTCGCCGCGTGGACGCGCGCCCGTTTCACCGAGGAACAGACCCACGCCCTGAAGTTTTTCGATTACGTCAACGACCGCGGCGGCAAAGTGGAATTGCCCGCCATCGCCAAGCCCGACCGCACCTGGCGCAGCAACCTCCAAGTGTTCCAAGATGTCCTCGAACACGAGCGCAGTGTCACTGCCCGCATTCACAAGCTTTACGAACTGGCTCTCGCCGAGAAGGATTACCCCACTCAGGCGATGCTTCAGTGGTTCATCAACGAGCAAGTCGAAGAAGAGAAGAATGCCGTCGAGATCATCGAGCAACTCAAGCTCATTGACGCCCGTGGCACCGCCGTCCTCATGCTCGACCATCGCCTTGGCAAGAAGTAACCTTCGCCAACTTCCTTGAACATGGCGCTGCGGAATGGTATTCCGTAGCGCCATGTCTATTGAAACACCAGCACCGACACCGTCCGATTTCATCCGCGACATCGTCAAGGCCGACCTCGCGTCCGGCAAATACAAGACGCCGCACACGCGGTTCCCGCCGGAGCCGAATGGCTACCTCCACATCGGCCACGCCAAGAGCATCTGCCTGAACTTCGGCATCGCCCGCGAGTTCGGCGGCACCTGCAACCTCCGCTTCGACGACACCAACCCGACCAAGGAAGAAGTCGAGTACGTTGACTCCATCATCGCCGACGTCAACTGGCTTATCGAAGGTTGGGCCGACGACAAGCTCGGCTACAAGGCAGCCGGAACATTACCGGAACAAAAAGCCGGCGACTTCTACCTGCCAGCCACAAAAGATGGCAAGACCGAACCCTTCTACGCCAGCGACTATTTCGACGCGCTTTACGAGTACGCTATCCGCCTCATCAAAAAAGGCAAAGCCTACGTCTGCGACCACACACCGGAACAAGTGGATCGCATGCGTGGCGCACCGGACAAGGCCGGCGAACCGAGCGACTACCGGAACCGTTCCATCAAGGAGAGCCTTGACCTCTTCGTTCGCATGAAGAACGGCGAGTTCCCCGACGGCACCCGCACCCTCCGCGCCAAGATTGACATGGCCTCCTCCAACATCTGGCTGCGGGATCCGCTCATCTACCGGATCCGCCACGCCGAACACCACCACACCGGCAACAAGTGGTGTATCTACCCGCTCTACGACTTCGCCCATTGCCTCAGCGACTACATCGAAGGTATCACCCACAGCATCTGCACCCTCGAATTCGAAGTCCACCGCCCGCTCTACGACTGGATTCTCGAAAACCTCGACCTCCCCCACCCGCTTCCGCACCAATACGAATTTGCCAAGCTCATCCCGACCTACATGATCGTCTCCAAGCGCAAACTCATCACGCTCGTCAACGACAAGCTGGTGACCGGCTGGGACGACCCGCGCCTGCCCACCATCAGCGGCATCCGTCGCCGCGGCGTCCCCGCCTCGGCCCTCCGCCAATTCGCCTACAACATCGGCGTCACCAAATACAACAGCGTCACCGACATCGCCGTCTTCGAGCATTGCATCCGCGACGACCTCAACAAACGCGCCCTGCGCCGCCTCGCCGTCCTGCGCCCGCTCAAAGTCGTCATCACCAACCTCCCCGAAAACCACGCTGAACAACTCGACGCCATCAACAACCCTGAAGACCCGAATGCCGGCACGCGCAAAATCCCCTTCAGCCGAGAACTCTACATCGAGCAAGACGACTTCATGGAAACGCCGCCACCCAAGTTTTTCCGCCTGAAACCCGGCGGCGAAGTCCGATTAAAATACGCCTACATCATCAAGTGCGACGAAGTCATTAAAGACCCCACCGGCAAGGTGGTGGAACTCCGCTGCACCGCCGACCTCGACAGCAAGACCGGCGGCGCCACCGCCGGCCGCAAGATCAAGGGCACCATCCACTGGGTTTCCGCCAAAGACGCCATCGAAGCCGAATGCCGGCTCTACGACCGCCTCTTCACCGCCGCCGAACCCGACGCCGACGGCGACTTCACGAAGAACATCAACCCGCACAGTCTCGACATCGTCACCGGTAAACTTGAGCCATCGCTCCGAGAAGCGTCACCAGATTTGCGATACCAATTTGAAAGGCTGGGATACTTCACCCTAGACACCGATTCCGGTAAGCTGGCGTGCCAAGCCGAAGCCCCGTCGTCTGGGCGAAGGCTGGTCTTCAACCGCACCATCACTCTGAAAGACACATGGGCGAAAGAAGTGAAGAGGGGGAACATACCTCCTGACAATACGCAGCAGTTACAACGATGAGGTTTCGACTATGAGAGGGATTCGTATCTTCGTGCTGGTTGTACTAACTCTTGCAATACTCGCATTCGTTGTTTATGGAACGTGCAGATTCTTGCTCCCGCATTGGCCGCCTATTCTTTTCTACAGCTACGTGATCCTAGGGGTAGTTGTTAGCGTCCTCGGAGCTGTCGTGCTGTTTAGGGATTTGGCCAAGACGCAGGATACGAAGGACAGAATTAAGAGTGCCATTGCGGATGTAACGCAGAAAAGGTCTCTTCCCAATAAGGTCCGTTCTGCGACCGCAACGGCAGCGCTCACTGTTGGAAGTGCTATTGTGTGGCCGGTTGATGTTCTCCGTGGCATTGTTGATACGTTAAGAGCAGGACTGACCAGAGGAAAACAACACATCCTGCGACAATCACTTCAGTCAGCAGAGCAGCACCGCTCCCTTTTTGTAGCTATCTGTATTTCATCAATCTATCTACTCGGTCTTCACGGGTTTTCCGGACACGGATATGGACGGCTGTTCGTTTACATCTTGGGCGCGAGCGTAATCCTACGGCATATTAGTTACTCTGTGGAACTAGACGGACTTCCGATGAGACTCCGTCGCACGACGGGAAGTCCCTACGTCACATTTCTCGAAATCGTCCTTGCGGATTTTGTCAGCCTGGTGCTCTCTTTTACTCTTTTCTCTAGCCCACGTGCCCCATCCCAAATGACCTTCTCCGACATACATTCCACAGCGGTGAGCCTTTACCAGTTCAAAGAACTTTACAAACTCCTCACAGGGGTGAAGCTAACGTTTGCACAGGTTGCTATTGGCTCAGCTGGATTGTTGTTCTATCTCGCGTTGTTTCGGATTCTAACTCGCGTCAAAGACTTCCGTCGGAGTGATGAAGATTATCATTGGTTAGCCAGCCGGCAGTTCATGCTCGGTAACTTTGCCGCCGGCCTCCGTTACCTCAATAGCATCGAGAAGCCAATACCCGAAACCGAATTTCACCGAGTTCTTGGTCTGCTTGGTGTTAACGAAATCGAAAAGGCAGAAGAAACTGCCCGTCGAGTTATCGAACAGAAAGGAGACAAGCCAACTACCGATCAAGTGTTTAGTGTGTTGGGAGGAGCACCCCTGTTTGTACCACTTCCCGAGCATGTCATATTTGCCTTGATGACCAAGGCCATCGAGGACGGCGTGTCAGATGTGTATCTGATGGATGCTGTCGGCATGATGGCCGCTGACTCACTGGTTCTCAGAGACAGGCTGCTTGAGCTGTTGCTGCCAACGAAGTCAGACCACCCACTCACAATTAGCCTCCTGCTAATACTGAGTGACAAGCCATTAGATGCTTTGGCAGTTGTTCAACAAGCCACTCCCGGGACGGAATTGGAGGAAATTGTCCGGCTAGTAATGCAACTCCGAGCGTCACTTCTAAACCCTAACACGAGCTACGAGGAAGACAGTCAAACACTCGCTAAGTGGCGTGATAGTGATCTTCAAACTGTGCGAAGTATTCTGCCAAACTTATCCAGCAAGAGGGAAAAAGCACTTGCATACGGACAGGTTGGCGGTATCCGACCGTTGGCTTTGGTCTTCGATAAGCAAACGGAACAGGAGCTAACCTATTTGGCCGACCAATTGAAGGCAGAGGTTAGAGGTGATGCAATCGCTGAAATGATGGTTAAGGTTACTGAGCAACGTATTGAATCCGAGGTCAAGAAAGCCGAATCACTTCGCAAAGATCTCAGTCGGTCATCAAGTGGACCATCGTAAGATCGTGAAGGTCGTGAAGGTCAAGTCCTGGTTCTTACCACCGAGCGATGACGGGTTGCTTCCAGTGGTTTGTTCCCAGTAAACACGGGGGTATGAATCCGCCTTGCTAAAGCTTCCGACTTCGCGCACGGCGCTTCGACGGACGAGTCCGTGGACAAGTCGCAATCTCGCACTGGTCGGACCTGTCCGCCGAAGGTGGATTTTTGTTGGCGAGTTTCGCGGTGATTGCCTGAAGATTCTCAAGCGAACAGGAGGGAGTTGAGCTACTGTATGCCGTTATTGGCAACGGGCAGAAAACAAAATCACTATGACCACACAACCTTATCTCGTCTGGCAGGAACGCTACAGCGTTGGGAACAAAGCACTGGATGCCCAACATAAAAGCATGTTCGTATTGCTGAATGAACTCTATGATGCGTTCCAAGACGGGCAAAGCACTGAAGCGGCTGCAGCGATGTTCCATGAGGCCCAGCGATATGCATTCACCCACTTCAAAACAGAGGAACTCTTGCTGGAGCAGGCAGCGTATCCTCAGTTATCGGAGCACAAGGCCAAACATCGTCAATACGAGTCCGATATCGAGCGAATCAAAGAGCAGGCGGAACGGGATGGTGAGTATGATTCGGCCGCTCTTTTCCTGTATCTCAAAGACTGGTGGTTGAATCACATTCTGATGAACGACCAGCAATATGCGCCTTTTTTGGCCAGCCCCGGAGAATCAACTCCTTCAGGCGACGCTGGACAATCGGCGTAGCTATGAATGAAGGATTGCATCCGGTGGTTTGTTCCTTGTAAACACGGCTGCATGAACCGCATTCTTGCCGTCGCCACGAATCTGTTTCCCGTTTGGGTGGTGATCGGCGGTGCGTTGGCGTTGGTGCGCCCCGCGTGCTTCACGTGGTTCAGCGGCGGGTGGATCACGTGGGGGCTGGCGGTCATCATGCTCGGCATGGGGATTACGTTGACCGTTGACGATTGGCGGCGGGTGCTAAAAACGCCGCGCGCGGTCGCCATCGGGTTCGCGGGGCAATATCTCATCATGCCGTTTCTCGGCTGGAGCGTGTCGCGCTTGCTGAAACTGGAGACGCCGTTTGCGGTCGGCTTGATTCTGGTTGGTTGTTGCCCAGGCGGGACGGCGTCCAACGTGGTCACTTACCTCGCACGGGCAAACGTAGCGTTGTCGGTGCTGATGACGACGTGCTCGACGATCGCGGCGGTGGTGATGACGCCGATGCTGACGAAGTGGTTGGCGGGCCAGTATGTACCGGTGGATGCGTTGGGGTTGTTTTTGAGCACGTTGCAAATTGTTCTGATACCGGTGATCGCGGGCGTGGTGTTGAACCGGTATGTGCCGCGGTTGGTGAAGGTGGTGTTGCCGGTGGCGCCGTTGGTTTCGGTGCTGGCCATCGTGATGATTTGCGCGAGCATCATCGGGAGCAGCGCGCACCAGTTCCGGCAGTCGGGCGGCGTGTTGTTGCTGGCGGTGTTTCTATTGCACGCGGGCGGGTTTGCGCTCGGTTATCTGTTCAGCTTTCTGCTGCGCGGCGACCCGATCACGAATCGGACGATTTCCATCGAGGTGGGCATGCAGAACTCCGGTTTGGGGGCGGCGCTGGCGAAGGCGCATTTCAGTGCGCTGCCGCTGGCGCCATTGCCGTGCGCTCTCTCAGCGACGTTTCATTCGGTTATCGGCAGCCTGCTGGCCGGTTACTGGCGAATGCGCCCCGTGGCCGTCAGTCGGTCGAAGTCAAAGGAGGATCGTTTCAGAGATGCTTCGACTGGCTCAGCATGACAGCGTTAGTTGCTCGTGCTGCCGCTGAACTGGTCAGCTTTGCTTTTGAAGAGCAGGTTGAAAGTGGTCAGTGTGCCATAGCTGCGTGTGATGTATTGTTGCATTTCGACTTTGTCTGCATCTGTCAACTTCTCGTGGCCGTTGATCTTCTGTTCGAGGACACGGAGGTTGTTGCGAACCATGACGATCTTGTGGAAGAACACTTCCAGCGGCACTTCCTTGGGCTGAAGACCGGGATCGGCGGGATGCAGCACCATCTTGCCGTTGTGCCAGCGGGCACCGAGCAGGGCGACGAATTCACCGGGCTTCTCGATGCCAAGTTCCTCCAGAACCGCCGCCGCGGTCTGGGCAACAAATTCAGCCAGCGGCAGGGTCAGGCCGGTGACTGCGACCTGCGCCTGAGCAAGCTGAAGGTCGGATTGTTCGGGCGCGATGGTTTTCAGGCCGTCATCGAAACGGATATCGGCGCTGTGTTCGCCAATGGTCTTGACGGTGCCGAGTCCATGTTGTGGATGGCGAACTTTCATGCCGACGTGAAGTGATTCGATTTTCATGCGCCCAATCTTTCACAACTCGCGGGCGCTGTAAATGTTTTCCCTCGATGTGCGGCGGCGACCAGAGGATTCCACTTGCGGGTCAGCGCAATCTCGACAACATTGCCTCCGATGAACGCCACCAAGGCGCTGGAGACGATCCGGCGTTACCACGAACAAACCAAGCATCATCCTCACCGTTATGCCAGCGGACCGGGCTATCTCGATTGGGCCAACCAGCCGAATCCGTTTCGGGAATACGCCGGCGCTCCATCGCTTGACTTGCCGCTGGCTGATTCTGACGATTCGCCGTTGTTCGTCGAGGTGATGTCTGGCAAGAGCGTGCCTGCACGACCGCTGAATCTCGTTACGCTGAGCCGGTTCCTCGAAGGCTCGCTTGGCTTGTCTGCTTGGAAACAGTTCGGCGATTCCAAGTGGGCGCTCCGCGTGAATCCTTCGAGTGGCAATTTGCATCCGACCGAAGCCTACCTTGTATTGCCCTTGATTGATGGGCGGGCGGATATCGCGGGCGTGCATCACTACTTGAGTCGCGACCATCGGCTCGAACAACGCGCCCGGGCGGCCGGGCCGGATTTTGTGCCATCGGGTGGATTTTGGATTGCGCTGTCCTCGATTCCCTGGCGCGAGGCTTGGAAATACGGTGAGCGCGCCTTTCGTTATTGCCAACACGACATCGGTCATGCTCTCGCCGCTCTGCGCGTATCTGCTCAAGCACTTGGTTGGAAGATGCATCTCGTTTGGAATTGGACGGAGCCTGTCCTGACGCGACTGCTGGGACTCGATCGCGCCTCGGAATTTCTTTCGGAAGAACCGGAACATGTCGAAGTCTTGGCTTGGGTGTCAATTGACGGTCAGCCCGCGCCTTGCGCGCTGCCCGAACCGCCGAGTGAATGGTTTGGCCGGGCCAACCGGCTCAGTCGTGAACAAGTCGCTTGGCCGATCATTGAGGAGGCCATGGAGGCTTCCGCTTGGCTTGTTTCAGGAAACAAGACCATCTCAAACACTCCTGCGTGGGGCGATCCACATCCGCCGTCCACGCGCTTGAGCATTGATCGCATCGTCAGGCAACGGCGCAGCGCCGTTGATTACGATGGCCAGACGCGGCTGTCCCTTGATCTCTTTCTCGACATTCTTGATCTGACTTTGCCTCGTACCACTGTACCGCCCTTTAATCTCGGTCTGGGGCCGGCGCGTGTACATTTGATGCTGTTCGTTCATCGAGTGGATGGCATCGAGCCGGGAATCTATGCTTGGGTGCGGCAACCGTCAGACTTGCCCGTCTTGAGAGCCGCGATGCACGCTGAGTTCACGTGGCATCCAGTTGCTTCAACGCCCGAACAGACCCCGTTATATCGGTTGTTGTCGGCTGATGTGAAGGACTTTGCCCGCGCGGTTTCCTGTAACCAGGACATCGCGGCGGACAGCGCCTTCAGTTTGGGAATGCTGGCTGCATTCGATCCGATCCTCGATGGCCAAGATCCCGCGACCTACCGGCATTTGTTTTGGGAGACGGGCATGATCGGCCAAATGCTCTACTTGGGCGCCGAGGCTGCCGGAGTGCGTGGCACAGGTATCGGTTGTTTCTTCGACGATGCGGTGCATCGCGCGCTCGGCTTGGCCGACCACGCGTGGCAAAGTCTTTATCATTTCACCATCGGTGGCCCGGTCGACGACCCACGATTGATAACGCTTCCTCCGTATGCGCACCTCGCCACTCTTCGCAAGATCACAGTTTGAGAACATACGATGAATCACATGCCGTGCCGCTTCGCGAAGTAGAGGAAAGTCGCGCAGATCGCGCCCAGCGTGTCGGCGAGCATGTCTTTCTGGGCGTCCCACGGGTCACCCTGGCTGCCGAGCACCGCGATGCCGGCGGCGGGGTCAGCGTGGATGGCATAGCGCCACTCGAATATCTCGTAAGCGAGTGCCACCGTCCCGATGGCGAACACGGCGAAGAGGCCGGTCAGCCAGCGCGACCGGCTGAGTTGCCGCCGCTCGATGAACTCGGCAATCGCAAAGGCGTACAACCCGACGCTGAAATGAGCCACCCGGTCGTAGTGGTTGCGTTCCGCCCCGATGAGCTTTGTGACCCAATCAAACGGCACCCGCTCGAACGTGTAATGTCCGCCGATGGTGTGCAGAAAAATGAAAACACTCATCAACAGATACGCCAAGTCCGAGAACCGGAACCACCGGTACGCAACAACGAGAAACACAACGACCATGACGACAGGAATATTCTCCGCGATCCAGACGCCGCGGTCGTAAGGGCGGACCCCCAGCACGAGAAACTCGACCAGCCATAGCGCGAGCAGGACACCGGGTAAACGCGCCGTATTGCTTCCGTTCATGACCGCATCCTACACAAATCCGTCTTCAACGAACAAGCTCAGTCTTACTGCAACCGTCGGTCTTGCTCGCTGGTGAGGCTGTGCTGCAATAGCGCCAACGCTTCGCCGATGAGGAAGAGTGAACCGGCAATAAGAACGTCTTCACCGGAGGCTTTCGCCAGTGCGTCGGCGATGTCGTGGCAGGGTTCGGCGAGGGACGGTTGGCAGGCGCGGGCGATTTCCTCGGCGATGGCAGTGCGGTTGTTGGCGACGGGCACGCAGAGGATTCGCGTCGCCAGCGGAGCGAGCGTGCGGCAGACGGTTGGGTAATCTTTGTCGCGGAGGACGCCGAGGATTAGCGTCAGTTTGTGTCCGGGGAATTGCGCGCGAACGGCGGCGGCGAGTGCGGCGGCTCCGTGCGGGTTGTGGGCGCCGTCGAGGATGATGAGCGGGTTGCGGCTGATGATGTCGAAGCGGCCGGGCCAGCATGTCCGTGCCAGTCCACTTCGCATCTGTTCGTCTGTGATCTTCAGGCCGGTGGCGCGGAGCGCGGCTTCGGCGACGGCGCAGTTGATTGCTTGGTGCGGGCCGATCAACGGCGTGCGGTTCACTCCACCGGTCACGACGGTCAGCGGGGCGTTGCGTTCGGCGGCGACACGGCGAATCACGTCGAGCGATTCGCCCTCGGCGGCGGTGACGACAGGGATGCCGGGTTTGATGATGCCGGCTTTCTCGGCGGCGATCTTGGCGAGGGTGTCGCCGAGATATTGCGTGTGATCGAAGCCGATGTTGGTGATGACGCTGACCAGCGGGGTGACGACGTTGGTGGCGTCGAGGCGTCCGCCGAGGCCGACTTCCCAGACAACCACGTCGGTGCGTTGTTCGCGAAAATACTGCAACGCGATCGCGGTGACGATCTCGAACAACGTCGGCTGGCGCGGTGTTGTCGGGAAGTGCAGTTTGATCTGTTCGAGAATCCGAGCCACGTCGGCTTCGGGAATCAGTTGGCCGTCAATCTGGATGCGTTCACAGAAGGTGACGAGGTGCGGCGAGGTGTACAGCCCGGTGCGGTAGCCCGCCGTGGTGAGGACCGACTGGCACATGGCGGCGACGCTTCCCTTGCCGTTGGTGCCGGCGATGTGGAGGAAGCGGAGCGAGCGGTGAGGATTGCCGAGGCATTCGAGCAACGCCTCCATCGTCTCCAGTCCGAGTTGTTGGCCGAAGACCTGGATGCCGGAGAGGAACTCGATCGCGTCGCGGTAGGTCACGCCGCCTTGGACTTGCGTCCGCCGTTGGCGGAGAGATAGACGAGCATCTTGCCGAGCGTGTCTTTCAGTTCCTTGCGGGGGACGATGGCGTCAATGAGTCCGTGTTCGAGGAGGAACTCGCTGGTCTGGAATCCTTCCGGCAATTCCTGCTGGGTCGTTTCCTTGATGACGCGCGGCCCGGCAAATCCGATGAGCGCCTTCGGTTCCGCAATGATGAGGTCGCCCAGCGACGCGAAGCTGGCCATGACACCGGCGGTGGTCGGGTGCGTGAGGACGGAGATGTAGGGCAGGCCGGCCTTGGCGTGGAGCGCGAGCGCGGCGCTGGTCTTGGCCATTTGCATCAAGCTGAGGATGCCTTCATACATCCGCGCTCCGCCGGAGGCGGAGACGATGATGACAGGGATCTTCAGTTCGGTGGCCTTCTCGATGGCGCGCGTGATCTTCTCGCCGACAACCGATCCCATGCTCGCGCCGAGGAAAGCGAAATCCATCACCGCCAGCGAAACGTCGTGCCCGCCCATCTTGCAGAGGCCGGTGAGGATGGCGTCATTCAACTCGGTCTGGCGCTGGTAGGTTTTGAGACGTTCCGAATACGAGGCCATGCCGGTGAACTTCAGCATGTCCACGCTTGCCATGTCGGCATCTGTTTCCTGAAACGACCCTTCGTCGGCCAGCGCGGCGACGCGTTCGCGGGCGGTCATCGGAAAATGGCGGCTGCACTTGGCGCAGACCTTGAGGTTGGCGCTGAGTTCCTTGCTGAAGATCATCTCGCCGCAATCCTCGCACTTGACCCAGAGGCCGCTGGGGATGTCGCGCTTCTTGGTTTTCGACGCTGTCAGTTTTGGTTTTTTCTCAAACATGGTTACACGTATGCTCCGCGGGCGACGGCCAACACCCACACGTCTGCCGCGCCCGCCACGCGCAACACTTTAGCACAAGCGTCAAGCGTCGCACCAGTCGTAAACACATCGTCCACCAGCAATACCCGTTTGCCTTTCAACTCGCCGCGCGCGACAAACGCCTCGCGCAAATTCGCCATCCGTTCCTCGCGGCTCAGGCGCGTCTGCGTCGGCGTGTCCTTCACGCGTCGGATGCAGCGCGTCCAGACCGGCTTCGCAAACGCATCGCCGACGGCGTCGGCAAGATACTCGGCTTGGTTGAACTCGCGCTCGCGTTTCTTCCGCGGATGCAACGGCACCGGCACGACGGCGTCCACGCCGCTCCAATCCATGTGTTCGCGCCCTGCCGTCACGATCCAATCGGCAAGGTGCGTCCCGAAATACATCTTCCGGTTGTATTTGAACTCGTGGATGGCATCCAACACGATGCCGCGCGCCAGACATGCCGCGACGCCCTGACTGAAGCGCAACTTCAATTCCTTGCAGTAACCGCACTCGAACGCGCCTTCCACCGCGCCGACAAACGGCAGTGCGCACCGGGAACAGCATGGCGGTTCGATCCACTTCACCGTCTCCAAACACCCCGGGCAAATAACGCCGCGTTCGTGTCGCGCCAGCGGCCTCGCGCAGAACGGACAATTGCGCGGATACAACAGATCCACTGCCGCGCCGATCAAGTCGTTTGCTTTCGCCGCGACCACCATTCGATTCCTCCCAGCACCACCACCAACACCGGCCAAATCATCGGGTCATCCACCAGCGTTCCTCCCAGCGTCTTCATCGCGAAAACCCACCCGGCATGGAGACCGATGCTCAAATACAACGTCCGCGTCCGGACGAACGCCCAGCCCAGCACCACGCCCACCAACCACAACGACACCACGCGCCGCCACACGCCCGGTTCCTGGAAGGAACTGGCCGCGACACCGCCGAGATACTCGAAGCCGCTGCGCCACGTCACGTCCACGTCGGGAATGTGCGCGCCCGACGGCTTCAGGAAATGCACGACGGAATATAAAACGCTGACCAGCGCCACCGCCAACCAAGCCGGCATCCGTCGCTGAAAAACATTTTGCAGGCCGCCGCGGAAGAACGTCTCCTCGATCAGCGCGACGACCATGCCGATGGCAGCGCACTTCCAGAGATTACCGGTGAAGCACAGCGACAACATACCGGCTGCGTAGGAGGCGATACCGATGGCAAGACCGGCCAGGAGTTGCCGGAACATCACCGGCTCGTAACCGAGTTCCCGCCACGAGCGGATGCCAACGGAGCGCGACAGCGGCCAGAGTCCCACCAGCGCGACAACGAGGATCACCCGATTGAAGACGCGACGGAACGGCCAGTCGCCAAACGTGTGGACAACCCAAAACAACCACGGCGCGAGCGCCGCGCTCAGCGCGAACACCGCGACGGCGTACAACGCGATTGCCTTTTCTGTCCTCATTGGAAGTGCAGGATAATGGCCGCGCCGCCAAACAACCAGCGCATTCTGAAGGGAACAAGATCCGGGGCGACACGGCGGCGGAGCGCCGTGGCTACAGCGCCTCAATCGTCAATGACGCCAACGGGATCGTTGCCGCCGCTCTTCACGCCGGTCCAGACGTTGACGACTTCATACGTCACGAACATCGTGGCCTCGATGATGAGTTTCCAATATCCTGAATTGTAGGCCGCGTCCCCCGACGCGGCGTTTGTGCTGCCATCGGCGCCGCGTGAGGGCACGCGGCCTACATCGTAGAATAACCGCGGCGCGGCGCCGGGTTTGAAGTACGCGCGCCAGAAGAGTGGCCCGCTCGCGCCATAGCGTGCGAGGTCGCGATGGAATGTGCCGTCCCACCTGATGCCACCATGAACGCCGCCATCAAAGAGCGGATCATCGCGGATGACGTTACGCCGGCGGCGGGGTGGTCTTGGGCTTGTTGGTCTTGCCGGACTTGCGTTCGCTCTTGCGGATGTAACCCATCGCCTCATACAACGCGCTGTCTTCGCCGAACGCCGGATCGCCCTTGACGCCATTGACGACTTTCTGAATCAAGGGAGCGCTGACCTTGTCGGCGTCATCGCGGGCGTCGAGCGCGACAGTCAACTGACTCTCGAGCTGTTTGATCGCGCTGCGGGCGTCAAAGGAGGGTTTGACGGCAGCCTTGAATTGCGCAAGCGTCATGCCGCCAAAAGATTTGTCGGCGGCATTGGTTTCCCAAGCGTTGAGCACGTTATCCAACTTCGTTTCGACTGCGGACGGACTGGTAGCCATAGCGAGCGGCTCCTTTCACACGCGGGGACGGGGTGAGGCCCCGCACTTACGGGTGAGGGTAACAAAGCGACGTCTGCTGTCAAGAGGCATTCGGGCGCGTGAAACTGGCGTTCGTGTGCTCGCAACAGGCGTTGCATTGGCCGCACCGCGACTCGTATGGCTCGCAACCCGACTTGGGTTATTGGCAACCCGATGCCAATCACACGCAACCCAAGTCCAATGATGTGCAACTCGACCTGGGATATCAGCACCCCAAGTCGAATTACTCATAACCCGATGCCAATTACGCGCAACCCAACACCAGTTCCGCCCGCCACGACATCAGGAACGCGCTCCCAAACAGCACTTTACATAGATTCGAGCATAAATGGTCGCGTTTCGGCTGGCCGGAACGAAAACGGAACATCGGGCGTGCCGTACTTGCCAAGCGCGCCGGGGCTGCCTCGGTGACATTTTTGCGGCGTTGGGGGATTCTACAACTAACGGCGCGTCGGGCCGAAGTTGGAGGTCGGGGCGCGTTTCGGTTCGGGCGCGGGCTTTGGGATGGGCGCGACGGCCGGGGGCGTGTTGGTGGCGGCTGGATCGAGGAATTTCTTGTGGAGATCAAGTTCCTTGCCGGCATCAAGCATCTCGGTGCGGCGACGGGCCTCGGCGCCGGCGGCTGCGTCATCGCGCAAGACGGTCGGGCGAATGAAGACGATGAGTTCGCTACGGACGTCTATCGTGTGTTTGTCGCGGAATAGCGCACCGAAGAACGGAATGTCGCCAAGGAACGGAACCTTGGTGGCTTCGAGTTGCTTGTTCTGTTTGATGAGGCCGCCGAGAATAATGGTGTTCTGGTCTTTGACCATGACCGTGGACTTGGCCTCGCGCTTGGAAATGACCGGCAGATTGGAGCCGCTGATGTTGACGGTGCCGCTGAGGTCGTTGACGCGCTGGTCAATGTCCATCGTGACGTAACCGTCGGGATTGACACGCGGGGTGACGATGAGTTCGATGGCGATGTCCTTGAACTCGACGTTGGATTGGAGGGCGTTGGCCGTCTGGTTTGTCGAGGAAACGCTGGAGACGCTGGAGAGCGTGGCGGTGATGACCGGGCGCGATTCGCCGACGATGATGCTGCCTTGCTGGTTGTGCAACGTCTGGATGATGGGTGTGGAGAGGACGCGGAATTTCCGGTCGCTGGTTAGCAGGCGCAACGCAAGGTCAAGACGCAATCCTTGGAACGTGGCGAAGTAGGTCAACGCGCTGGAGATCGCCGCACCGGCAGGGGTGGCGGAGGCGCCGGCAGCGAGCGGGGAAAGGTCCACGGGGCGCGCGGCGGCCGGTGGGCCTTCGGTGCCGGTGCGGGTGCCACCATAGGTCTTCATTTGGCCGCTCCGCAGGACGCGTTGGACGATGTCCACGCCGACTTCGCGTTCGTCGGTGAGTGTGACTTCGCCGATGATGACTTCGATAAGGACTTGGGGAAGTTGGGCGTCGAGTTGTGTGACGAGTTCATCGAGGCGGGTCATGTCTTCGCGACTGGCCATGATGAGCAGGGCGTTGGTCCGGCTGTCGGGCAGGATGCGGACACTTTCGGGATATTTCATGAAGCCGCTGGCCTGGAGTCGCGCCTGCATGGCGCTCAATTGGGCGGCGCCGCTGCTGCCCGAACTGCCGCCGTACCCCCCGAAACCTCCAAAGCCGCCAAACATGCCCATGCCACCCATGGCCCCCATGCTGAGGGATTGAAATGCCGTGCCGCGACCGCCGGCGCCACCGATGCGGGTGGTCGGCATGAAGGGAATACCGGAAATCAACATGGTCAGCATCTGCGCCACCTCGGGGGCTTCGCCGTTTTGGAGCGGGAACACCTTGGTGATGATTTCGGGTTCGACCTTGGAGTCCAGTTCCTCAATCAGTTTGTCGAAGAACGGGAAGTTCACGGCGCGCGTGTGGACGATGATCTTGTTGGTGCGTTCGTCGGAAGTGATGATGACTTTGCCTTCGATGGCGCCTTCCTCGCCGCTGGCACTAGGCCGGGCAATGACGACGGAGCCGTAGGACGGCACACCGCCTGACCCGACTCCGCTGCGCGTGGGCACCGTGGGTGTCGGTATAGTTGGCATCGGTGTGCTGGTGGGAGCACCGGGCACGGCGGTGCGTCCTCCCCCGGTGTCGGCGACAATGGCTTGTAGCCGCGGTAGAAGGTCCACAGCCCTGGCGTGCTTGATGACATAGACTTTGGTTTCCATCGAACGCCGTGAGGAACGGTCGAGGATCGCAAGGATTTCAAGAATGCGGGAGACGTTGTTGGCGGAGTCAGTCACGAGAATGCTGTTGGACTTTGGAAGGGCAACGAGTTGTCCGTAGGAATGCAGGTAAGGTTGGAGCGCGCCGACGACATCGCCGACATCGGCCAGTTGCAATGCCACGACTCGCGTGACCAGCGCATCGCTGGGCGGCAATGCCTCCTCAGTGCCAATGCCAACCTTCGGCGCTTCCTGTTTGGCAGCGAAAAACGGCACGATCTTGAGGAGTTTCTCACCCATCGGCACGGCGATATAACCGTTGACGGTCAGGACGCTGTCAAGCGCTTGAATGGTCTCTTCGCGAGTGAGTTGTGACTGGCTGCGGAAGTTGACGACGCCGACAACGTTGGTCGCAGCGATGACAGAACGCCCGGTCAGCCGACCGTAATAATCGAGGACCGCTTGGATGGGCGCTTCCACAAACTCGATGACCGGGAGTTCGTTGGTGTTGGCACCGGAAACCGGCGGGACACGCACAATCCCGGTCTCCGAGGCGGACAGGGCATGGAAGGTCGTGACGCAAAGGACACTGACTGTGGATAGGAAGTGAATGGATTTCATGGTTATCTTTTGAATCGGCTCTTTTGCTGGCTTTCCCTCTTGCGTTCGGCGAGCTCTCTGGCACGGTCAGCGGCTTCGCTCTTGCGTTTGGCTGAATCTTTGTTGTTGGCCTTCTCAGGGTGATCGTGCTTGGATTTTTTCTCGGAGATCATCCCTTCCCCCGTCGTGACAACCGCCGGCGGTGGGCCGAAGGGGTTGAGTTGGACGCCGCCTTGATGAACTTCCTCTGCGTACGTCAACGTCATAATATCAGCGCCGCGTTGGAGAAGGAGCTTGCGTCCGGTGCCTGCATTTTCGAGGCGCATAACTTTGACATCGTCAATCTGTTCGCCTTCGGCCTTGAAGTAGTAGTAGTTGGTCTGGCGATCGTGGATGACGGCGACCCGATTGCTGCTGGCGCCATCGGGAGAAACAAGTCCGATAAATGCGTAGCGGCCGAAACCAAGAGCGCCATGTCCTCCCTTACCCGCTGCCACAAGGCCAAAGGGAAGCCGATCCAGGATGACCTGGTAATTCGCCATGGGGTTTTCATTGGTCTGTGCGCCGGCAATGGAAGCACAGGCCACTACGAGCATCAGAAGGAAATGCAAGTTTGTTTTCATGACGGTTTCTTCTCTGTTTTGGCAGCAAGCGCGCGGATTTGGATTTCGCAGCGCAAGATGGCGGGCTTGTCGAGGCGCGGCGCGACACGGAGTTGTTGGACACTCATGAGGTTCGCGCTGCCGCGAAGCGCGACAAGAAAACGGACGAGTGATTCGTGGCTTGTCTCGAACGAACACTCGACGGGAAACTCGCGGTACAAGTCACGGTCGTTCGGTGGAAGCGGTTTGCGGGCGCTGATATCAATGCCAGTCAGGACGCTCATCTCCTCGATCTTCTTGAGCACGTCGGAGGTCTGATCAAATTCCTCGCCGCTCTTGCCGAGACTCTGGCGGAGTTGGTCGTACTGCTGTTGCCATTCGGGCTGGCGCGCGATGGTGGCGCGCATGCCCTCGATCTCACGATGCTGCATGGTGGTCTTGTGCCGGGCGCTCTGCAGGCTTCGATAGAGCCAATCACCCAGCGCATACGTGCAAATGCTCACGATCACCAAAAGCACAACCACAACCAGCGTCCGCTCGCGTGGGTTGACCGTCATCGTTTACCTCCCGTCGTGGGTGTGCCTGACACCGATTGGAGCGTGCAAATCAGGTCAAATCGCGTCAACCCACGTTGCGTCGGCATCGAAACGGTCTTGACCTTCGTGAACATCGGGCTGTTCTCCAGACGTCCGATAAACTCCGTGGCTTGCTCGGGCGCCGAAGTCATCCCGCGCAACGTGACGGTCTGGTTTTTCACAAACGAAAAGTCGGTCAGCTTCAGGTTATCGGGCATCAACTTGCTGACCTCGCGCAGGATTTCCAGTGCCGAGTACTTCACGTCCACCTGCGCCTGCATCGCCGACAGGGTGTCGCGCAACTTGCGCGCCGCGGTAAACTCCGATTGCAATCCGGCCGCCTCCGCTGCCAATCCGCTTTGTTCCGCGCGCTCCATCCCGAGCGCCACGCTGAAGGCAGCCACCCCGACAAGGTAGATCACTCCCAACGCGATCGTGGCTGTGAGCAGCCGCTTGCGTAACTGTGCGCTTCGCCGGCGTTGTTTCCATTCTTTTGGCAACAGGTTCAGCCCATCGCCATTCTGCGCGTTTGCCGCCAACGCCGACAACGGCGCCTCAGCTTCCTCAACAAGACATTCCGCTTCCGTGCCCGATGCATCACGAAACGCCTCGGCCACCGGACGCAAGGCCGCCGTGTCCGCGACCACCACGAGGCGACCACGACCGGCGTTCCCGCGTTGAAATTCCGCGGCAAGCCAGCCGCGTCGCAATTCCTCCAGCACAGATTCGCGTCCCGCATCGCCTTCACACGCCATCGAACGGACGGCCACAGGCTGACCACGCGTGTGGAACACCACATTGACAACACCGTCGGTGACGTGCAGCAACGCGTGAAGTTTATCGTCGCTTGGCAACCGTTGGCGACGCGACAGCCAGTAGAACAATGCCAGCGCATCCACCGTCACGGTTTCCGCCGTGATGCCGGCGGTGTTGAGCGCGGCGACGCGTTCGTTGACGAGCGCCTTCGAGGCCACGACCAGTAACAGGCGTGTCTCGTTCTCCAGCGTCTCCAAAGGCACAAATCCGTACGCAGCTTCATCAACGGACAACGGCGTCAGCGTGTCCAGTTTCAACTCGACCATCGTTTCCAGTTCCGACCGTTCCGCGGTCGGCAGCGTCAACGTCTGGCACCACGCCTCGACTCCCGAAACAGCGGTCACGACGCGGTGGTTGCGCATGTCAATCTGCGCGAGCAACTCCTCCAACGTCGGCGCGCTGAGATAACGCCCCGATTGCCGCAGCACGACATCCACGCGACCGGGCCGCCAGAACACCGACGCAAACAATGAGGGCGAACCGTTGGAACGCAGCTTCACGGGCCACCTCGCTGACAGGTCCACGAGACCGGGAAGTAATCACCGCGCAAATACATCAAGGTGGCGACGATGGTTTGGCGAACGCCGCCGACCTCGCCGGTGGCGGTCACGCGAAAGCTGTTGGAATTCGTCGTCAGATAGGTCTCCCAGCGCCGTCGCGACTGATCGTCGGCGGGACAAAACTGGCGGATTGCCTCTTGGACATTGCGAAACGGGCGATCATCGCGTCGGGTCAATAGCGGTTTGAGACTCTGCTCGTCCATCTTGAGAACCACCTGAAGCACCAGCGGCGAGGCGGTGTTGATATTGACCTGCTGGGTGTACGGTGAGACAAGGTCCTTCAGGCCGGGTTTCTCGGGTGTGCCTTGATAAATCTCGCGCGTGATGCCGCGGATCATGAGCAGTTCCTGTATCCGATAGATCGGGCCGTTCTTGGCGCGATACGGCGGGTTCAGTGTGAGATAGTAATCGCTCTCGGCGCCGTTCAACCGGGCGAGAGGATTATCGTCAATCCAATCCTGGATCGAGTCCGTGATGGTGTCCACCAGCGTCGGGTCCACCTCCAAATACTGCATCAACAACCGCAGGCGTGAATCGGTCAAGCGGTTGATCGGCAACAAACTCTCTTCGTCAATGACTCTCACGTTAAATCTTCCGTCACCCAATTCGTGGTCGGTGTACAACTCATTCAGGCACCAGTTTTGGTTGAGCGCCTCGCATTGTTTCTCCCATGGCGTCCGCGCATGCAACGTCTGCCTCACCAATTCCACGGCCGAACGCGCCAGCATCTCCGCGCGCAGTTCTTTGCGGCTGAAGGATGCGACCTGGGTTTCGACGTGCATTGTGAAGGCAAACCCGCCAATGAGCAAGGATAACATCACGATGATCCAGAGCACCACCACCAACGCCACGCCGCGTTCCGTCCTCATCAACGTTTCCCCTTCTTCGGCGCGGACTTCGACGACTTGCCGCGCGATGACCTATTGGTGCTGACAGGCGCCGGCGGCACCACCATTTTCCAACTCTGCATCAATGGCAGGTCCACCTGCCGCTTCACAATCACCGGCGGCGACTGCTCGTCCTGTCCGCCAAACGCAAACGTGAACTCCAGTTGTGACGCGTAAATCCGCGGCACCGTCCAGTCGTCGCTCCACATCCCTTGTCGCCAATCGAAGTAGCGCACGGCAAAGGCGCTGACATCCGCGGACAGCACGCGCCACTGGTTGGTTTCCACCGCGGTATCCTCCGGGGCGAGCGCCGAGGAGTCTTGGATGCCGAGGTAAGTGCGCCCTTGCTCATTGCGTTGCAGCCCGATCGTCACGCGCCGCAACCCGGCCAGCGCCTGCATCTCCGCCGGGATCAACAACTCCGAGCCAGTCACAAAACTGACCGTATCGCCCTCCGACTCGTCGTGCGTGCCGCGCAATTCGGTGTCACGCCCGAACGAAACGAAAAACAACGAACGCGCCAATTCCGAAATCGTCTCGGTCACGACGCGCTGGCGTTGGACGGAATCGGCCACGCTGCCCCCGCGCCGCCAGCCGCGCAACCCGGAGGACCACGTCACGCCGATGGCCAACACCAGCAACGAGAGGATCGTCAGCGCCAGCAGCACCTCCAGCAGTGTGAACGCAGCGCGGGTTTCGACGGAGCGAAACCCTCCGGAGGGCGGCGCTCCGTCGCCGCCGTTGCCGTTTGAATTGAGCGCACTCGGTCTCATTGCCCCTTGCTCGGCAAGTAACGGTACTCGACCGCGGAATCGGTGCTGGGCAAGCCGCGCTCAATCCACGTGATGGTGATGGTTTGCTTCCAGAGCTTCTCCGAATCGGCAGGTTCCAACGTTCGGGACCACTTGAACAACGGGTATTCCTCAAACTCGCCTTCCTGATCGGAAGTGTCCGACGCCAATTCCGTGCGGAACTCGGCGCTCTTGTTCGCCAGCAACGTCTCCGCCATCGCGTAGTTCTGCACGCTCCGCGCCGCCGCCAGGCACCGGCCCAGGCTCTCGATCAACACACCCAGCGCGATGGCGACCACCGCCACGGCGAGCACCACCTCCAGCAACACATAGCCACTCTCGCTTCTCGCACAATCACTGTAGCCACGCCGCTCCGCCGGCGTGCGGGGGCGACGCGGCGATGCTTCGCGGCTCAGCACAGGCTCCGCGCCGCGGCGACAACCCGTTACGTTGGATGAAGTCTGGTTCATTGATTCGGAGTGATCACGGTCGCGCGAGACGTGATCGGATCCAACAGCATCGTCACCGTATCAGCCTCGTCGCGGCTCTGAAAAACCACTTGCCCGCCGTCGCAGGTGCCATTGGGATAGAAATTGATCTCAAGAATCTTGCCACCGCCGGCGCCGGTGGTGCCGTCGGCGAGCGTGGCGGAGGCGATCCGCACGCGCGAATCCATCGCGACCCATTTCAACGTGATCGGGTCCGTTGTCACCTCGATGTTCGTTGAGATCTGGCTCAGCCAATAGGTTTGTTGTTCGAGGTCGAGGTACACCGTCGAGTTGATCTGCTGGGAAACAGCCTGGAGACGCGCCCATTGGCAGGTCGTGGCGAAGTTCCGCGCCGTCTCGCCAAGCAGCGCGCTGCGAAACGACCGCACAAACGCCGGCGCAGCCAGTGCGATGACGACCGCGAGGATCATCACCACCAGACTCAACTCGATGAGTGTAAACGCGTCGCGGCGTTTCATCTGTTTACTGCCAGTTGCCAACATCGTCGTCATCGCCCTCCACGCCGTTTATGCCGGGGGAGAACAGATCATAACCAGTTGGATTCTTTGTGCCGGGATACGTGTAAAGATAGTCGTGACCCCACGGGTCTTTGCGCAACACCGGCGGGTCGAGATACGGCCCCTTCCAGTTGTTCGGCACCGGCGCCGAGGTCGGCAGCGTGATCAACGCCGTCAATCCCTGCTCGGTGCTGGGATAAAAACCGTTGTCCAATTCATACAAGCCGAGCGCCGTCTTGTAGGCGTCAATCTGGCGTTGCGCTGCGACCTTCTTCGCCTCGCCCGAACGCGAGCCGAGCCGCACCACCGCCACACCGACCAGCAGGCCGATGATCACCACAACCAGCAAAATTTCCAGCAGCGTAAAGCCGCTACGACTGTCTCTTTTCATTTTCGTCCTCGCTTTCATTTTCCGATGCCCGATGTCAGGTCGAACACCGCCAACAAGATGCTCACCACCACCGAACCGACCACCAACGCCATGCCGAGAATGATGATCGGCTCCAGCAACGTCGTGAACACCCGCAGCCGGTGTTCCAGTTCCTGTTCATATGTGTCCGCGATGTTCGTCAACGCCGGCGTCACCTCGCCGCTCTCCTCGCCCACCGCCAGCATGTCGAGCAACAACGGCGGGAACACTTTCCCCTTCGCCAACGGTTGCGTGATGCTCGTGCCGTCCGTCACGCGCGTCCGCGCCTCCTTGAGTTCATTCGCGATTACGCGGTTCGTCATCGTTCCCTCGACGATTTGCAGCGCCGTCAACACCGGCACGCCGTTCTCCAGCAACGTCGCCAGCGTCCGCGCAAACTGCGCAAACGCGCCCGCCTTCACGATCGCGCCGATGATGGGCATCCGCAGTTTCCAACGATCCAGCATCAACCGGCCGCCCGGCGTCCTCGCCGTCCGCTGATACCAAACAATGGCAATCACCAACGCCACCACCGCGACCCACCAATACGCCGACACCGCATCGCTCGTCCCGATCAGGATCCGCGTCGGCAACGGCATCGTCCGCCGCATTTCCTTGAACATCTGCGCGAACCGCGGAACCATGAACGTCATGAAGAAAATCATCGTCCCAATGCCGGCCACCACCACGATCAACGGATAAAGCAGCGCCCCCACGATTTTCTCGCGCACGCTCCCGATCCGTTCATAATGTTGGCGCAAGCGGTCGAGCACTCCTTCGAGGCTGCCGCTGGCTTCGCCCGCCTTGATCAGGTTGACATAGAAATTCGGAAACACCTTTGGATGCCGCGCCATCGCCTCCGACAACGACGCCCCCTGCAACACATCGTTATAGAGCGCGCCAAGAATCCCACGGGACGCCGGCTTTTGCGCCCGCCGACCGAGCACCTCCAGCGCCTGCGTCAACGCCATCCCCGACCGCAACAGACTCGCGAGCTGCTGCGTGATCATCATCACATCGCGCCGCGACAACCCGGAACGCAATCCACGCACTTGTGCCTGGAGCGATTGCTTCTCCGCCACCGCGTCCACCGACAGCGGGAAATACCCGAGCCGGCCAATCTCCGCCAGCGCCAAGCGACGGTCTGTTGCCTCGACGCTGCCGGCGATTAATTCGCCGGTGCGGGTGCGCGCTTTGTATTGGAAGCTCGGCATGGAATGATGGACGCAGAGACTACCGCTGCCTTCGATTTCTTTCAAGCAATGTTCCGTCGCGCATAACTCATTGATGCGGTCTGCGCCTTTGGAGTGCGGGAGCTTGCTCCCGCTTTGCCATCTCCGCTTTGCCACATCAATGTTATAGCTATAACATTGATGTGGCCGGGCGTTTGGGCGGTGTGGCTGTCTTCCGGCTTGCGTTTGCGGCCAATCTCCCGTATCGGAGGCGCCATGAAAATCGGCATCATCGGCGGCAGCGGCCTTTACCAAATGGACGGCATCGAGCGGAAACGCTGGCTCACCGTCACCACCCCCTTCGGCAAACCGTCCGACCAGTTGCTCTGCGGCAAACTCCACGGGCGCGACGTGGTGTTCCTGCCCCGACATGGTCGCGGTCACCGGTTCCTGCCGAGCGAGTTGAACCATCGTGCCAACATCTACGCGATGAAGAAACTCGGCGTCACCCACATCATCAGCGTCAGCGCCGTCGGCAGCCTGAAGGAACAATACAAACCGATGGACATCGTGGTGATTGACCAGTTCCTCGACCGGACCAAACGCAGCGCCGACCTGACGTTCTTCGGCAAAGGCATCGTGGGGCACGTGCAGTTTGCGCATCCCGTGTGCGAACGGCTCCGGCAGATCGTCGGCAAGGCGGGCCGCGAAGCCGGCGCGACGATTCACATGGGCGGCACCTATGTCAACATGGAAGGCCCGGCGTTCTCGACGCTGGCCGAGTCCAAGTTCCACCGGGCGATGGGCTGGGACGTGATCGGGATGACCAACTACGGCGAAGCGCGCTGCGCCCGCGAGGCGGAGATTTGTTACACAACGATGGCGATGGTGACCGATTACGATTGCTGGCACGAAAGCCACGAGACGGTTTCCATCGAGATGATCATCGGCTATCTCAACAAGAACGTGGCGACGTCGCAGGCCATCCTCCACAAGGTCATCGCCGCGCTCGATCCCGCGACCGATTGCCCCTGTCAACATTCGCTGGCCTTTGCCATGATGACCGCACCTGTCGTAATGCCGCCGGGCACGAGGAAGAAGCTCGACCTGCTCATCGGCAAGTATCTGAAAAAGTAGCTTGCGCGCTCGCTGGGGTTTGAGTATGGTGCGCGCCCTCAAATGGAAATGGAGCAACATCATGTCCCGAGTTTGTGATATTTGCGGCAAAGGCGCCGTTCGCGGCAGCACCATCCTCCGACGCGGCCAAGCGAAGAAAAAAGGCGGCATCGGCCAGCACGTGACGGCCATCACGCCGCGCGCGTTCAAGCCGAACCTGCAATCGGTCCGCGCGCTGGTCAAAGGCCAGTCGCAACGAATGCGTGTCTGCACCAGTTGCCTGCGCTCTGGTTCCGTCCAGAAAGCGGCGTAGAAGGAGCGCCGCCGTCCCGGCGGTCGGAGTCTGACCCAAAACCGCCGGGACGGCGGCGTTCCGTCAGACCACGTACTTCGTCAGTTGTACTGACACCAAGCAGACATCATCTTCAAACTCGCCCCGTGCCGCGTATCGTCGGGCATCCATCACGACCGCCTGCAGGAGATGATCGCACGGCTGGCCGAGCCGTTCCTGAAGAAACGTCTGGACTCGGCCGGCTCCGTAGGGGTCCTCGTCGGCGTTTCGTACTTCGCACAGCCCATCGGTGTACAGCAACACGGCGTCGTTGACGGCCAACGTATGACGCGTCGAGGGATAATCGGCGTCGCCCAGCAGGCCGAGCACGGGGCCGTTGCGCGGCGTGCCGGTCACGAGTGGTTCGACGCGGCCCAGATCGCGCCGCATCCAGAACGGGCTGGGATGACCGGCGGAGGCGCAGTGGACAGCGCCGTTGGCGGCATCCACGACCATGTACAACGCCGTGGCGAAAACAGGCGCGTTGGTGACCTGATGGGCCACCAGTGCGCGATTGATCTCTTTCAAGAAGCGGCCGGGATCGCCGGCAAACGCATGCAACTCGTCCACCAAACCACGGATGACCGCCATCACCAGCGCGCCGCGGACGCCATGTCCCATCACGTCACCGATAAAGATGCCGGACTGCGTGTCGGAAAGAACAACGACCTCGAAGAAATCGCCGCCGAGCGTCGAGGTCGGTTGGTAGTGGTGACAGAATCGAAGGGCGCTCTGTTCCGGTTGTGCCCCGGGTGGAAACGTCGGAAAACTTTGCGGCAGCAATGCCAGTTGGACTTCGCGGGCCATGATGAGGTCTTCCTCGATTTGGCGGTTCTTGTCCTCGAGGGCGCGCGCGTAGAGGGCGAGCTGTTGTTCGTAGAGTTTGCGGCGGGTGATGTCGCGCGAGATGCCAAAGGTTCCAGCGAGGTTGCCTTCCTCATTGTGGAACGGCGCCTTGGTGGTTGAGACCCATGTCTCGCGGCCATCGGGCCAGGTTTCCTTTTCTTCCTTGCTGATGATGGGCTGGCCGGTGTCCATCACTTGTTGTTCGTCGGCGCGGGCAGCGGCGGCGTGTTCGTCGCTGAACACGTCGGCATCACTTTTGCCGATGGCCTCTTCGGGCGACGCCACGCCGATCCAGCGGGCCATGGCAGGGTTGACGCGCAGGAACCGACTCGCCTTGTCCTTGAAGTAAATGTGGTCAGGGATATGGTCCATCAGGCTTTGGAGCAGGTGCCGCTCGGCAGCGAGCGCGGCGGTGCGTTGGCGAACGCGCTCTTCGAGCGCGGCGTAGGAGTCGGCGAGTTTCTCGGCCATGTGGTTGAAGGCGAAGCTGAGTTTACCGATCTCATCCCGTGTGCGCACGGTCAATCGCGCCTCCATCGCGCCGGTGGCAATAGACTCGGCCATGCCGGCCATTTCGAGAATCGGCTGCGTGAACCGACGCGCCAACTCGTAGGAACTCCATATCCCACCGACCAGCATTACCATCAGCGCCAAGGCAACCGCCCACCGCAACCAGATGATAGGACCATACGCCTCCGACCAATCCATCTTGGCAACCAATCCCCAGTCCAGATAACCGACGGGACCGTAGGCGGCAAGCACATCGGCGCCTCGATCATCGCGTGTGCGCATGAAACCTTTCTCGCCGCGAATGGCCGCGTTCATTGCCGGCACATGGGCAACCGGCACCTCGGCCACATGAGTTCCAAACCGCGCCGGCACGAGATAACGGATGCGGTCGCCCACCCGCCGCCCAACAAGCACTTCACCAGTCTCACCGAGACCGGTCACGTCGGCCAACGCAGCCACGATTTCATTCGCATCGAGCAAGGCCATGACCACACCAAGCAAAGCCCCGTCAGCAGCCCGGGCCGGCGCGACAGCGACGACATGGTGCCTGCCTTCGGCCAAGCTGATGACACCCATGTGGGCTTTCGTGCGCCCAGTCTGGAATTCAGGCTGCACGGAGAGATCTTTCCAGAGGAAGTTTTCCGCCGTCGCTGTCACAACAATCCCGGTCGGGTTGGCAATCCAGAGCGCCTCGAAGCTGCGCGAGATCAGGAGCAGATCCTTCAAGATGCGCTGCGAGGCCTCGCGGAACAACGCGTCCGTTGTGCGCCCGGCGTTGTAGTCTGCCAACTGTTGCAGCAGTGAGGGACGGACGGCTTCCAGCGACACCAATTCGAGTTGGTAACGAACATGGTTGAGAAGCATCTTCTGGCGGTCGCCTTGGACCACGGAAAGCCGTTCGTAGATTTGCCGCCGCAGGATATCGGCGGTGATGAAATAACCGATTGCACTGACCAAGGCTGCCGTGACCACCACCACCACAGCGACAAACACCGTCAGTTTCCAACGCAACGATTTTTCGAGCAATCTTCTCATGGCAGCCAGAACTGGCTGCCAGCTTACCGCAACAACCCGCTCAACTCAACTCCACTTCCGCCTTGCGATAACTGGCGTGTTTGGGGTGTGAACAGAACACCTCGTTGCCAAACAGCACCGCATACCGGCAATGATACGGCTGCGACTTCAGGCAGGCCGAAAAAGTCTGCAAGCCTATGTCTTTCGTGCAACATTCCCTCCCACCCGGCGACGGAAGTTTCTCGATGTATTCCTTTATGTCGTCCATTTGGCTCCTCCCCCTGCAAACAACCTGACTATACTCTTTCACAACCACCTTTTTCCCGCAATCAGGAGAGACCTGATTCTCGCATCAGGGATTGCCTGACCCACACACGTCACGGATCTTCAACTGCACTGTCGGCTCGCCGCGAAATTCGTCCAATTCCGCCGTAAACGCCACGTCCATCGCGCCACTTGGCAGCTTCACGTCCCCTGCCCCAAACCAAATTGCCGACACTGTCATCTCACCGTCCGTCACCGAGAACTTCAGGTGTTTCTCCTTCAACACGCGCGGCCCCCCCCGCATCACCACGTCGCGCACCGCAAACACCGACGTCGGATTCTCCGGCCCGCACGGCTCGAACTTCTCCAGCGCCGCAAAAAACTCCGCATCCAACTCCGACAACCGTACCACCGCATCCACCGCTACTGGCGGCGTCAACATTTCGTCCGACAACGTCCGCGCCGCGATCTCGTTGAGTCGCCGGAACAAAGCAGGAACCTTTTCCGGCATCACGCTCAGTCCGGCAGCCATCTCGTGTCCGCCGTAACGCACCAGCAGTGGCGCGCACTCGGCCAGCGCCGCCACCATCGAGAAGCCCGCGATGCTCCGACACGAGCCTTTGCCGTCGGCGCCGATGACGACGGTCGGACGGTAGAACTCCTGCAAGACACGCGACGCGACTATGCCAATGACGCCGATGTGCCATTCAGGATTCGACAGCACCAGCACACGCGCGTCCCCTTGTTCGCGGGCTTGCGCGAGCGCCTGCTCGACGATCTTCTCCTCGATCTGTTGCCGGTGGGCGTTGTGTTCGTGGAGCAGTTTCGCCAACTCGGTCGCTCGCGCCGTGTCGTTGGTCAGCAACAGTTCCAACGACGCCATCGCGTCGGCGAGCCGTCCCGCCGCGTTCAAGCGCGGGCCGAGCCGGAAGCCGATGTGGTATGGCGTCACGCGGTCGTGCACCTTCGTAATCTCCATCAACGCGCGCAAACCGACTTTGTCAGTCGCCGCGAGTTGCTTCAGCCCTGCTTTGACGAGGATGCGATTCTCGCCGGTGAGCGGCACAACGTCGGCCACAGTGCCGAGCGCGACGAGGTCGAGATGCTCGCGCAAATCAACGTTCCAGTGACGGTTCGTTTTCAGCAGCGCATGCGCGAGCTTGAAGGCGACGCCGACGGAGGCGAATGGCGTGTTGTAGGCCGCGTCCCCCGACGCGGCGCGTGGGCCATCGCCGCGTGAGGGCACGCGGCCTACAACCTTCGGATTCACCAGCGCAACACAGCGCGGCAGTTCCGCCGGCGGCTCGTGGTGATCGAGAACGATGGTGTCAATGCCGCGCGACTTGAGATCAACAATCTCTTGCGGCGAACTCGTGCCGCAGTCCACAGCGATGAGAAGCTGCGGCTGGTGCTCGCGGACGCAACGGGCGACGCCATCTGCACTGAGTCCGTAGCCTTCATCCATCCGGTGCGGAACGAAGTTGGCGACATTACCGCCGAGCACACGCGTGAGCAGTGCGCTCGATGTGACGCCGTCAACGTCGTAATCGCCATAGATGACGATGCGTTCGCGACGCGCGAGCGCCGTCTCGATACGCTCGACGGCAGCCGCCATGTCGGGCAATGCGAACGGATCGGCAAGCTGACGCAATTGCGGGCGCAGAAAACGCCGCGCGGCATCGGCATCGCGGTAGCCGCGGTTCACAAGCGTCTGCGCCAACGCCAACGGCAGGTCGAGGGCACGGGCGAGTGCTCCGGCAACTGCTGGTTCCGCTTTCGCGATAAGCCAGCGTTTGGACACGATTACGCCTTCGCGGCGGCGGCTTTGGCTTCCTTGCGGTGGAACCAGAGCACGATCGGGCTGGCCACGCAGACCGAGGCGACGGTGCTGACGATGACGCCCACGAGGAACGTAAACGCAAAATCATTCAACACCCGACCGCCCATCACCAGCAACACCACGGTCGCAAAGATCGTGCTGCCGCCGGTCAACATCGTGCGGGAGAGCGTGTCGTTGACGCTGCGGTTCAAGAGCGCGAAGTAGTCAATCCGTCCGCCGGTGAGTTTGCGGTTCTCGCGGATGCGGTCGAAGACGACGATGGTGTCGTTGATGCCGTAGCCGACAATGGTGAGGATCGCGGCGACCACGGGCATCGAGAAGGTGCGTCCGCTCAACACGAACAACGCCAACGAGGCGAGCACCGACACCAGCAACGCAACGAGCGAGCCAATACCGTAGGCGAATTCGCCAAACCGGAAGCCGACGTAGATCATGATCATCAAGAGCGAAGCGACAATGGCATCCATCCCCTGCTCGCCCAGTTCCTTGCCGACGACCGCGCCGACCTCGTCCTTGCTGAGCACGGTGAACTTGGCGGCGGGATACGCTTTCTGGAGAGCGGGAACGACCTTGTCGGCCTCGCCGACGCCGAGGCGCAACGAGAGCACTTCGAGGCCGGTGCCTTCGCGTTGGTACTGGATGAAGGAATCCTTCGCGCCCGTGGCTTCCAACGTCTTCCGGATCTCTATCGCGTCCACCCGCTGCGCGAACTTCAACATCACGCCATCGCCGCCGGTGAAGTCAACGCCATAGACGGCGCCACGCCCGAATTGCAAGCCACCCTGCCGAACAAACATCCAGCCGCCGGCGAGCAGCAAGAGCGCGATAAGCCCGCTCACCACGTGGCGGGAGCCTAGGAAGTTGATGTTGGTCTTCGGGAAGAAACTCAGCGACTTGAAGGAGGTGAACAGCCCCTTGGCGATCATCCAATCAAAGAGCACGCGCGTGGCGAACACGGCGGAGAAGAGGTTGGCGATCAAACCGATGACCAGCGTGACGCCGAAGCCGCGCAACGCGCCGGTGCCGAGCCAGATCAGGATCGCGCCGCTGAGGATGGTGGTGAGGTTGGAGTCGAAGATGACCAGCCATGCGCGTTGATAACCGGCGGCAAAGGCCGCGCGCAACGGTTTACCGGCGGCCAGCTCCTCGCGGATGCGCTCGAAGATCAGCACGTTGGCGTCCACCGACATGCCGATGGTCAACGCGATGCCGGCGATGCCGGGCAGGGTCAGCGTGAACTTGAACAGCGCGAGCACGCCGACGAGGATCACCATGTTCAACGCCATCGCCAGCGTGGCCACGAACCCGGCGATCATGTAATACGCGACCATGAACACGAGCACGCCGGCGGCGGCAATCCCCGATGCGTAGAGACCGCTACGAACCGCATCGCGACCTAGCGACGGATCAACGCTGCGTTCTTCGAGGACCTTGACGGGCGCCTGCAACGGGTTTTCAAGAACGCTGGCGAGATGCCGGGCCTCGACGAGGCTGAACTGGCCGGTAATCTGGGCGTTGCGGATCGAGCCGGTTCCGCGCGCGTCTTCCGAGAGACGTTCCTCGATGCGGGGCGCGCTCTGGACTTCACCGTCGAGGATGATGGCCAGACGCCGGCCCGGATTGGCCGCGGCGACCTGCGCGAAAATGACGGCCCCTTCCTTGTTGAAGTTCAGCGCAATGTTGGGCCGGCCGATGTCGTCGGCGGCCACGTACGCGCGCTCGACATATTTGCCGGTCAGGTTGCGTTCCGCGCGCAGCTTGACGAACAGATGCTCGGTGACCGTTTGCCCGTCGCGCGTGGTGACATGAACCATGTTGGTGTAGCCGATGGGCGGCAGGAAACGCGTGTCGGTGGCAGCCTGCGCCTGAAGCTCCTCGTTGTTGGCGTGGACAATGCGAAACTCCAAATACGCAGTCCTCTCGATCTGCTTGCGGGCGCTCTGCCGGTCCCGCTCGGCGAGGCCGGGCAACTGCACCAGGATGCGGTCGTTGCCGATGCGCTGGATGATCGGTTCGCTGACGCCGAATTGGTTGACGCGCCGGCCAATGATCCCGATGGCCTGCTCGACGGCGGCGCCGCGACCCGCCGCGTCAATCTGCGACATGTCCATCCGCAACAGGAAGGAGGTGCCGCCCTTGAGATCAAGGCCGAGTTTGATCTTGCCGCCGCACTCGCGGTCAATCTGGTTCAGGATGTCGAGGTTCGCTGTCTTGGAGTCGGGCTTGGCGACGCCGGGGAAATAGTTGCGAAGATCAATCTTCTGTTCCTCGGCGGCTTCACGCAAGTTCTGAAACGAGCGCAAGGGAGCGGCGGCTTCCTTGGCGCGAACCTGTTCCATCAGCTTGTTAAAGGCGGCGTCCTTGGCCATGGCGCGCTGCTCGAATTCCGCGACGATGTCGCGGTTCAACGGCGGCCACATGAAGTAGCACGAGGCCAAGGTGACCAGACCGATGATGATAAACTTCCAACTTAACTGTTTGTTCATGATAACTATTTATGCTTTGGGGTTCTCGTCGCCGTCGGACTTCTGGAGCACGGTGCTAACGGCGTTGCGAAGGACTTCGATCTTCACGTTGTCGGCGATCTTCACCATCACGGTCTTCTCCTTGACGTTGGCGATCATGCCGATGATGCCGTTCGACATCAGAATCTTGTCGCCGGTCTTCAGGTTCTTCATCAGGTTTTCCTGTTCCTTCTTCTGCTTCTGCTGCGGACGGATCAACATGAAATAGAACATCAACCCCAGCACCGCGAACATCCCGATCATCTGGATCATGCCAGCACGAGGGTCCTGTTCGGTCCCCGGCGGCGTCTGCCCAGCCATCGCCAACATCTCAATCATCTTCATTCTGTTTGTTTCCTTCTTTGTAATGCGCGACAAACTCGCGCTGAAATTCTTCAAACTCGCCCGACGCAATCGCTTTGCCGGCGGCTCGCATCACGCTCAAATACACGTGCAGGTTGTGCCACGTCAACAACCGCAGCCCCAAAATCTCGTTCGCCCAAATCAGGTGCCGCAGATACGCCCGCGAGAACTGCCGGCAGGCGTAACAATCGCACCCCTGCTCCAACGGCCCGAAATCCTCGCGGCAATCCGCCGCCCGGATCGAATACGAACCGCACCGCGTGAACACCTTGCCGTGACGCGCCGCGCGCGTCGGCAACACGCAGTCGAACATGTCCACGCCCCGCGCGATCATCTTCAACATCTGCGGCAGCGTGCCGACACCCATCACATAACGCGGTTTCTCGCGCGGTAGATGCGGCAGGCTCATGTCCACCTGTGCCAGCATCTCCGGCTCGGGTTCACCGACGCTGACGCCGCCGACGGCGTAGCCATCGAACTCCATCGCCGCCAATTCACGCGCACAACGTTCCCGGAGTTCCGAGTACACACTTCCCTGCACAATTCCAAAGAGCAATTGCCGTGGGACAAGCATCTTGCTTGTCCTGTGGGCGTCGCCGGCAGCGGACAAGCTGGAAGCTTGTCCCACTTCCCGGCAAATGGCCGCCCACTGTAGAGAGAGGTCAACGCTTCTGCAAGCGTATTCTCGGTCGCACGGCCACGGCGCACATTCATCGAAAACCATCGCAATATCGCTGCCGAGCGCCGCCTGCGCCGCCATCGCCTCGCGCGGGCCGAGCATCAATGTCGCGCCGTCCACGTGCGATTGAAACTCGACGCCGGCCTCGGAAATCCGTCGCAGTTTCGCCAGCGAAAACACCTGATAACCGCCGCTGTCGGTGAGGATAGGGCCATCCCACGCCATGAAACGGTGCAGTCCCCCAGCCTTCCGAATCAACTCCAGCCCCGGCCGCGTCATCAAATGGTAGGTGTTGCAGAGGATTATATGCGCGCCGAGCTGTCGCAGTTCTTCCGGCGACATACACTTCACTGTGCCCTGTGTGCCGACGGGCATGAACACCGGTGTTTCGATGACGCCGTGCGCGGTCGTCAATCGTCCTGTGCGCGCTTCCGTCTTCGAGTCACGATGTTCGACGGTGAAGCTCAACTGCCCAGTTCCAAATGTTCCGGTGGACGCGGCGGGAGTTTCCAGATGATCTCGCCGTGTTTGGTGGCGATGTGCATCTGATTCGCCAACGCAATGCCGGCGTGATACGCCTGCTCGAATGCGGCGAAGTCGCGGGCTTCGCACTGCTGGAGAAGCGGATCGAGAATCTGTTTGGTGTAACTTTCGAGCATCGCCTTGTGTTTGGGGCGCGTCACGGCGCCGTCGGCGAAACGTTTGCGGGTGGCACGCAACTGGTAGGCGGCGAGCGCCCAGTTGCCGCCGCGCGCGGCGTAGTAGGCGATCCAGTATCGTTCGCTGACTTCGCGCATCAGCGTCGCCAGACCGGGCTGGAGTTCGGCGATCTGTTCGAGCGTCAGGTCGCCGTGTTTGGTGTGAATTACAGTGGGTTTGTCGTCTGTCATGACAGCCGTTCTATGCGAATCGCCTTGTCGGCTCAACCGCAAAAAAGCAGACCCCGACGAAATGCGTCGGGGTCCACAGGTTCAGCGCTAAAGCGCAGGTGTCGTGACTACTTGGATCCGCAGCCGCCACCGGTTCCACAGCCGTCGGCCTTCTTGGTCGAGGCGCAGGCCTTTTCCCACTGCTGATATTGCTGCTCCGTGAGAATGCCTTTGAGGCTTGTGGCCATCTTCGCCTGGGTCGCCTTCGGGCAGGAAATGCCTTTGCATTCGTCTTTGAGTGCCGCGACTTTCGCCTTCTGGGCGTCGCTCAGTTTGAGCTTATCGAGCGCCACGCTGCAGGGCTTGTCGCACTTCTTCGCGTCCGCTCCGCAGCTTCCGCAGCCGGCATACACGGCGCTGGCTGAGGTTAATACGACCGCCGCCAATATCCATCCGAATACTTTCTTCATGCTATAATCTCCTCTAGTTAGTTACGGTTTGTCACTCTCGGTGCACAATAGCATTGTCTTCCCAAACTGCAACTCAAGAATTTCTTGCAATCACCGCGACTTTGGCTACATTCGCGCCCGTTTCAGAAGAAGGAGAAACCAATAATGAGTATCCAACGATTGTTTCTGCAAGCCATTGCCATCACGGCGCTAGGCACGGCTGTGGCGCGTGGCGCCGATGAGGTACAAACGGCCAGCCTGTTGTTCACCACCGAGAACGACCTGTACGCCAACATGTTCAATTACAAGAACCATGATCGCCATTACACGCAGGGACTGAAGATCATGTACCTCGCCTCCGAAAGGGATTTCACAAGGACATGCTCCAACTTGAACATCTGCCTGCCCAAACTCGGCATCGACCAGGAAACCTGCAACATCGGGTTCGCCTTCGGCCAAAACATGTACACGCCGATTGACAAGGCATCGTACGCCCCCGTCCTCAACGACCAACCTTACGCCGGCTGGCTCTACGGCAGCTTCATCTTCCAGCGCCGCGGCATCACCCTCAAAGACATCCCCACCCTCGACAGCTACGAGATCGACCTCGGCGTCGTCGGCCCCGCCTCCATTGCCAATGTCACCCAAAGCCAATGGCACCGGTGGATTCATAGCGACATCCCCAACGGCTGGGAAAACCAGCTCAAGAACGAACCCGGCATTGTTCTGAAATATGCCCGCTACTGGCGGCTTACTCCCAACGAGGATGTCGGCCGTTTCTTCGATATCGTCCCCCACCTTGGCGCCGACCTCGGCAACATCCGTATTGACGCCAACATTGGCGGCGTCCTGCGCCTCGGCTACAACCTGCCCCAAGATTTCGGCATCACCACCATTGAAGGCACCGCCCCGTATAACGCCCCCGTCTCGAAGGAAAAAGGACGATGGTTCTCCTGCCATGTTTTTGTCGGTGGTGAAGGACGTGCCATCGCACGCGATATTTTCCTCGATGGAAACTCCTTTGCCGACAGTCTCAGCGTGAACAAGAAACCGTTTGTTGGCGACTTCATTTGGGGCGCCGGCATCCTGTTGTTCCAATTCCTCGATGTCAGCTTCACGGGTGTCATCCGCAGCGATCGTTTTGAACGCCAACCCGGCGGCGGTGACGCCTTCGGTTGCCTCACCATCAAAGGCATCTTCCCTATCTAAACCGATACGACACTCACAATGAATGGCGGCGGTGACGCCGCCATTCTTCTTTGTGGCCGAACGCAATCCGGTTATCAATCAGCCGCATCCATTCCGGCTCGATCCGCCACATCGCTGTCCGCGCCAACGCCGCCGTCAACACGAGGTTGCCTGACGCCACAAACGGAAACCGCGCCGTGTACAACACCCACGCCTTCACCCGTTCTTTCCCATCCACCTGCCGGCATGTCCCATGGAACTGTACCCCTTGAATCTCGTGCCACTGCTGCTCGTCGCGCTGCACTGTGCCCGCCACCTCGCCCCGCGCCAACATCGCCATCCCGTGTTGTGATGACGGATCGGTGACGACATAGAATCGCAACTTCGTATCCACCGCATAGAACAGCGCCGCCGCGTGTGGTGCGCCCTCGCCATCGCAAACCGCCATCGTCAACACACGGTGCGCTCGCAGGAACACCAACAACCGTTCTCGAATGCCTTTGCTCATCGTCATGCCAGCCTACACAATTCCCGTCGCACACACAACTTTTGGCCTTGGGTTTCGACGGAGCGAAACCCTCCGGAGGGCGGCGCTCTGTCGCCGCCGTTCCTACCTCTACAAGACGCTTGCCGTCCGCGCATCTCTGCTGTAAATACCGGCGCATGAAAATTTTTCTCGATGGCCGGTTTGTGGAGGAGGCGGACGCGAAGATCTCCGTCTTCGATCACGGGTTGCTGTACGGCGACGGCGTGTTCGAGGGCATCCGCGTCTATAATGGCCGGATTTTCCGACTCGATCAGCATCTGGACCGTTTGTTCGCGTCGGCGACGGCGATCATGCTGAAGATTCCCATGACGAAGCAGGAGTTGGTGGAAGCTTGTTGCGAAGCCTGCCGGACGAACAAGATCCGCGACGGCTACATTCGTTTGGTGGTGACGCGCGGCGTTGGGAACCTCGGACTGAATCCGTTTCAGTGCCCGAAGGCGACCGTGTTCATCATCGCGGACAAGATCGCGCTCTATCCGGAGACGGTCTATAAGAAAGGGATCGAGTTGATCACGGCGAGCACGCAGCGGAATAATCCTGCCGCGCTCAGCCCGGCCATCAAGTCGTTGAATTATCTCAACAACATCCTCGCGAAGATCGAGGCGATCCACGCCGGGACGATTGAAGCCATCATGTTGAACGCGCAGGGCAACATCGCGGAGTGCACGGGCGACAACCTCTTCGTCGTGCGCGGCGGGCGGATTACGACACCGCCGGTCAGCGACGGGGCGTTGATCGGGATCACGCGCGGTGTCGTGTTCGAGTTGGGGGCAAAACTGAATGTTCCCGTCACCGAGGCGCATTTGACCCGCTACGATGTGATGACCGCCGACGAGTGTTTCATCACCGGCTCGGCGGCGGAGATTGTTCCCGTGGCCACGGTGGACTGCCGCCCCATCGGGACCGGCACACCGGGGCCGGTGACGTTGCAACTGATGGAGCAGTTCCATAACTTGACCCGGTCGGAAGGAACGCCGATAAAGAAGTAGTGTCCTATGGTGTGCGACATCTGCAAAAAAACCGAGGCAACCGTCCACCTGACCCAGATCGTGGACGGCAAGATGCTGAAGGTGGACATGTGCGAGGCCTGCTCGAAAGCGAAGGGCGTGCAGGATTCCGCGCCATTTTCGCTGGCGGAACTGCTCGCCGGTTTTGCCGCGCCGGTCCCGGCGGAGGAGACGCAAGCCGAGGGACCGGGCGTGCAGTGCCCGGCGTGTGGAATGACCCAGGCCGATTTCAAGAAGATGGGACGATTCGGTTGCGCGCAATGCTGGGTCGCATTTGAAGAAGGGCTGGGGCCGATGTTGAAGGCGATGCACAAGGGCGACCGCCACGTCGGCAAGGTGCCGGGCAAAGCGGCGCACACGCTGGTCATCAACGAGAAGATCAAGCTTCTCTCCGAGCAACTCCAGAAGGCCATCCGCGACGAGCAATACGAGGAGGCCGCCGGCATCCGCGACCAGATTCGCACGCTGGAGATCAAGTTGAAGGCCGCATGAACCTCGAACAGTTTCTCAAAAGCCCTATGGAATGGGTCGAAGCGGAAGGCCCGCAACGCAAGATCGTGTTGTCGAGCCGGGTCCGTTTCGCGCGCAACCTGTGCGCGTTCGCCTTTCCGGGCTGGGCCAAGAAAGCCGAACGCCAGCGCGCGTTGGAGGCGATGCTGCCCATCGTGCAACGGCTGCCGGAGATGGAATCCTCTTTCAGTTCCTCGATGGACAATCTCTCGGCGCTGGACAAACAAGTATTGGTCGAGCGCCACTTGATCAGCCGCGAGCACGCCGCCAAGAATGTGGGCAGCGGCGTCGTCATCAACAGCCACGAGACGCTCGCGGTGATGATCAACGAGGAAGACCATCTGCGGATGCAGTCGCTGAAGTCCGGGCTGCAATTGAAGAACGCCTTCAAGGTTCTCGACAAAGTGGACACCGAACTGGAGGCGCATCTTGATTTCGCCTTCTCGGCGCGGCTCGGGTACCTGACCGCCTGCCCGACCAACGTCGGCACCGGCATGCGCGCGTCGGTGATGCTGCATTTGCCGGCGATGGTGCTCAGCGAACAAATCAATCAAGTCATTCAAGCCGTCGGCAAACTCGCCTTCGCCGTGCGCGGACTTTACGGCGAGGGAACCGAGGCCCTCGGAAATGTGTTTCAGATTTCCAACCAGACCACGCTCGGCGAGTGCGAAACCGATGTCATCGAGCGCCTCAACAAAGTCATTCTCCAAATCATCGAGCACGAGGAGAACGCGCGCCTCAGCCTGCTTGAGAAGAAGCCCCGCTTGGTGTACGATCAAGTCGGACGCGCCTACGGCATCTTGACCAATGCGCGGGCGATGAGTTCAAAGGAGGCGTTGAATTTGTTGAGCCTGGCGCGAATGGGAGTGGACCTCGGATTGTTTGCCGAGGGAACGCAGCGGGTGATGGACGAGTTGTTCATCCTCACCCAGCCGGCGCACGTCCAGAAGACCGTGGACAAAAAGCTCACGGCGGAAGAACGAGATTTGAGTCGCGCGGATGTGATCCGTGAGCGATTGAAACATTTGACGCCGCCCCGCGAGGACGGCGAAGAGGAAACCGTTTGAGGTAGCAATATGGAAATGAGCAACTTTACGCCGCGAGCGCAGCAGGTGCTCGCGTTGGCCCGCAAGGAAGCGGACCGTTTCAACCACAACTACGTCGGCACCGAGCATCTCCTGCTCGGCCTCATCAAGCTCGGCCAGGGCGTCGCCGTCAACGTCCTCCAAAAAATGGGACTCGACCTCGAAACCGTCCGCATGGAAGTCGAGAAACAGATCGGCTCCGGCCCCGAGACGAAGATGATGGGCAACATCCCCTACACGCCCCGCGTCAAAAAAGTCCTCGCCCTTTCCCAGAAGGAAGCCAAGCAACTCAATCACAACTACGTCGGCACCGAACACATCCTGCTGGGACTTCTCCGCGAAGGCGAAGGCGCCGCCGCGCGCATCCTCAAGTCGCTCGACGTTGACATCGAGCGATGCCGCAACGAAGTCCTCAAGGAACTCGACCCGAACTTTGTCCCGACCGAAGGCGGCGAGGAAGGCGAAGGCCAGCCGGCGCAAAAAGGCGGCGGCAAGACCCCGGCGTTGCGTATGTTTGGCCGGGACCTCACCGAGTTGGCGAAGAAGAACGAACTCGACCCCGTCGTTGGCCGAAAGAACGAAATCGAGCGTGTCATCCAAATCCTCTGCCGGCGCACCAAGAACAATCCGGTGTTGCTCGGCGAAGCCGGTGTCGGCAAGACCGCCATCGTCGAGGGACTCGCGCAAGAAATCGCCCACAACAACGTGCCGGAGATTTTGCGCGACCGCCACGTCATCACGCTCGACCTTGCGTTGATGGTCGCCGGCACGAAGTACCGCGGCCAGTTCGAGGAACGCATCAAGGCCGTCATGGAGGAAATCAAGCGCGCCAAGAACGTCATTCTCTTTGTGGACGAACTGCACACCATCGTCGGCGCCGGCGGCGCCGAGGGCGCGATGGACGCCAGCAACATCATCAAGCCCGCGCTCTCCCGCGGCGAGTTACAGGTTGTCGGCGCGACCACGATGACTGAGTACCGCAAGTACATCGAGAAAGACGCCGCGCTCGAACGACGTTTCCAGACTGTCATCGTCGAGCCGCCGACCGTCGAGCAGACCATCGAGATTCTGAAGGGTCTCCGCGTCAAGTACGAAGACCACCACAAAGCCAAGTTCAGCGACGAGGCGCTCACTGCTGCTGCCCGGCTTTCCGACCGTTACATCACCGGCCGTTTTCTCCCTGACAAGGCGATTGATGTTGTGGATGAAGCCGGCGCCCGCGCCCGCATCCAGTCGCTCACGCGTCCGCCCGACGTGAAGGACAAGGAACAGGAGATCGAAAAGCTCAAAGACCAGAAGGAAGCCGCCATCAAGGCGCAGGACTTCGAACTGGCCGCCAGCCTCCGCGACAAGGAGAAGCAAGCCCGCGACCGGCTCGAAGCCGTCATGGCCGAGTGGCGGCAGACCCGCGACGCCAAGGCGATCATCATCACCGAGGACGACGTTCTCCAGATCGTCGCCAAGTGGACCGGCATTCCGCTCAACCGGATGGAGCAGAAGGACGCCGAGAAACTCCTGCACATGGAAGACGAGCTTCGCAAGACCATCATCGGTCAGGACGAAGCCGTCATCGCCATCAGCAAGGCAATGCGCCGGGGACGCGCCGACCTCAAGGACCCGAACCGTCCCATCGGCACGTTCGTTTTCCTCGGTCCGACCGGCGTCGGCAAGACGCTCATGGCGCGCGCGCTGGCCGAGTTCATGTTTGGCAACGCCGAGTCCTTGATCCAACTCGACATGAGCGAGTACATGGAGAAGTTCAACGTCTCCCGCCTCGTCGGCTCGCCTCCGGGCTACGTCGGCTACGACGAAGGCGGCCAACTCACCGAGAAAGTCCGACGCCATCCCTACTCCGTCGTCCTGTTCGACGAAATCGAGAAAGCGCATCCCGACGTGATGAACATGCTGTTGCAGATTCTCGAAGATGGCCACCTCACTGACTCCTTCGGGCGCAAAGTGGATTTCCGCAACTGCGTCGTCATCATGACCTCCAACATCGGCGCCGAAGTCGTCCGCAAAGGCGCGGGACTCGGCTTCGCCCCGTCGAAGGAAGAACACACCTACGAAGACATGAAGAGCAAGTTGCTGGAAGAAGCCAAGCGCGCCTTCAAGCCCGAGTTCATGAACCGGCTAGACGACCTCATCGTCTTCCGCAACCTCAACCGGGCCGACATGGGGAAGATCGTCCATCTCGAAGTCAACAAGGTCAAGACCCGCCTCAAGTACAAGGACGTCGAAATCGTCCTCACCCCGGCGGCGACCGAGTTCCTCATCGAGAAAGGCTACGACCCGCAGTTTGGCGCGCGCCCGTTGCGTCGTGCCGTCGAGAAACACTTGCAGGACCCGCTGGCCGAGGAAATCTTGCGCGGCAACATCAAGCCCAGCGAGACCGTCGAGGTTGCCGTAGCCGAGGGCAAGCTCGTCTTCAACCAAATGGCCGCCAGCGCAAGCTGAGAGCACCATGGATCTGTTCGAGACGTTTCAACAACGCTATTCGGCCCGCGCCTACCAGAACAAACCGGTGTCGGAAGACGACTTGAAGCGCATCCTGCAAGCCGCCAACGATGCCCCTTCCGCCGGCAACCGGCAGGCGTACGACATCATTGTCGTCCGCGACGCCAAGCGCAAACGCGCCCTCGCCAAGGCATCGTGGGACCAGGACTTCATCGCCGAGGCGCCGGTGGCCTTGGTGTTCCTCACCAACCCCGATCACAACCGCGAACGCTACGGCGAACGCGGCGCAACCCTGTACGCCGTGCAGGACGCCACCGTCGCCTGCGCGTACGCCCAACTCGCCGCCACCGCGCTGGGGCTGGCCACCTGCTGGGTGGGCGCCTACGACGACGATGCCGTCGCCAAGATAGTCAACGCGCCCGTGTTTTCCCGGCCGATGGCCATTCTGCCCATCGGTTACGCCGCCGATACCCCGCGACCGCGCTCGCGTCGGCCGCTGACTGACTTGATCCATGACGAAACAGCCCATTAAACTCTTTGATCTCTGGTCGGAGACGATCAACGCGCTGACCCGCAGCGGTCTGTTGTTGAACAGCATCAGCGCCGACGGCAAACCCAACACCATGACCATCGGCTGGATGACCGGCGGCGTCATCTGGAGCAAACCGATCCTCATCGTCCTCGTCCGACCGAGTCGTCACACCTTCAGCCTGCTCGAACAGGTTGGCGAATTCACCGTCAACGTCCTCTCGCCCGACCTCGCCGCCGCTGCCGAGATTTGCGGCACCGAATCCGGCCGCACCAAGGACAAGTTTGCCTACACCGGCCTGACGCCGGTGCCCGCGCAGAAAGTCCGCGTGCCCGTCATCGAACAGGCATTGGTCAACTACGAATGCCGCGTCGTCCACCGCAGCGACATGAACCCCGCGAGTCTCCCGCAGGAAATCATGCGCGGCGCCTACGCCGGCGGCGGTTATCATCGGATTTACTTCGGCGAAGTCCTCGCCGCCTACGCAGCTACCGACGTGCGCGGACGCTTGTCGAGCAAGCCGTAGTCAGCCGTGTGTTCCGGTATTGCTCCGGCGGTGTGGATGCCGAGGATGGAACAGCGAAGACGCCAAGACGCCAATAAGGAAACCTTCGCGCCTTCGCTGTTGAGAAACGGGATTGATGGGATCGCTCCTATTTATACGACGGATCCTGCCGCAATGCTTACCGGCATTCCTTGATGCGAATGTTCCGAAAACTCGCTGTCCCGGTTCCATGCGCTTGGAATCCGATACGTCCACTCAGCCGTTGCAGGCGACTGTCAGCGCTGAACTTGGCAAGCTGATCCAAGCGGATATTGAGCGTATCGCGGCCGTTGACGGCCACGCGCAGCGACCGGCCATGCACTTCGATTTCCATATCGTTCCAGCTTCCGTCGGCGCGTAATTCTCCCGGCCGGTCAATCGCCACGCCAAACAGTCCACCGGTTCGCCTGATGGCGGGTTCCTTCGGATAACTCGCATCGGCTTGGATCTGAATCTCCGTGTGCTTCGCGCCGCCACGCTTGGCGTTGGACTTTGCCCCCTCGTGCGGAACGGCATGGAAGGTCACCCCGCTGTTCGCGCCGGGCGCCAACTTGAACTCGAACTTCAAAATGAAATCGGCGAAGTCCTTGGTCGTCAATAACCAGATATTCTGCTGGCTTGGTCGGCTCAAGACCAGTTCGCCACCCGTTACCGACCAGCAGGAGGCATCGCCATCCTCGGCGCTCCAACCATCCAAGTCTCGACCGTTGAAGAGTGTTATCCAACCCGACTCCTTCTCTGGGGCCGCCACCGGTTGAGTAACCGCCGCGGGCATCGCCTCCTCGCGTTTCTGGAACCCCGGATCCTGCCGCAACGCTTCCCGGTAGCGCCGGTACGATTCGTCCAGACCACGACGCAACGTCGCGGCACGGCCCGCCCATTCGTTGAGGACGACTTGCTTGGCCAGCGCGACTTGATTGTTCTGTTGCCGCGCAATCTCGGTGCGCTGATCCCGCTCGCGCTCGTATTGCGGCCAGTCTCCACTGGTAAACGCCCGCAGCCGAGCGCCCGTGCGCGTCGCTTCAAGATTGGCGCTCGTTATCTTCGTGTTGGCTTGGGCTTGAGCGTCCCGGTAACCGGCGCGCACACGAGCTTGGTCGCGCTCATCGAGCGCGGCAATCAGCGCACTGCAAAGTGCCCACCCACTTATGTACGATACATTACTGACCTGTTGTGTCGCCGTCTTGCCTTCGTCCAGCAAATCCTCGCGCAGATAGGTGAGGTTCTGGCGGATGTCCGGCGGCACGGTCTCGTCCAGCCCCGCCGTTACCCAAGCGGTCGCATTCACAGCTTCCCGCGAAAGCACCGCGCGAGCGGATAACGGGTTAATACCTACGACCGATGACGGGGCGGGTGTAACTTTTGACGAATCGGTTTTCACGAGAGCGGGCGACGCAATCTGGCCGATGACTAGCACCGGTCCTGCCTCGGAGACTGCGGCGTACTTCAAAACGCCGCCTGTGCGCGTGACCGTAAGCGACGAGCCGGCCTGCTGCGTCGGTCCGGCAGGCTGGAAACTAACCTGAAGTTTGTCCTTTGTGTAAGACTGCGGCGGCTTTGTCTTGCCGGGGACAATAAAGGCATTCACCACAATCGGCTTGCTTGCCTTTGACAAGCCAGTGTTCTCATTGGTGGTGAATACGCAGTTGTCGAAAACACAGTCAATCGTTGACGCCAGCAGCGATTCAGGCACTTCGCAGTTGACGAAGCGACATCGTTCGAACCGGAGTTCTCTGCTCTGCGCTTGTCCCGAAGGATCCTTGTCATCCGTCCTGTAAGTGACCCTTGGCAGTTCCATGTCATAAAAGGTACAGCCGATGGCGCGCACAGAGTATGACCTCACCCACAAGGGGGCGAACGCGAATCGTTTTGAGAACACGCAATCTTCAAAGCTCCACCACGTATCCCATAAAACATAATTCCATTTGCCTGCCTTGGAAAAGCTGCATTCTTCGAACACCGACTGATTCGCTTCAAATCGTGCCTCAAGACCGAGATGGAGTTCCACCTTGCGAAACAGGCTGCGCTGGACTTGCCATCTTGTTTTATGCAACGAGACATTCGCGGAAACGAAACGTCCTCCATCTATCCGTGTGCCCGGACCGACAACAATCCGACAGTCGTTTTGTAGGACCACTCCTTTGTCAGCGCCACGGTAATTCCCGGCAGGCAAAACGATCTGACCGCTCCATTCGGAAAGCCGCCAAGCTTCCGTATCGGCGACAGCAGTGCTTGTTGTTGGTCCGACTCCGCGCACATTCGACGCAACGGTCGTTCTCGGCACAACCCGGCCTTTGCCGGTGATTTCGAGAAGATCAATAGAATGAAACTTGACCTTGCTTAGGGAAGTAGCAATGCCCAGCAATGAATCGTCATGAAGTTTCCATCCTACGTTATTGCTGAGATTCTGGTAGTCAGTCTTCCAGCGCACAATTGGTTCACCGTTAAATGTGACCGCAAGCTCATCTTTGCGGACTTGTATGATAAGCTGATAGATTCTGCCGTTCTGCATCTTGGCTCCATCCTTCACCGTGGTTGGGTTTGAAGACCAACTCTGGTTCATCCAAAAACCAAAATACTTGTCAAACTGGTCTCCCATCACCCACAAGAACTGTCGTCCTGATTTCACAAGAATCACCCGTAATGATTGGTTGCCCTCCATTGGTGTGAATTTAATCCGGAGATCATATTCTTCTGGCACAAGGTATGGGATTTCGAGTCTGACGAATGTGCCTGCTGAACAGACAAGTGCGCCCTGCTCCATACGCCAGTCACCTTTCACTGTATCCTTTGCTGGGTCTATGAGCTTCAGCAAATTGACCGCGCGCGCCCAAGCGGGATGATATGCCGCCGGCGGAACAGTAACGACAACGGATGAAATGGTCGCAGGCGCGGCGACGGCTGGCGCCTCCAGTTCCTTTCTTGCCTCCTGCACCATAGTCGCTTCGTCAATCTTGCCTTTTTGGGTCAACTTCTTTTGGAGGTCATCCAATGCTTTGTCATAATCCGCTGCGGCTTTCTTCAAGCCCTGAGTTCGACGCAGAGCCAGTTGCTCCACACGCAGTTGGTATCCCGGCACGATGGCTTTGATTTCCGGCAAGGCCGAGTCAGCCATCGGCAACATTTGTTCCGCTTGCACTCGCGCGACCTCCGCAAGGATAGCTTTGACCTTATCCAAGTCGCCGGCCTGTTGCGCCCGGTCACGCGCCGCTTGCAGGTCGTTTGTGTAAGCGGCGAGCATGACCGTAATACCCTTCGCATATTCTGATTCGACGGCCAATGTGTCCTTTCCGAATTGCGTCCGCAGCAACGCCAAGCCAGGCTGCTCGGCCTTCGCCAAAACGGGGTTGTTCGCGGGCAAGGTGTCGGCGGCTTCCATCCGCCATTGCGCTGCCCAAACAACCGCGATCGCAACAGCCATAATTACCTGCTTCATAGCGTTTCTCCAGTTCATCTTGTGTTCCGGGGAAGCCTATCTATAGGACGCGTCTTGGCGCAACGCTTCCCGGTAGCGCCGGTACGATTCATCCAGACCACGACGCAACGTCGCGGCCCGGCCCGCCCATTCGTTGAGGACGACTTGCTTGGCCAGCGCGACTTGATTGTTTTGTTGCCGCGCAATCTCGGTGCGCTGATCCCGTTCGCGCTCGTATTGCGGCCAGTCTCCACTGGTAAACGCCCCCAGCCGAGCGCCCGTGCGCGTCGCTTCAAGGTTGGCGCTCGTTATCTTCGTGTTGGCGTTGGCTTGGGCGTCGCGATAACCGGCGCGCACGCGAGTCTGGTCGCGTTCGTCGAGCGCGGCAATCAGCGCCGTGCAAAGCTCCCAACCGCGCTGATAGGTGGCAACGCTGACTTGCTGTGTCACCGACTTGCCTTCGTCGAGCAAATCCTCGCGCAGATAGGTAAGGCGTTCACGAATGTCAGACGGCACGGTCTCGTCCAGTCCTGACAGCGCCCACGCGGCTGCGTTCATAGCTTCCCGCGAAAGTACAGCGCGAGCTGTTAGCCCAACAGTCGGTTCTGCTTTAAGTGCCGGAACTTCCCGTGACGTGGCTAACGCACCGGTGGTTTTCTGCACGTAGAGCCGGTACTTCACACTCCCCGGATTGCCATCAAACTTACTCCGAGGCGAATTGATGCGTAACACCAGCTTCCCCACGTCGTGGTCGCTCACATAGGAGAATGGGGTCGTCTGGGTGTTGGGCGGAACCACAGCGAGTACGCGCTGTTTGCCGCTCGATAGCACTTCAGCAATCGCCAGGCGGTTCTCATTGCCCCCCTTGTTGTCACCGCCGAGGTTCAGAGGATCATCTGGACTGGCCGTCGGAATGCGTCCGTGATCTTTCCACTTCCCCTCGATATACTGAAGGTAGATGGCTGATCCCGATGGAAAACTGCCGACTTCATAAGCCTCATCATTGTTTGCAGCAATCTCCACCACCTTGCCCCTGGCAATCATCGCGTGCGCCGATGACGCGGCGGATGTAACCGTGGGCGGCTCGGTTTTCGTAACAGTTGCCGGCGCTATCTGGCCAATGAGCAGCACAGGCCCGGCCTCGGAGACTGCGGCGTACTTCAAAACGCCGCCCGTGCGCGTGACCGTAAGTGTCGAGCCGGCCTGCTGCGTCGGTCCGGCCGGTTTGAAATTCACTTGAAGTTTACCGCTAGTGTAAGACTGCGGTGGCTTGGTCTTGCCGGGGACAATAAAGGCATTCACCACAATCGGCTTGCTTGCCTTTGACAAGCCAGTGTTCTCATTGGTGGTGAATATGCAGTTGTCGAAAACACAGTCAATCGTTGACGCCAGCAGCGATTCAGGCACTACGCAATTGACGAAGCGGCATCGCTCGAACCGGAGTTCTCTGCTCTGGGCTTGTTCCGATGGATTGCTTTTGTCATCCGTCCGGTAGGTGATCCTTGGCAGTTCGATGTCATAAAACGTACAGCCAATGGCGCGCACAGAGTATGATCTCACCCACAAGGGGTCGAACGCAAATCGTTTCGAGAACACGCAATCTTCAAAGCTCCACCGTGTATCCCATAGAACCCAATTCCATTGGCTTCTTCTGGAAAAGAAGCATTCATCGAACACCGACTGATTCGCTTCAAATCGTGCGTCAAGACAGAGGGAGAGTTCCACCTTGCGAAACAGGCTGCGCTGAACCTGCCATCTCGTTTCATGCGACAGGACATCCGCGGAAACGAAGCGTCCTCCATCTATCAGTGTGCCCGGACCGACAACGATTTTGCAATCTTGATTCAGAACCACTCCTTTGTCTGGGCCGCGGTAATTCCCAGCCGGCAGAACAATTCGATCGCTCCATTCGGAAAGCCGCCAAGCTTCCGCACTGGCAGCAGCAGTGCTTGTTGTCGGTCCGACTCCGCGCACATTCGACGCAACGGTCGTTCTCGGCACAACCCGGCCTTTGCCGGTGATTTCAAGCACCTCCATTCCGTGAAAGGCCACGGTTCTAAGATAGGCACCAACACCTAGCAGCGAATCATCGCGTAATCTGCAATAGGGATATGGGCTTACCACGTCGGGTGGTGTACGCAATTGAGTAACCAGTTTCCCGTTCAGGTATGCTTTGACGCCATCATTACGAACTGAAACAACGGAGATGTATTTCTGATTGTTTCTCAGTCCATCGAAGTTCACACAACTCGGGTTTTGTCTGGAGTTCACGTGTTCATCATTGACTAAGCTGAAGCCGATAGCCTTGTTAAACAAAGCACCGATGAACAATCCGCAACTTCGCCCGTTCCGAGTCAGTACTTGCGACACGTCAGTGTTGCCTGACAGAGGAGTGAAAACAACGCGGAAATCATATTCAGCAGGTGGTTGATAAGGAATCTCAAGGAGAGCATGACCCCGGATCCCTTTCGGACAAGTTCCACTCGTGACGAAAGCACCGTGCTCAATTTTCCAATCCCCCTTGAACCCGTCTTTATCCAGATCAATCAGCGGTATCAAGTTGACCGCGCGCGCCCAAGCGGGATGATATGCCGCCGGCGGAACAGTAACGACAACGGATGAAATGGTCGCAGGCGCGGCGACGGCTGGCGCCTCCAGTTCCTTTCTTGCCTCCTGCACGAGAGTCGCTTCGTCAATCTTGCCTTTTTGGGTCAACTTCTTTTGGAGATCATCCAGTGCTTTGTCATAATCCGCTGCGGCTTTCTTCAAACCCTGAGTTCGACTCAGAGACAGTTGCTCAGCATGCAGTTGGTATCCCGGTACGATGGCCTTGATCTCCGGTAACAACAGGCCAGCAATCGGCAACGTTCGTTCCGCCCGCACTCGTTCGACCTCCGCGAGAACAGCTTTGACCTTATCCAAGTCGCCAGCCTGTTGCGCCCGCTCTCGCACTCCTTGCAGGTCGTTCGTGTAAGCGGTGAGCATGGCCTCAATCCCCTTGGCGTATTCCGTTTCAACAGCCAACGTGTCCTTCCCGTATTGAGTCCGCAACCGCGGCAAGTCAACCGGCTCGGCCCTCGGCGTTTCAGGAGCCGCTACCGGGGCCGCGTTGGGGTTGGGGTCTTGAGGAACCGTTGCGGCTGCTATCGAGCCGAAGTTTACCGGAGGCGCGGGATTTGGCTCTGGAGTCTGCGGAAGCTGTGGCTCGCTCATCGCAACAGGTTTGGGTTTTTCCGGCGACCGCGCGAGCGCGCCGCGCTTGATGGCATCGGCGATCTGAATCGCCAGCAACCCCACAACGACGGCAAGGGCAATCCCTCCAAGAACGCCGAGAGCGGGACGGAGAATCCTTCCGATGGTTGCGGTTGGTTGCTCGGCTTGTCCCGCTCCGAGCGGCACTTGCCCCGCTTCGAGCGGGGTGGTTTGCGAAGGTTGTGTCGTCACGATTTCCTCCACCACGGTTTTGACTTGTGCCGCGGTTTGGTAGCGGCGGTCTGGTTCTTTCTCTAGCGCGCGCAGGACGACTTCGTCAAGGCGCACATCAATCTGCACTTTTTCCGAGGGCGGCGCGAACCGGCCGAGCGGCAATTCGCCGGTCAGCATTTCGTAGAACACCACGCCGAGCGAATAGATGTCGGCCCGGTGGTCAACGTTGGCCGGTTTCTCCACCTGTTCCGGCGCCATGTAATGCGGCGTGCCGATGACGCCCGTCATGGTAGGGACGGCTGTCCCAGCCGTCCGCTCAGGGCTTTCGGCGGGCTGGGGACAGCCCGCCCTACCGGCAGCCGCAAGAATCTTCGCGATGCCGAAGTCGGCAATCTTCACGCGGCCTTTCTTGTCCACGAGAATGTTCTCCGGCTTGATGTCGCGGTGGACAATGCCTTCCTCGTGCGCAAACTGGAGCGCGTCGCAAATCTTCGGCACAATCGTCAGCGCCTGCTCCGGCGTCAGGTTCCCGCTCCGTTCCAGTTGCCGGAGGTTCGCTCCGTCCACGTATTCCATGAGGAAATAGTAGAACGCGTCCACCTGACCGAAGTCATAGACGCCGACGATGTTCGGGTGACTGAGTTTGGCCAGCGCGCGGGCTTCGCGGGTGAACCGCTCCGCAAACGCCGGGTCGCACCCCGCTTCCGCCGGGAGGATCTTCAACGCGACGAGCCGATCCAATTGCGGCTGTCGGGCTTTATAGACGACGCCCATGCCGCCTGCGCCGAGCAGTTCAAGGATTTCCAGTTGTGGGAAGTGCGGGGCCAGTTCCGCTGGCGTGAGCGGCGGCTGGGTCGCGGCAGGCTTGTCACCGGGGAAGTGTGTGTCTGGGGACATGTTCATCGCCATCACGCAATGCGCGCACAAACCGCCGGCGGTGCCGGGTGTCATCGGTCGGCCGCATTGTGGACATGAAGATGTCGAATCAGTGCTCATACTCGTTACTGAACGGTTGGCGGAGGGTTGTTACAAAATAAGTGGAAGTTTCTCGAACTGGTCTCATAAATAGCCATCCACCTTGCGGCGCGGTAGGGACACCGCGCCCTACCGAGGCTGTTGGTAGGGCGGGCTGTCTCAGCCCGCCGCTTCGACGGATTTGTGAGACACCTTCTCATCTCCGGGCCAGCGCCGCCGCCAAGTGGCGCATTTCCTCGTCAGGGTCCAGCCCATCGGCCAGCGTTTGCGTAATCTCCTCGCGGTAGAGCGCCCGAAATCTGGCCCGTAGCCGGTGCACGGCCACGCGCGCTGCGCCTTCATTGCTGCTGAGTTGCGCGGCCACAGCCGCGTAATCAATCGTTCCGCGTGCCGCCATCAAACAGCCTTTCAACGCCTCGTATTCGGATGCCTTGCTGTCAGCGTCAAATTCCGCCTGCAACCGCGCAAATGTCCGATCCAGCAACGTCAACGCCCATTGCTGGTCGAACAATTCCTCCGCGCCGCTCTGCGCCGCCGGTTCAGCCGCATACCGGCTCTCGGCGAAGACGGTGTCCAGCGGCACGTGGGGCTGGCCGCCGCCCCGTTTCTGTGTGGCGAGCCGACGCCATTCGTTGGCCATGAAATGCTTCAGGGCAGTGATCAGGAAACTGCGGAGCTTGCCCTTGGTGCGGTCGGCGGCGTCCAACCAGTGTTTCTCCAGCAGTTGGCAGAAGAACTCCTGCGTCAAATCCTGCGCGTCATGCACCGAGTAACCACTGCGGCGGACGTAAGCGTAGAGCGGATACCAATACGCCTGACAGAGATCCGCGAGCGCCTGGCGTCCTTCTTTCGAGTCCGCCTTCGCGCGCATGACCTGTGTCCATTGCGTCGTGCGGAAAGTCGCGCAGGGCGCCGGAGTTGGCGATTCAGTGGTCATTGTAATCCCGCCGCATTATGCCACGGAATCCCACGGTATTGGAGCAGAAAGATCACGAATCTGCGTCGTGCCCGTCTCCGCCAAGGCGGCGGCAAGGGGAACGGCACCGTCAGGCAACCGCGCCGGGCAGGTCCTGAAACAAGTCGTCCTCTTGGAGAACGTGTTCTCGTAGCGCCTTGAAAAAACGCGCGGGCTATTCGCTGACGAGCGTGCCGATGGGGTCGCCTTGGATGGCGCGCTGGATGTTGCCGCGCTTGAACAGGTCAAAGACGGGGATTGAATGAAACGACCGCAAGGGGTAAGGTCAAGGCGCTATGACAAGCACCATCCAGATTGAAAAGATGTCCCGCAAAGAGAAGCTCCTGACCATGGAAGCGATATGGACGGCGCTGGCGAAAACAGAAACGGAAGTAGAGTCTCCGTCGTGGCACAAGGACGCCCTGCGAGAGACAGAGGCCAGAGTCGCTGCCGGTCAGGAACGCATCACGGATTGGGAAATCGCCAAGCGCGCACTCCGGAAGCGGTTTGAATGAGGATACGGATCCTCTCCTCGGCCGTGGAAGATTTGCATCGCGGCCGCGTCTTCTATGAGAAGCAAGGAGCAGGACTCGGTGAATACTTTTTCGACTCCCTGTTTTCCGACATTGATTCCTTGGTGCTTTTTGCAGGCATTCACCAGAAGGTATTCGGGAACCTCCGGTAACTGGTGTTACGCTGTAGGCCGCTTCTGCGAAGCGGCGAAATCCTTCGAGGAACCGCCGACTTACAAAGTCGGCCTACAATGGTTGCCGAGTTACCGGACGCGCGGGCTATTCGCTGACGAGCGTGCCGATGGGGTCGCCTTGGATGGCGCGCTGGATGTTGCCGCGCTTGAACAGGTCAAAGACGAGGATCGGGATCCTGTTGTCCATGCACAGACTGAACGCGGCGGCATCCATCACGTTGAGCCGGTTCTTCAGCGCGTCCATGTAGGTCAGCCGCTCGTAGCGTTTCGCCTTCGGGTCCTTCATCGGATCGGCGGTATAGATGCCGTCCACTTTCGTCGCCTTCAACAACACGTCGGCGTCAATCTCGCTGGCGCGCAGCGCGGCGGCGGTGTCGGTCGAGAAATACGGGTTGCCGGTGCCGGCGCCGAAGATGACGACGCGGCCTTTCTCCAGATGCCGCATCGCGCGGCGTCGGATGAATGGCTCGGCGACGGCGCGCATCTCGATGGCGGACTGCACGCGCGTCGGCACGCCGGCGCGTTCGAGGGCGTCCTGCAACGCGAGGGCGTTGATGACGGTCGCCAACATGCCCATGTAATCGCCGGTCGTCCGGTCGAGGCCGCGTTTGCTGCCGGCGACGCCGCGGAAGATGTTGCCGCCGCCGATGACGATGGCCAACTCGACGCCGAGCGCCTTGACCTCTTTGATCTCCTGCGCGATGGAGTCGCAGGTCTCCGGCGAGATGCCGTGTTCGCGGTTGCCCAATAACGATTCACCGCTGAGTTTCAACATCACCCGGCGATATCTCGGCTTGGGCATGGCGTCGTTACTTGGTTTCCTCGCCGACCTGCCAACGGGTAAACCGCCGCACGACGATGTTCTCGCCGAGCGTGGCGATCTTGGAGGTCACGTGGTCGGTGATGGTGATCTCGGCGTTCTTGACGAACGGCTGTTCCATCAGGCAGACGGTGGAGAAATACTTGTCGAGTTTGCCCTGGCAAATCTTCTCGATAGCCGCCGCCGGCTTGTCCTTGACTTGGGCGCGATAGATTTCCTTCTCGCTCTCGATGACGGCGGCGGGCACGTCCTCGCGTTTCACGTAGATCGGGTTGGCCGCAGCAATCTGCTGGGCGATGTCCTTGACGAGGTCGCGGAACGCCTCGTTGCGGGCGACGAAATCGGTCTCGCAATTCACTTCGAGGAGCACACCGAGTTTGCTGCCGTGGTGAATGTAGCTGGCGATGCAGCCTTCGTTGGCGGCGCGGCTGGCCTTCTTGCCGGCGACGGCGATGCCTTTCTTGCGAAGGATCTTCTCGGCTTCCTCGGGGTTGCCCTTGGCTTCGGCGAGGGCTTGTTTGCAATCCATCATTCCCGCGCCGGTTTTCTCGCGCAGGTTCTTTACGGTGTTGGCGTCAATCTGCATGGCAATGTTATTGGGGTTGGTTGGCTGGAGCGGCTTCCGGTTGGACGGCGGGTTCGGTCGTGAACGGCGCGGGGATGGTCTTGCCCAACTCGGCCATGGCCTCGGCAACGGTGTCGGCAATGACCTTGGTGATGAGTTTGATCGCGCGAATGGCGTCGTCGTTGCCGGCGATCGGGTATGTGACCCAGTCGGGGTCACAGTTGGTGTCCACGATGGCGATAATGGGAACCTTCATTCGCTGGGCTTCGCGCACGGCGATCTCCTCGCGGGCGATGTCCACGACAAACATGGCGTCGGGCGCGTCTTCGAGGCTGGAGATGCCATCGAGGTTGCGGTGGAGTTTGTACTGTTCGCGGCGCAACGAGGCTTGTTCCTTCTTCGGCAGTTGCGCGCCTTCGGGCGATTCGAGGAGCTTGTCAATGTCCTTCATGCGGGCGACGCCCCGGCGAATGGTCTGCAAATTGGTGAGCGTGCCGCCCAGCCAACGGTCCACCACGTACGGCATGCCGGTGCGAAGGGCGGCGTCCTTGATGTCCTGCTGGGCCTGTTTCTTCGTGCCGACGAACAACACGGTGCCGTTGCCGGCAATGACGTCGTGCAGGAAGCCGCAGGCGACCTGAATCTGGGTGAGTGTTTTGTTGAGGTCAACGACGTGGATGCCGCTGCGCGCGGCAAAGATGTACTTCTTCATCTTCGGATTCCAGCGTTTGGTCTGGTGACCGAAGTGTACTCCTGCGTCCAACAACTCCTGAACTGTGATACTAGCCAATGTGTCCTCCTGGTTGCATCCCGAAAGCTTTCGGGACATCCCGCCTGACTGCACGGGATTTGCCGAGAACGGTGTCTCGTCCGACTCGGCTTTGGTTTATTGTTCTTGTGTCCCGAAGACATCCGGGACGGTTTCCTCCCCGAACGCTTTCGGGGCAGGGCTGCGCATACTACACGCGAGGGCCGTCTTTGCAAGCGCGATTTTGCGGTCACTGATTTTGTGTGGAAACGACGTCAGGCGGCGGGTTGTGAGGGTTCACCCAGCAGTGCATGGACGGCCTTCTGAATCTCGTCCAGATTGAACGGCTTGCCGAACCAGCGATTGCCGGTGCTCTCCAGGAAAGTGCGGGAGCTGCCGCTGACGGTGTCACCCGTGATGAAGATGATCCGTCGAGCCAAGGCGGGTGAGAATTGGCGGACCTGTTCGTAGAGCGCTTCGCCGCCGAAGTTGGGCATGCAGAGGTCGGTGATGACCAGATCGTAGGCAATCGTCTGGATCATTTCCCAAGCCGTTGCGCCGTTGCTCGCCGACTCAATGAGGTAACCGTCTTCCTCCAACAACAGCCGCAACACGTCCACAATCCCAGGCTCGTCGTCCACCAACAACACCCGATACCGCGTCGCTCCGAACGGCGACTCTTTGGGTGGCGGTTCCGCAGCCCGCGCGGTGGCGGGCGCCATGGACTGGCATTCGACAATTGGAAGCTCGATGTGAAAGCGGGTCCCCTTTCCGACTTCGCTCTCGACCGTGATCCGTCCATGATGTTCCTGAACGATGCTGTGGCAGATGGACAAGCCCAAGCCGGTTCCTTTGTCTGGCCCCTTGGTGGTGAAGAACGGATCGAAAATCTTCGCCACCACCTCCGGCGCAATGCCGGGACCGGTGTCGGCGACGGTGATGCGGATGTTTGCGTCGTGGCATTGCGTGCGCACTTCCAGCGAGCGTCGCCCGTTGTGCTCAGCCAACGCCTGGAAGGCATTGGTCAAGAGGTTGGTCAGGAGCTGCTCGATTTGGTGCGCGTCGGCCACGGTCTGCGGCAGGTCGGGCTGGAGGTGGAGGTGGAACACGATGGCCGCGCTCTCGATCTCCGCCGCGCGGTTTTCCGCGATGGTGGTGATCAGGCGGTTGATGTCCACGGGCGCCAGTTGCGGGTCGCGGGGCCGGGCGAAGGTCAACAGGTTGTGGACGATCTTGGCGGCGCGTTCGCTCTCGTGGAGGATCTTCTGGAGGTCCGCGCGCACGCGGCCCGTTGGCTGGTCGTGCGCGGTCAGGATTTGCGCGTACCCCATGATGACCGCCAGCGGATTGTTCAACTCGTGCGCCACGCCCGCCACCAGTTGTCCCACCGCGGAGAGTTTCTCGGAGCGCAGCAATTGTTGCTCCAGTTGTTTGCGTTCGCTGATCTCGCGCATCGTGACCAGCAAGGTCGGCCGGCGATTGTACTCGACCATCGCGGTGCTGCCCTCGCATGGCACTTCGGCGGCTTCGGCGTTGCGGATCGAAAACTCATGCGAGGGACGGATGATCTCCATGATCCGGCGATGGTTTTCGATGACCGTCGCTCTCCGCCAGCGCAACTCCGGCAGAACACCCAGAAACGATTCCGGCATTTCGCTGCTGTCGCGCTTGCCCAGGACCAGTTGTTGCGCTTCCGCGTTGGCCTCGACGAGGTTCAGCGTCTCGAGGTCCACCAGGAAAATGGCTTCCCCGGCGGCGCGAAACAGGGCGCGATACTTCTGCTCGGAGATCACCGCCTCCTGCTCCAGTTCCCGCCGTTTGGTCACGCCTTGCTTGAAGTCTTCGAGCAGCGCTCGATGCCGCTCCTGCGCCTCCTCCAGCACCAGCACAATCATCCCCAGCGCAATGAACAACGCCAACGCCGCCGTCATGTAGTATCCCAAGGCTTCCCACAAGGGCGGCAGATGCGGTTGCAGCGGGAATCCCAACAAATGAACTCCCCAGAGGATAAACCCATACGCCAGCAAACTGGCCCCGCGATAGCTGGCTCGCAACCGGAGGTAAAGACTGCCGCTGAACAGGCTCGCCGCCGCCAACAGCACAAACACCGGCCAAGTGATCCAGAGATGTTCCCGCACCTCGAAGGCGGCCACGTGACTCCAGACCAGAATCAAGGCGACACCGCACCCGAACTCACGGTTGGAGCGGCTGCGGTTGACCATGTGAAGATTGCCCCAGAACATGCAGAGCGCGCTCACGCCGATGCACGCCCGTTGCGCCATCAACAGCCACGGCGCCGGCGCGGTGTTTCCCATGCGCATCGTGGCCCCCAGCCACATCGCGTACAACACCCACGCGACCATCCAGAACTTGAAGTACACCTTCTTCTCGAAGCGATTCAAATACGCGAACACGCCCACGACCACCACCGTGCTGAACAATGCCAGCAACAGTGCCGAGTGCAACCACTCGGCATCAACCGACGGCCCCAACTCCTTGATGAACTCCAGCATTTCAACGCAGTTATTACCACGCGAGAGTGCTCTTGCCCAGCCTCAAATCGGCGGCGCCCCGACATTCACGAACTCCCGGTGCAACGCCGCATACACACCGTTGCGTGCCACCAGTTCAGCATGCGTTCCCCGCTCCACCAGCCGCCCGTGATCGAGCACCAACACCAAATCCGCGTGCCGAATCGTACTCAACCGATGCGCCACAACGAAACTGGTGCGCCCACGAAGCAAGGCCGCCAACGCCTTTTGAATCCGCGCTTCCGTCAACGAGTCCACCGAGCTTGTTGCCTCATCGAGTATCAGAATCCGCGGCTCGGCGATCATCGCGCGGGCAAAACACACAAGCTGGCGTTGCCCCAGCGACAGGCTCGCCCCCCGCTCACCCACCTGCGTGGCGAACCCCGACGGCAACGAACCAATGATGTCCAAAAAATCCAGCTCCCGCACGACCGCCACAATCTCCTCGTCCGTCGCACCCGGACGCCCAATGCGAATGTTGTCGGTGATGGTGCCGGTAAACAAAAAATTCTGCTGGCTGACGATGCCCATTTGCCGGTGCAGCGAGTCGCCCGTGATGTCGCGCGTGTCGTGGCCGTCAATGAACACCGCGCCGAAGTTGGGCAGGTAGAATTTCGTGAGCAGATTGATGACGGAGCTTTTCCCGCTCCCCGTGTGGCCGACCAACGCCACGGTCTGGCCCGGTTCGGCAGTGAAACTCACTTCGTGGAGCGCGGGACGGTCGGCGCCGTAGCCAAAAGAGACATCGCGAAACTCAACACGCCCCTCAATCCGCGGCAACTCGGCCGTGGCCGGCTGCTCCTTCCAGTCCGGCTCGGCGTCGAGCATCCGGAACAATCGCTCGGCGCCTGCCATTGCCGTGAGCGCCTGGTTGTACATCGAGCCGAGCGGCTGGATGGAACTGAAGAAAATGGCGGTGAGGAAAAAGAACTGAATCAAGTTGCCCACCGACATGTTGATGCCCGGCTCGAAGACCCGATAGCCGCCGAGCAACAACAACGCCGCCATGAAAATCTGGCCGTTGAGTTCGAGCAGCGGCAGAAACACGCCCGACGCACGGGCGACGCCGACATTCACCTTCGACTGGTCCAGCATCAACTCGGCAAAGATGCCGGCGTTCACATCCTGACGGACGAAACCTTGCGTGACGCGGATGCCGTTGACCGACTCAGCGAGCGTGGCCGTGACGCGGCTCCAGTTCTCCTGCACGTTGCGGTACGCCTGGCTCAGGATCCGTCGGAAGTGGCGGTTCAGCGCCGCGATACCGGGCGCCATCGCCAGCACAACAAGGAACAAAACCCAATCAGCCCACAGCATCAGGAGCGCCGCGACGACCATCTGGCCCGCTTGCACGGCACTGATGAAAAACACATCCTGCACGCCGACGCGCACCGCCTCGGCATCGGACGTCATCCGGCTGATGATGCTGCCCAGCTTGGTCCGGTTGAAGAAACTCATCGGCATCTGCATCAACTTCGCGAAAATGTCGCGGCGCACGTCCTGAATGACCGACTCGCCCATTTCGAGCGCGAGCCGTTGACGGTAGTGGAAGCTGAACTGCGTAAACGCTGCCAGCGCCAGAAATACGCCGGCCCCGCGCCACGTGCCGGCAGCGTCGTGCCGCGTGATCGGGCCGTTGATGACTTCGCCCATCACCCATGCCAGCAGCGGCAATTGCACCGCGCGCAGGATCACCAGGAAGAACAACCAGTTGCGTTTCCCCGCATAGGGTTGTGTGTAGCCGAACAACCGCCAAATCAGACGCCACTCCAGCGGACGCTGCTCGACGTCGTCCTCGCTCCGCTCGCGGTGGACGTGCGCGATGGTGGCGCGCTTCATCGTTTCGGGACCTCCGCGAATTGGAGTTCGACGGCGCGCCGGTAGGGGCCGTCGGCGCGGGCCAGTTCGTCGTGCGTGCCGAGTTGCGCGATGCGGCCACGGTCGAGCACGAGGATCCGGTCGGCGCGCCGCGCCGTGCTGATCCGGCTGGCCACCATCAACGTCGTGCGACCTTTCATGGCCAGTTCGACGGCTTCGAGGATTTCGGTCTCGGTGTGCGGATCAACGGCAGCGGTCGGGTCATCGAGCAACAGGATCGCCGGGTCGAGAAGAATCGCGCGGGCAAGCGCGAGGCGTTGGCGCTGGCCGCCCGACAAATCCTTGCCGCCTTCGCGCAGCAACGTGTCGTAGCCGCGCGGCATCGCGACGATAAACTCGTGCGCGGCGGCAACCTTCGCGGCGCGCTCGATTTCCTCCTGACTGGCGTCGGGATGACCAAAGGCGATGTTGGCGGCGATGGTGTTGCTGAAGAGGAAACTCTCCTGGAACACGACGCCGATGTTCCGTCGCAGATCGTCGAGGTCGAGTTGACGAAGATCGGCGCCGTCGAGCAGGACGCGACCGCGGGTCGGATCGTAGAAACGCGGAACCAAGCTGAGCAGTGTCGTCTTGCCGGAGCCGGTGGCCCCGAGGATGGCGAGGCATTCGCCGTGTCGCGTCTCGAAACTGATTTGTTCGAGGACCGGCTCGCCGTCGTTGTAAGCAAAACTGACGGCATCAAACTGGATCCCGCCGTTTGCGCGCGGGACGGGCTTGGCGTCGGACACATTGACGATCTCCACGGGGGCGTCGAGGACTTCGAACACGCGGCGCGCGCCGGTGAGGCTTTGTTGGATGGTGTTGGCGATGCCGGCGAAGTTGGAGATCTGCACGGAGAATTGCTGGAGCAGCCCGGCAAAGACGACGAGACCGGCGCCGAGCGGCAATTCGTTGGTGATGACGAGGTGGCCGCCGTAGGCGAGGAGGATGAAGATGTTGATCTGTGTGACGAACCCGATGGTCGGGACAAAGGCGCTGACACGCCAGAAGATGGATTGCTGCTGCTGGCGAACGGCTTCGTTGCTCCGCGCGAAGACGGCAGTCTGTTCGCGTTCGCGGGCGAAACCCTTGATGGTCTGGATGCCTTGGACGCTTTCGGTGAGTTTGAGGATCATGTCGTCCACCAGTTCGCGGTTGCGCATGTACTGGGGTTGAACGACGCGCGAGAACACGGTAGAGACGATCCAAAGCACCGGCGTGCTGGCAAGACAGACAAGCGTCAGTTTGGCGTGGATGGCGAGCATATACGCGAGGTAAACGCCGAGCGAGAGCAACATGATGATCCCTTGAATGAGGACGTTGCTGACGAAGTTGCCGACTTGGCGACTGTCGCCAGTGACGCGGTTGATGATGGAGCCGCTGGCGTTGTCGTCGAAAAAACGGAAGCTAAGCCGCTGAAGTTTGTCGTACACTTGGGAGCGAAGCGCGACCATGAGATGCGTTTCGATGAGCGTGGCCGCCCCGAGGCTGTAGGCGAAGTTGAAAAGCGCGCGCAGTGCGGCAAGCACAAGCAACACGCCGCTGATAGCGGCCACGACTGTCATGCGCGACCACGCGACAGGCGGCGCGATGCCAAACGGCCATTGTGGCGGCGGCGCATCGGGCTGGATTTGATGGCGGATGAAGTCAATACCAAGTCCCGTCAAGCCGAGCGCGGCCATGCCAAAGGCGAGGAGCGCGAGCTGGTAAAGAAATACTTTGACGCAGCGCGCGCGATACTGCCAGCCGAACGCCATCAGGCGCCGAACCAGCGCCCAGTTGGAGGAAGCCGTCACGGGGACGGCGGAGTCTTCTGCCGTCGCTCGCGCAGTACCACCAGTCCGGCGCTGCCCACCATCACAAGACAAAAAATGAGGCCGATACCGAGAATGACGGTGCCGACTTTGTTGAAAGTCTTGGCTTGGATTTCGGGATTGAACCAGCCGTCGTAAAAGAACCAGACGAAAAACGCCGCGACAATACCGGTGCGAATGGCATACTTCTTCAGTGTCTCTTCCGCACTCGGTCGAGGTTCTTCGGCATCTGGTTGTGGAGTGAGCGGTTGTTCCGTGGCCATGGGTGTCTCATTACAAGGCAGAGCGCACAACGTGCACGAGGGAACGACGCGGCGGCATTGCAGCCGTGGGTTTCGGTGATTTCAACTTCGCCACCTTTTCCAGCGGCAACTGCAACAACTCGTATTCGGCCTGAAGCCAGTCGTCTATGTCGTGGCCGGACTGGCAACCGCGTTCGAGATAAATCTGATACGCGCGCGCTGCGATCTGCTCGCGTGTGGGCACGCGGGCGACGGACGCTGCATCTGCTCCATCTCTATCGGGTTCCGGTTTCATCTTCTCCTTCGACGTACCCGTATATGCCTCATTTCGGCCATAATTGCAAGTCCCTGTTACACGCGACGTTTGACCCACATCCGTGACTCTGCTACAGATAACCCATGCGCTGGCCTCTTGCATGGCTTGGCAAACTCCAACCGCGGTTCTCCGGTGAGAACCGCTATCTGTTGCTGGTGCCCGTGATCGGTGTGTTGACCGGCGTTTCTGCTGTGGTCATTGCACACTTGATTGCCTTTTTTCAGAAATGGTTTTGGGGCAGCGGCCAGAATCTGCTCGACGCGGCAGAGGCGGTGCCGTGGTATTTACGGCTTCTCATCCCCTTGGTCGGCGGGCTGATCGTCGGCCTGATTGGCCTGCTGTTCCGCGCCGAGACGCGCGGCGCCGGCACCACAGCCCTGATTCAAGCCATCGCCCTCAAGGGCGGTTTCGTTTCACTCCGCCAAACCCTGCCCCGCACCCTCTCTGCCATCATGACCATGGCCAGCGGCGGTTCCCTCGGACGCGAAGGCCCGATCATCACCCTCGGCGGCGCTATCGGTTCCAGCCTTGGACGCCATCTGCAACTTACCACGCCGCACATCCGTATCCTCGTCTGCGCCGCTGCCGGTTCGGCCATCGGCGCGGTTTATAACGCGCCCATTGCCGGGTCGTTGTTTGCGCTGGAAATCCTCATGGGTAATTTCGCGCTCGAAGTCTTCGGCCCTGTCGTCGTCGCCTCCGTGATCTCGACGTTGATCTTCCGCAGCGCCATGGGCGACCTGCCGCGCTTCGTCATCCCGCAATACCAACTCGTCTCCGGCTGGGAATTGTTCGCCTACCTCGCGCTCGGCATCCTTGGTGGAATTGTGTCAGTTGCATTCTCGCGAATGTTGTTTTTTGCCGAAGACCTGTTTGACCGGATACGAATCCCGAAATGGTTGACCCCGGCCATCGGTTTCACGCTCGTCGGCGTCATCGGCGTGTTCTACCCGCACGTCTTCGGCAACGGCTACGAAACCGTCAATCTCGCACTGCAACAGCAACTGCCGTGGCTGCTGCTGTTGGCGTTGCCGCTGGCCAAGCTGCTGGCGACGGCGTTGACGCTCGGCTCGCGCGGCACGGGCGGGTTGTTCATGCCGCTGCTGATGGTCGGTGGCCTCCTCGGCGGCGCGTTCGGCTACGGCGTCCACGAACTATTTCCCCAACGGACCGCCGGCTACGGCGCCTATGCGCTGGTCGGCATGGGCGCCATCGTCGCCGGCGCCACGCACGCGCCGTTGACGGCGATCATGATGATCTACGAGCAAACCAACTCCTATCTCATCGTCCTGCCGTTGATGTTCACCTGCATCATCAGCAGCGTCACCGTCCGTCTGCTGCGCACGGATTCTATCCACATGACGACGTTGCGCCGCCGCGGCATCGCACTACCGCGTGGCCCGGAGGAAAGCATCATGCAGACGTTGACCGTCCGCGACGTGATGCACGAGGAAGCTGCCGCCGTCCGCCACAACGCATCGTTTGCGGAGATTGTCGCGCGATTCCTCAAGGAACCCTACAACAACCTCTACGTCGTCAACAATGAAGGACAGTTCCTCGGCGCCGTCCGTCTTCATTCCCTCAAGGAGATGCTCCATCAGGGCGAGGCGTTGCCGACCGTCATCGCGCGCGACCTTGTGGACGACACCTTCCCCGTCTTCCATCCCAATCAACATCTTGCCGACACGATGGAAACGTTCTGGCGCGAACACGCCGAACGTCTTCCGGTGATCGAACCGGGCACGCGCCGTCTCATTGGCTGGCTCGGTAAACGCGACCTCTTCGGCGTCTATAGCCAGGAGATCCTCCGCAAACGCCAGTTCCTCAGCCGGTTCACCATCAAGGACGACGAAGGCGAGCGCGATGTCTTCGTCGAGTTGCCCGAAGGTTTCCAGATCACCACGCTCACGATTCCTCCGACCATCGCCGGTCGCACTGTCGGCCAACTGGCGCTTCGCAGCCGTTACAACTTGCATGCCCTCCAAGTCAAACACCTCCATCCGCAAACGGGACGTCCCATCATTGAGCTTCCCACTTCCGACTCGCGCCTCGAAGAGGACTTCCAACTGACCGTCATCGGCCCCACCGAAGGTCTCGCCCGTTTCCAACTCGACATCTACAGCACCGCCACCGATGAACCCCCCGGCGACTGACATCGTCCTCGCCACCCTCAACGCGCGCTACACCCATTGCGCGTTCGGCTTGCGCTACCTCTTCGCCAACCTCGGCGACCTCCAGCCGCGCGCCCGCCTCCTCGAATTCAACATCGCCCAGCGACCGCTCGACATCGCCGAAACCATCCTCGCTTATCAACCGAAAATTCTCGGCCTCGGCATCCACATCTGGAACCGCACGCCAGCCGCCGAACTCGTTGCCATCCTCAAACGTCTCCGTCCCGACCTCACCATCGTCGCCGGCGGCCCCGAAGTCAGTCACGAACCCGATTTCCCTTTCGCCGACCAAATCATCCCCGGCGAAGCCGACCTCGCCTTCGCCGCATTCTGTCGCGAACGCCTAGTTGAACAGGCGTCCCGCCTGTTCGTCCCAACACCCCAAACGGGCGAGACGCCCGTTCTACTTGATCTCACCTTGCCCTACGACCTCTACACCGACGAGGACATCGCGCATCGCGTCATCTACGTCGAGGCGTCGCGCGGCTGCCCGTTCCACTGCGAATTCTGCCTCTCCTCGCTCGACACGTCCGTCCGGCAATTTCCGCTCGACAAGTTTCTCGCCGCGATGCAACGGCTCCTCGACCTCGGCGCGCTCCGGTTCAAGTTCGTTGACCGCACCTTCAACCTCGACCTCCCAACCGCGACCGCGATTCTCCAATTCTTTCTCGACCGCCATCGTCCCGGCCTCTTCTTGCATTTCGAGATGATCCCTGACCGGTTCCCGGAACAACTCCGGAACATGTTGCAGCGTTTCCCGCCCGGCTCGATCCAACTCGAAATCGGCCTCCAGACATTCAACGAGGAAGTTGCCGCACGCATCGGGCGTCGCCAGGATAACGCACTCGCCGAAACCAATCTCCGCTGGCTCCGTGAACAGACCGGCGTCCACCTCCACACCGACCTCATCCTCGGCCTGCCCGGCGAAAACCTTGAGAGCATCGCCGGCGGCTTCGACCGGCTTGTCGCATTGCGCCCGCACGAAATCCAAGTCGGCATCCTCAAACGACTCCGCGGCGCGCCAATTGCCCGGCACGACGCCGAGTTCGGCATGATTTACAGTCCGCATCCGCCGTACGAGATTCTCCAAAATAAGGAGATTGGTTTCCCCACGATGCAACGTCTCCGCCGTTTCGCGCGGTACTGGGAGATTGTCGCCAACAGCGGCCGGTTTGCGGAGATGACGCCGCACATCTGGGGAGGCGCGTCACCGTTTTGGAAGTTTCTGGAGTTTAGCGACTGGCTGTTTTCTGTCACGCATGAGACGCAAGGCATCGCGTTGCCCCGTCTGACGCGCCTGCTGCAACAGCATCTCAACGTGAAAACGTCAGCGTAATCTCACGCCCGTCGAACTTGAGTTTGACTTTCGCTGGTTCGATGGAAACCACTTTGGCGCCTTCCACTTCATCGCCCACGCCGACGATCTGCCCGTTGATCAACGCCTCTCGTAACCCGCCATGAATGGTCACGCCTTGCAACACCAGCTTTGGTAACTCGCGTGGCGGGGGTAACGGTGGAGGCGTGGGCGGCGGAGCTTCTGAAACGATCGGTTTCGGCTTCGGCTTTGGCGCTTCCGCTTGCGTGCTCCGCACGATCTCCTTGACCGGCTCCGGAATCACCGGCGGCGGCAACACTGCCGGCTCTGGCTCTTTCGGTGCTGGTTTCGGCTCGGGTGGCGGCGGTGTCGCGATGCTGGACACTTGCGAGACCGCTTTCGCTCTCTCGGCCATCATCGAGTACAATCGCCACAATCCAAACAAGCCAATACCACCCACAAAAACTACTCCCAGCAACACGATCAGCAGGAGATTCCGTGACGTTTCTGCGGGCGCTGATGATGACCGGGAAGCAGCCATGGGTTTGCGGAGTATCGGTGGATGCGGCGGACGCGGTGCGGCGTTTTGCTGGGTGCGCTTGAGCGCATCGCTGATCAGGCTCATGCCGTCTCTCCTTGTAATTCATCAATCGCCAATTTGACCAAATCCCCGGTGATCAACCGCTGTTCTTTCACGAACCCGGCCAGCAGCGCCTTGTCGCACACGGCGTTGATGAGGCGCGGGATACCGCCGGAGTATTGATAGATACGTTCCACTGCGGCGTCCTCGAACAGTGGCGCCCCATTCCCGCCCGCCAACACGATGCGGCGGTTGATGTATTCAGCAGTCTCCCCACAACTCAACGGCTTGAGATGATAACGAATCGTAATGCGCTGGCGCAGTTGACGCAACGACGGGTCGGCCAGTTTCTCGCGCAACTCAGGCTGGCCGACAAGACAGATTTGCAGGAGCTTCTGGTTGTGCGTCTCCAGATTGGAGAGCAAACGGATCAACTCCAACAACTCGGACGAAAGATTCTGTGCCTCATCGAACAACAGCACCACATCGTTGCCCGCGTTCACCTCGTCGAGCACGTAATCGTTCAACGCGTGCAGAAGGGAAAGACGGTCAGTGCGCCGCGCCTGCAGGCCAAGTTCGTGCGCGATGGCCCGCAACAACTGGCTCGCGCTCAGGAACGGGTTCAGGATGAGCGCTGTCTTGTATTCCGGCCCCAGTTCCTCCAGCAGACGGCGACAGACGGTTGTCTTGCCCGTGCCCACTTCGCCGGTGAGTTGAATGAAACCTTTGCGCTCGCGGATGCCGAACAACAAATGGTCGAACGCCTCCTGATGTTGGCGGCTGAAAAACAGAAACCGAGGGTCCGGCGTAATGTTGAACGGCGGTTCCTGCAATTTGTAATACTGCAAATACACGAGAGACATTCTACCGGATTTGCCAAAGCAAGTAAAACACCATTCCCCACGTCCCACTGGCCCTGCTACTTGCTGACGCTTGATTCGAGCAACTGCCAGAACTTCGGATTGTCCTGGAGAAGTTGGTCCTCGGAGATCGGCAACTTGCTGCGGAAGAAGAAATCCTTCAGCGAATTCTTGTTCAGGATGCACAGCACCCGGATGATTCCGTCTTCCTTCTCAAAGTAAATGCGGTAGTCTTTGACCCGGTAACGATAGATACGCTTGCCGGCACGGGTGAGTTGACCGAACTTCTCATCGGCGCGCTCAAAGTCCTGCGGCATCACCTGAAAACCGTCAATCAGTTCGATTTGGAGCGGGCGCGACATTGCCGCCAGTTCCTTGGCGCTCACCGGGCTGAAAATGATCTGTAGCATGACCGCAGAATAACCGATGCTCACCGCCGCGCAAGACAAGACTTCGCGCGGTCGGGGTAGTTTGTGATGATGCCGTCCGCGCCCCACTCCGCCAGCCGCTTCATCTCGCGCTCGCGGTTCACCGTCCAGACAAACAACCTCCAGCCGCGCCGGTGAACCCGCTCAACATCGGCGCGCGACCGAATCAATCGCCGGCTCGCGCCAATTCCCCCAGCGCTGAACGACAGCTTGTGTGGCAGCCTCCTCGCAACAAGACCGAAACACGGGATGCGAGGATTGGCTGCCACGAATGTTTTCATCCGCGGCGATGAAAGCGAAAACACAATCACCTCGCGCTCCATACCGCATACTTCAATCAGCGCCGCCACCTTGCGCGGGTCGGCGCGTTTGATCTCCACCAACACGCGCGCCTTGCCCCTGCACATGAGTAGCGCCTCACGCAACGACGGTATCGTCGGATCAAGTCGTTTCATCTTCGCCAGCGTCGTATCACACACCCGACCACGGACTCCGCAAATCCGGCGAAGCTGGTAATCGTGGAAGACAACCAGTTCGCCATCGCATGTTTCGTGAACGTCCACCTCGACAAAGTCCACACCGAGTTCGAGCGCGGCGCGAATCGCCGGCATCGTGTTCTCGACGTGGCGGCTGCTGAAGCCGCGGTGTGCGATGATCGCTGTGGACATGGCGCGCACTGTAGCACATCAGCCGCGGAACTGGTCGCGCAAAGCGTTGAAGTCGGCAAAACGGTTGATGTCCTCTACCTCGGCCAGCGAATGAAACTCTACTTCCGCCTGCACTTCGCGCAACACTGCGATCGGGTTCAGTCCGCCGCTCACAATCAACCCGGCCCGTCCTTCCCCAACAGGGACATGAAACAACGGTTGGTTCGGCGTACCGATCGAAAGGATGCCGTCCAGTCCTTGACTCTCGATCTCTTTTTTAATCCGTTTCACATCCGACACCGCCGCCGCAGGGATTTCGCGAAAGCTAACGCCAACAACACCGTCGCCGGTCTGCGCGCACTCGCGAACGCGCGTCATCCCCGCGCTGATAAAGACCTCCAGTGGATCCAGGGTGCTGCCGTTGTAGTCAATCAAGGCGACAAAGCGCGTGGGTTTGCCGTCCTTAATCTCCATCAATCCGCCATAACGCGATGTGACAGGGATCCCTTCTTTCAAGAGAATGCCGTTTGCCGTCACGCTGCACACCGTCGCCAACGCGACCCGCCCCGACGGGACACTGGTGGAGCCAAACGGTTCGCCTTCACGAATGATGGCCAACTTTGTGCCCATGCCGAGACGTTTCGCAAACGCCAACCGCATGTCTTCCAATGCGCGCACAAGATAATGTTTCGGAATGAACGCGAGATTGCTGACAATGCTCCCGGTGCCGCGGCGCAAGTCATACGTCATTCGATAAACCAGCAAATCAATGCGCGATGCGACGAAGCGCACCTTCTCGACAATGTTGGCGTGAGCGACTTCTTGATGTCCCCGGTCAGTCAGCTCGCGTCCAGTGCGACGGCTGACGGGCCGCGTCAAACCTTCGCGATCCAGTTGCAAAAGGTAGAAACGGACGGTGCGCGGTTGAAGATTCACGCCTGCCGCGCGCAGCCGTTCTTGGATGCGCGCAGCGCCTGCGGGACCGCGAATTTCTTGAAGCACCTTCAGAATCGTGTACTTGGCGGCATCATTTGGGCGATTCATAATACGGCAATATTGCCGCCCACTTTCTTGTCATACAAGCACTTTTCTCTTTCATCAACCAGAGTCACCCAGTAACCATACGGCCACATCTTACCATCACAGGCGAGAAAACAACCAACAACTAAAGGAGATTAATGAGCTACATCAAAGAAGTCCTTCAAGGCGTCGAAAAGCGCAACCCCGGCGAGCCGGAATTCCTGCAAGCCGTCCGCGAAGTGCTCGAGACACTTGAACCCGTCATCAAACGTCACAAGAAATACCAAGACGCGCGGATCCTCGAACGCATCGTCGAACCGGAACGCCAGATCATTTTCCGTGTGCCGTGGCAGGACGACCAAGGCCGCATCCACGTCAATCGCGGCTTCCGTATCGAGTTCAGCAGCGCCATCGGGCCGTACAAGGGTGGACTCCGTTTCCATCCGAGCGTCAACATCAGCATCTTGAAGTTCCTCGGCTTCGAGCAGGTCTTCAAGAACTCCTTGACCACGCTCCCCATGGGCGGCGGCAAGGGCGGCACCGACTTCGATCCAAAAGGCAAATCCGACAATGAAGTCATGCGTTTCTGCCAGAGCTTCATGACCGAGTTGTTCCGCCACATCGGTCCCGACACCGACGTGCCCGCCGGCGACATCGGCGTGGGCGGTCGTGAAATCGGTTTCCTGTTTGGCCAGTACAAGCGTCTCTGCAACGAGTTCAGCGGCGTCCTAACCGGCAAGGCCCTCCCCTGGGGCGGCTCGCTGATTCGTCCTGAAGCAACCGGCTACGGCGCCGTCTATTTCGCGCAGGAAATGCTCAAGACCCGCGGCGACACCTTCAAAGGCAAAGTTTGCACCGTCTCCGGTTCCGGAAATGTCGCGCAGTACACCGTCGAGAAGCTCAACCAGCTTGGCGCAAAAGCCATCACGCTCTCCGACTCCGACGGCACCATCTACGACAAGGAAGGCATCTGCGCCGAGAAACTGGCGTTCGTAATGGAACTGAAGAACGTCAAACGCGGCCGCATCAAAGAGTACACCGAGAAGTACAAGAAGGCCGAATATCTGGCCGGCAAGCGCCCGTGGAGCGTCCCCTGCCAATGCGCGTTCCCGTCCGCCACGCAAAACGAAGTCAGCGGCGACGACGCCAAGGAACTGCTCAAGAACGGCTGCTTCGTCATCAGCGAGGGCGCCAACATGCCCAGCACGCCGGCCGCGATTGATCTGTACTTGGAGAAGAAGGTTCTCTACGGCCCCGGCAAAGCCGCCAACGCCGGCGGCGTCGCGACCTCCGGCCTCGAAATGAGCCAGAACTCCATGCGCCTCTCCTGGACGCGCGAGGAGGTTGACCGTCGTCTCAACGACATCATGGTCAGCATCCACAAGAACTGCTTCGAGACCGCCAAGGAATACGGCCAGCCCGGCAACTACGTCATGGGCGCCAACATCGGCGGCTTCGTCAAGGTGGCTGACTCGATGCTCGACCAGGGCCTCGTCTAACCGTCGTTCACCCAGGAAACGCGGCTCCCGCGAGGGGGCCGCGTTTCTTTTTTTCGCGGCTTGCGTTGCTGCGCCGGCTTTGCCACACTGCGCGCCCGCATGAGCACCCATTTGACAACCGGACTGCCGAGCCTCGACCGCGCCCTGAAAAACCTCATCGCCGGCGACAACATCGTCTGGCGCGTGGATTCGATTGACGACTACCGTGAGTTCGCGACGCCCTACGCACGGGCCGCGCTGCGCTCCGGCCGGCCGCTCGTCTATTTCCGTTTCGCGCCGCATCCGCCGTTGCTCGACGCCGACAGCGGCGCGGAGATCGTCCAGCTCAACCCGCGCGACGGCTTCGAGAATTTCCTCGGCAACATCCACGCCGTCATCGAGCGGACCGGGCGCGGCGCGTACTATCTTTTTGACAGCCTCTCGAACCTCGCCGTGGATTGGTACTCGGACTCGATGCTTGGCAGCTTCTTCATGTTGACCTGCCCGTACCTCTTCGACATGGAGACCATCGCCTACTTCGCGCTGGGCCGGAACCAGCATTCCAGCGACGCGATTGACCCGATCGCCGCGACGACGCAGATCCTGCTCGATGTCTATCGCTACAAGAACGAACTTTACATCCACCCGATCAAGGTCCAGCACCGTTTCTCGCCGACGATGAACATGCTGCACAGTTGCCACGCCGGGGAGATCAAGCCGGTCATGGCCAGCGCGTTGACCTCCGAGATCCTGAACTCGCGCCCGCAGCCGGCGCCGATCTGCGACCCGCCGTTCTCCTGCGTCGCCAAGGAAAGCATCCCGTCCTGCGCCTCGCCCCGCGAAGAGTTTGAGCGGATGCTGCGCACCAGCATCTCCCGCGACGACGGGATGCTGGCGTTGCTGGAGCAGTACCTCGACCGCAACGACGTCCTCCACATCCGCCGTCGGCTCATTGGCACGGGGTTGATCGGCGGCAAGGCCGTCGGCATGATCCTCGCCCGCGCCATTCTCAAGAAGAAGGAGCCTCGCTTCCGCGAGTTGCTGGAGGAGCACGACTCGTTTTACGTCGGCTCCGATGTGTTCTACACGTTCCTCGTCCGTAACGGCATCTGGTGGCTCCGCCAGAAACAACGCAACCCCGCCACCTTCCTCGAAGGCTCCGAGGAATCCCGCCGTCGCATCCTCACCGGCGTCTTTCCCGACTCGATTCTCCGCCAGTTCGAGCGGATGCTCGACTACTTCGGCCAATCGCCGTTCATCGTCCGCTCCAGTTCGTTGCTCGAAGACAACTACGGCAATTCCTTCGCCGGCAAGTACGAGAGCATCTTCTGCGTCAACCAAGGCCCGCGCGAGCGTCGCATCGAGAACTTCCTCGCCGCCATCCGTTCGATCTATGCCAGCGCGATGAGCGAGAAGGCGCTCCGCTACCGCGCCCGCCGCGGCCTGCTCGACAAGGACGAACAGATGTCGCTGCTCATCATGCGTGTCTCCGGCTCAATGTACGGCCGGTACTTCTACCCGCAGGTCGCCGGCGTCGGTTTCTCGTTCAACCCGTACGCATGGCACGAGACGATTGACCCGCGCGCCGGCGTCGTGCGGCTCGTGTTCGGCCTCGGCACACGCGCCGTCGAACAGTCCGACGACGATTACACGCGCATCGTCGCGCTCAACGCGCCGCAGCGCCGCCCCGAATCGAGCTTCGACGAGGTCTGCCAGTACGCGCAACGGCGCATGGACTACCTCGACCTCGAAGCGAACCAGCTTGTCTCCAGTTATTTCACCGACGTGATCGCCGACAACCACGACCTGCCCGTTGACCTCTACGCCACCGAGGAACCTGCGTCGTCGCACCGCGTGTTGACGTTCGACCGACTGCTGTCGAAGACGGATTTCGTGAAGGATTGCCGGACGGTGCTCAGCACGCTGGAGGAAGTGTACAAGAACCCGGTGGACATCGAGTTCACCGCGAACTTCCTCGACGACGACGACAAGTACAAATTCAACCTGCTCCAGTGCCGGCCCCTTCAAGTGCAAGGGCTGGAGACAATCCATCTTCCCGAATTCAAGGTCGCCGATGATGATCGCATCATCGAGGCGCGCGGCGCGGTGATCGGCCAGAGCCGGTTGGTGTCGCTGGATCGTCTCGTGTACGTCGTGCCAGAGCAGTACAGCAAGCTCCCGATCCGCGACCGCTACGAGGTCGCCCGCGTGATCGGGCGCATCAACCACACCAGCGAGAAAGGCCGCCCGATCTCGCTCGCGTTGATCGGCCCCGGACGCTGGGGCACGCGCAGCCCCGAACTCGGCATTCCTGTCGCTTTCGCCGAGATCAACCGCGTGAACGTCCTGTGCGAGATGGTGATGATGCACGAGCACCTCATCCCCGACGTGTCGCTCGGCACACACTTCCTCAACGAGCTTGTCGAGATGAACATGCTCTACCTCGCGCTCTTCCCGAAACGCGACGCCAACTACCTGAACCAGGACTTCTTCCTCAAGGCCCCGAACCACCTCACCACGCTCGTCGAAGACGCCGACCGCTGGAAAGACGTCATCCGCGTCGTGGACGCCGCCGACGTGGCGGGCGCGGGCCGGGTTGTCGCGCTCATCGCCGACGCGCGCGAGCAAAAGGTCCTCTGTTTCCACTGCCCGGCCACCGCGCTTCCTCGACCGTGAAGTGGTTCAAACTGTTGCAGGCCGTCGTCCTGTTGCCCGCGTGCGGCGCAATCACGCTGGCAGCAGTGGAGACCGTTCGCCAACTTCTGCCGACAGCAACGGAGAAGACTTCGCTTGCATTCCTCGGCGGGTACGGACTCTGGCTGCTCATCTTCGTCGCGCTGCCTAAACCGACCCGCACCTACGTCCTCGGCCACGAACTGACCCACGCCTTCTGGGCGCTGATAATGGGTGCACGCGTCGGAGGGATCGAAGTCGGTAAAGACGGCGGGCGAGTCCAGACCAGCAAGACCAACTGGTTCATCACGCTCGCACCGTATTTCTTTCCGTTCTACGCGATGCTGTTCATCGCGCTGTTCTTTATCGCGCATTGGATTTGGAACCTGACCCCGTGGTTCTGGGTGTTGTTCGCGCTGGTCGGCTTCGGCTGGAGTTTCCACGTCACTTTCACTCTGATGCTCCTGTTCACCGTCGCCCAACCAGACCTCAAATCCCAAGGCTACCTTTTCTCTGCCATCGTCATCTACCTGATGAACCTTCTCACAATGCTCATTACCGCCACCACGCTGTCCCCCGCCCTGCATTTCGCCGACCTCGGCGCGAGCGTCTGGCAAAACACATTGCTCTCCTACGGCTGGACACTCGACAAGCTACTTCTACTCTGGCAGCATGTCCGCCATGCAATCGGTCACTGAAATCCTTTCCGACGCCGTCGAACGCGCCCTCGATGCGCCCGCGCTCTTGCGACCGTGCGCCGACCCGCAGTTCGGCGACTACCAAGCCAACGGCGTTATGGCTGTCGCCAAACAGACCAAACAAAACCCGCGCGCCCTCGCCGAAAAGATCGTCGCCCAACTTTCACTTAACGAGATTTGCGAGCCGCCGACTGTCGCTGGCGCGGGCTTCATCAATTTCCGGCTCAAGCCGTCGTTCGTTGCCGCCCAAGTCAGCGCTGCCGCACGTGATGAGCGCCACGGCGTGCCGCTCGCTGCCAAGCCGAAGACGGTCGTCATAGATTTCAGTTCGCCCAACGTCGCCAAACCGATGCACGTCGGCCACATCCGCTCGACGATCCTCGGCGATTGCCTCGCCCGCGTGTTGCGGTTCCTCGGACACCGCGTCATCACCGACAACCACATCGGAGACTGGGGCACGCAGTTCGGAATGCTCATCGTCGGCTGGAAGAAGCACCGCAACGACGACGCGCTCCAGCGCGACGCGATCACGGAACTGGAACGCCTCTATAAGTTCGTCAACGAACACGGCGACCGCGAGGAGGCGAAGTCCGAGTTGGTAAAGCTCCAGCAAGGCGACCCGGAGAACCGCGCCATCTGGCAACAGATCATTGACCTCTCCAAACACGAATTCGACCGTATCTACAGCCGCCTCGGCGTCACCTTCGATTACACGCTAGGCGAAAGCTTCTACAACCCGATGCTCCCCGGTGTCGTCGCCGAACTGCGCCAGCGCGGCATCGCCGTCGAGAGCGACGGCGCGATCTGCGTCTTCACCGCGGACAGCAAAGCGCCGCTCATCATCCAAAAAGCGGACGGCGCCTTCCTCTACGGCACAACCGATCTCGCCACACTTCAGTACCGACTCGACCAATGGCATCCCGATGAGATCGTCTATGTCACCGACGGCCGCCAGCAACTTCATTTCAAGCAAGTCTTCTCCGTCGCCCGCAACTGGCACACTGAACTGCCCGATCTTCGGCACGTTTGGTTCGGCTCGATCCTCGGCGAAGACGGCAAGCCGCTCAAGACGCGCTCCGGCGAGAACGTCAAGCTCGGCGAACTCCTCGACGAAGCCACCGAACGCGCCCTCGCTGTCGTCACCGAGAAGAACCCCGAGTTACCGGAACAAATCCGGAACACAATCGCCCGCGCCGTCGGCATCGGCGCCGTGAAATACGCCGACCTCAGCCAGAACCGGACAACCGATTACGTCTTCAGTTGGCAGAAGATGCTTGCCATGACCGGCAACACCGCCCCGTACATGCAATACGCCTACGTCCGCGTCCAAAGCATCTTCCGTAAATCCGATGTAGGCCGCGTGCCCTCACGCGGCGATGGAAACCCCGCCGCGTCGGGGGACGCGGCCTACAACATCACCCTCGATCATCCGAGCGAACTCGATCTAGCGAAGCACATCCTCCGTTTCACTGAGACGCTTCATTCCGTGGCCGACGACGACAAACCGAACTGGCTGACCGCCTACCTCTACGATCTCGCCGGCAAGTTCAGCGCATTTTACGACAACTGTCCCGTCATTCAGTCCGCCGAGCCGACGCGCAGCTCGCGTCTCCAGCTTTGCCGGCTGACCGCCGACATCATGAAACGCGGCCTAAACCTCCTTGGCATTGACGTCATCGAACAGATGTAGATTTTGGTGATTGCACTGTTGAAGCGTTTCGGCTATAAACCGGCTTGAAGAAAGGAATCGTGTCACATGAAGAAATCGCTTCTCGCCATTCTTACAACCGTCGCCACCTTTTACTTCCTCGGCACGCTCACGACTTACGCCAGAGCCAAGCACTTCGTCGTAATCGCCGTGGATACCACCGCGAAGACCGTGACCATCCGCGGCGGTACAGACCTCATACAAACCTATCATTTCACGACGGCCACACAGATCATTCTCAACGGGGAATCCGTCACTCTCGATAAGATCCGTGCCGGCATGCGCGCCGACATCACGGTTGGCGGCGAAAGGACAACCCTCACCAAGATTGAGCTTGTCAGCACTGATGTCCCGTCCAAGAAGAAGAAAAAGAAATAGCGGCGAGTTCCCTGTATTCGCGGCTTAACTGTACAGTCGAGTGAAAGAGACTTTGTTGTTCTTGTCGAACATGACTTGGAACATGATCCGATGGCCGAGGTTGTACAGCCAGAAGTTGTATGAGTTGACGCCGCTGATCCTGCGCTCCTCATCCGGCTTCCCGATGGCGCCGATCACATCATCTTGGGTCATGCCGTCTTTGATCTGACTGGAATAGCGATCAAACCTTTTCTTCCACATCGGTTTCTCGTCGCTCCTCACAACGACGACCTCTACCGCGCTTTTTGTCGTTACCTGTTTTTGACTGCAAGCCGCCAGCCACAACGGCATCAGGGCGCAGATCCCCATCCAGCAAATGTTTCTCCAACGTTTCATGAGCGGTTCTCCTTTCCACTATCTCCTGTTGCTTTCTCACAATCACAATGAGCGGTACTTTGGACGATCCATTCACGCGCAATTCCAGCAGGAGACATACCGACCAGCGGCGGCTTGAACCGCCCCCGTTGTCCCCACAATGAACCCCTCCCGAATATGAGTCTTTTCTCACCGCTGCAACTCATGCCGGACAATTCTGTCCATGTGGGCAGAGTGACTGCAAGCCGGCGTTGACGGCGCAGGACAGGGAGGCTAGGTTACGCGCACCATGAACGGCATTGAATCTCTCCACACAGGCGATACGGTCACATTTGGCCGCGATTGTGAAGTCATTCAAATCCCGATGGGCACCAAGGTCACGGTGCCAAAGGACACGCAAGCGTTCGTCACACAAACTCTCGGCGGCAACGTGACCCTTCAGATTACCGGCATGGGTCTCGTGCAGGTTCCCGGCAGCCAGTTACACGCGATCTGCAAAGACGGCCAGCCGATTGCCGCGCCCGTAGCCACCACGACGATGACAGAGGGACCGGTGGACGAGAAGGCAGTTTGGGAAGCGTTGAAGACTTGTTACGATCCGGAAATCCCAGTCAATATCGTTGACCTCGGCTTGGTGTACGACGTGCAGATTGCCGGTGGACGCGTGGACGTGAAGATGACGTTGACGGCGATGGGCTGCGGAATGGGGCCGGTCATCGCGATGCAAGCAAAGGACAAGTTGCTCGCCTGCTCTAGCGTGAAGGAAGCGGATGTGCAGATTGTTTGGGACCCGCCGTGGAATCAGAACATGATGACCGACGACGCGAAGAAACGCCTCGGCCTCTGGTAGGGGCGCACTGCGTGCGCCCTTCGCTGGGCATTACATCGCGACAGGGCGCACGCAGTGCGCCCCTACAACAGTCACCCCTGCAGGAAACCAAAATACCAATTCAGCAGTTCGCGTCCGAAGAAGATCCACAATAACGCCGCCAGCGCAATGTACGGCCCATACGGGATGCGGCTCCCCCAGCCTTTCTTGCTCGTGACCACCAGCAGCAAGCCAATAACACCGCCGATCACCGATGAGGTGAAGATGGTGAACAGTGCCGCTTGCCAACCAAGAAACGCGCCAATGCCGGCAATGAACTTCACATCGCCCATGCCCATTGCTTCCTTCTTGAAGACTTTCTCGCCGATCATCGCGATCACCAGCAACGTTACGCCGCCGGCCAGCGCGCCACCGAACCCGTGCAACACCGATGCTCCGATGTTCTCGACCTCGTGTAGCGGCGGGTAGAGCAGGCTCAACGCGAGGCCAACAAGGATGCCGCCATAGGTGATCTCGTTCGGGATAATGTAGTGCTCGAAATCTATGAACGTCGAAACAATCAGGCCGCCGACCAACACCCAGTAAATCAGCGCGACCCACTGGAACTCGTACTTGAGCCACACAGCGAGAAACAACGACGCCGTCAGCAACTCAATGAACAGATAGCGCGGGCTGATCAGCCCGCCGCAGTCCCGGCATTTGCCTCCCAGCACGATCCAACTCACCAGCGGAATATTGTCGTACCACCGGATCTGTTGGTTGCACTTCGGGCAATGCGAACGCGGCTTGACGATGGACTCTTCGCGCGGCATCCGATAAATGCAGACGTTGAAGAAGCTGCCAAATCCGGCACCCAACAGGAAGACAATCAAGTCGAAGTAAAGCCGCAATCCGAAGCTCACGCGGGTTTCTCCGGATAGACTGCCGCCCGCAACGCGCGACGCATCACGGCCAGTGGCGCCTTGCGTCCCGTCCAAATCTCAAATGACTTGATCCCCTGGTGCAGCAACATGCTCAGGCCATTTGCCGTGCGCGCGCCGGCTTCGGCGGCGGCCTTCAGCAGTTCGGTTTCCGCAGGACGGTAGATCGTGTCATAGACGAACAGTTGTGGCGTGAACAGGCTCGCCGGCAAGCCAAGCGTCTCGCCTTCTTTCAAGCCAACTGAGGTTGTGTTGATCAGCAGATCAACATCCGGCATAACCGGCGCAAGCGCCTCGGCCGTGACGCCAACCGGCCGGCATTCCGATTTCGTCTTTGCGATCTCCGCCGCAATCGGCTCGACTTTCGCCGCAGTCCGGTTGGCGACATAGACACGCAACGCTCCGTCGCTTGCAGCTTTCACCGCAACCGCGCGCCCCGCGCCACCGGCGCCGAGCACGAGAACGCGTTTGCCCTTGAAGCCGAAGTTGAACTCCTCGCGAATCGCCTTGGCGATGCCGTAACCGTCGGTGTTGAAACCGCGGAGCTTGCCGTTTTCAATAGACACCGTGTTGACCGCGCCGAGCTTGCGGGCGTCGGCGTCCACTTCGTCCACGATGTCGAGCGCGAGGATTTTGTGCGGCACGGTCAGGTTGACGCCGCGCAGCCCCAAGTCGCGCACGCCGAGCAATGCGGAGCGGAGATTGGCGGGATCAACGTCAAACGCGAGGTATGCCCAGTTCATTTCGAGCGCGGCAAAGGCGGCATTGTGCATCGGCGGCGACGCCGTGTGCGCAATCGGATGACCGAACACACCGACCAACGTGGTTGATCCGTCTATGTGCATGGCCGTGGACTATAACCGAAGCACCAGCGTTTTGAGAAGCGCAAGAATTGGCTCGGGGAAAACGCCCAGCAGGACCACGCCGACCGCGCAAAGCGCCAACGCCATATTGACGTATCCCGGCGTGGCAATCCGCGCGTCGTTCTTGGCCGGCACGACGTAGATGTGTTTCATCAGGATCAGGTAGTAGTAGAGCGACACAGCGCTCATCAGGATGCCGAGAATCACCAGCCAGAGCAGACCGAAATGCTGCGCATCGCATTCCACCGCCGCGGCAAACAGGTAGAACTTGCCGAAAAACCCGCCCAGTGGCGGCACGCCGGCAAGCGAGAGAATGAAAATCAACATCAGCAGCGACAGGAACGGCGCGCGCTTCGCCATGCCGTCGAAGTGCTCCAAGTCGTCGCCGCCTGCACGAGACGCCAAAGCTGCAACCACACCAAATGCGCCGAGGTTCGTGATCGCATACACAATCACGTAGAACAACACCGCCGTCGCGCCCGTGCCGGTGGCGGCGACAAGGCCGACGAGGATGTAGCCCGCGTGCGCGATACTGGAATAGGCCAGCAGGCGTTTGACGTTGTTCTGGACAATGGCCGCGAAGTTGCCGAGCAACATGCTCGCCGCGCCCGCCAAGCCGAGTACCATCGCCCAACCGGATTGCAGGCCGCAAGATGACGCCGAACCAACTGCGCCGGCGAAACCGATCATCAACACTTTCACCAGCACGAAGAAGCTCGCCACCTTCGATCCCGTCGCAATGAACGCCGTCACCGGCGTCGGCGCTCCTTCGTACGCATCCGGCGCCCAGAGATGGAACGGCACCATCGCCACCTTGAAGCCGAGACCGACAAGCACACACAACAACCCGACAGCCAGCAACGGATTCGTTCCCTTCCCTGCCAGCGCGACTCCGATGTCACGCAGGTGCGTCGCGCCGGTCAAACCGTAAATGTAGCTGAGTCCGAACAAGAGGAACGCCGACGAGATTGCGCCGAACAAGAAATATTTCAGCGCCGCTTCCTGCGAGCGGAGCGAATGTTTGTGAAACGCCGTCAGCACGAACAAGCTGATGCTGGTCAGTTCCAGCGCCACGAAGATCGTCAGCAGTTCCTCGGTGCTGACAAGCAAGAGCATCCCGATGGCACCAAAGATCAGCATCGCGAAATACTCGCCCACATGCGTACCGACATCGTGGTCCACTGAGATCAGCACCGTCAATGCCGTCAGCACAATCAGCACGAATTTGAAAATGACCGTCAGCGGGTTCACCACCAGCGTCTCGCCCACCAGACCCGTTTGCCAAACCAGCGGGACCGACGACAACGCCAACCCAAACAACGCCACCGCGCCAACCAATTCACGCCGTTTCGCCATCTCGCGCTTGCGGCCAACCAACAGATCGAGCGTCAACACAGCGAGCGCCACCAGCACGAGCGTCGTCTCGCTGCTCAATGCGCGGAAAATCTGGAAGTACGCGCCGCTCATGGCAACCCTTTCAGGAAGATGTCAACGTTCGCCTGAATCATGTCGAGCATCGCCGACGGATAAAGGCCGATCACAACCAGCGCCACCATCAAGATCACCGCTGCCACAACTTCCGGCGCCGTAATTGCCGGTAGCATAGGCGTCCCTGCCTGTGCTGAGTGCTCATCGTCTTTTCCATAAAACACTTTGTGGATCGCATTCAGGATATACGCCGCCGTCACCGCGATGCTGAGCGCCGCCGCCGCGCACAGCCACGGACTCATCTTGAACGCGCCGATCAACACCTGAATCTCCGCGACAAACCCGCTGAACCCCGGCATCCCCATCGAAGCCGCACCGGCAATCACAAACGTGATGCACGCGAACGGCAGCGTCTTCGACAGCCCGCCAAGCTCATCCAATTGGCGTGTGTGCGTCCGGTCATAGACCATTCGCCCGACGACAGCGAACAACAGGCTGGCGACGACGCCATGCGAGAACATCTGCAAGACCGCGCCGGACATGCCATCGCGATTCAACGTCGCCAAACCGAGCAATACAAAACCCATGTGACTGACGCTGGAGTAACCGATGATGAATTTGAAATCCTTTTGCACAAGCGCGACTGCCGCACCGTACAGAATACCGATGACGCCAAGCCACGCGATGGACCATTGCCAGTGGAGCAAGCCCGATGGGAACAGCAACATTGCCGCGCGCAGGCAGCCGTAGCTGCCAAGCTTCATCACGACGCCCGCCAGCAACATCGAAGCCGCCGTCGGCGCCGCGACGTGACCGGTCGGCGCCCACGTGTGGAACGGCCACATACCGGCCAGCACGGCGAAGCCACCGAAAATCAACGGGAACACCCAGACCTGCACCTCGCGCACGATGGGGTTGCGAGCGAGTTCCAGCATGTCGAACGTCTGCCCGCCACCGGCGAAGAACGCGGCGAGCACACCGATGAAGACGGCAGCGCTACCGACGAACGAGTAAAGCACGAGTTTCATCGCGCCGTATTCCTTCCGAGTCGAACCCCAAATGGCGATGATGAAATACTTCGGCACGATGGCCAACTCGTAGAACACGAAAAGCAGGAACAAATCCATCGCCATGAATACGCCGTACACGCCGGCAATCAGCGTCAGGAAAAACGCGAAGAACTCCTTCACGCGCTCCTCGATGTTCCAACTGAAAAGGATGCCCGTCACGCAGACGATGCCGTTGAGCAGCACGAGCGGGAAGTTCAGGCCGTCCACGGCGAGATGGTAGCGCGCGCCAAGCGTCGGAATCCACGCGACGTTCGCCAGATGCCAGAAGCCGTCCTTGAGCGGCTGGTTGGCGGCGACCCAACCGTTGTAGGCGATGTAATTTTGCAGCGCGATGCCCAGCCCGGTCACGCCGGTCAGGAGCGCGACCCAGCGGATCAGGTTTTTCGCGTTGCGCGGCAGGAGCATGATCAGCCCCGCGCCGAGGAACGTCACATAAATTGTCCAGTCAGTTCGCATTCCCCTCTCTATCTGTCATTCTGAGCGAAGCGAAGAAACTCTGAATCGCCACGCTCTGCGCCATCTCGGTTGCGAGGTCCTTCGCTTCGCTCAGGATGACAAATGTGATCGCCATCACCGCATCACCTCGAACAATTTCACCAGTCCCATCACGGCGTTGTTGGCCGCGTCGAGCAGCGGCGCGGGATAGATGCCGATCAGGAACATGAACAGCATCAGCGCGCCGCCGATGAACAGTTCGCGCGCCGTCATGTCGGGCAGGAATTGCCATTTCTCGTTGAGCGGCCCGAAACAAACTTTCTGCATCATCTGAAGCAGGAACACCGCCGTCACGACGAGACCGATCATCGCCACGACCGACACCGTCGTCACGACCGGGAACACACCCCTGAAGATGAGAAACTCGCCGACAAACCCGTTCAGCCCCGGCAGGCCGAGCGACGAGAACATCGAGACGCCAAGAACGCCCGCATAAATCGGCATGATCTTCCGTAACCCGCCGTAGTCGGCAAGCGCGCGAGTGTGGGTGCGGTCGTAGATGACACCGACCATGAAGAACAACGCCGCCGAACTGATGCCGTGGTTGAACATCTGGAGCACCGCGCCGTTGAGCGCCGCAGACCGGTCGTTGAGGTCACCAGACACGGCTACGGCAAAGATGCCGAGCATTGAGTAGCCCATGTGGTTGACCGACGAATACGCGACAAGGCGTTTGAAATCCGTCTGCGCCAGCGCCGCAAACGCTCCGAGCACGATGCTCGCCAACGCCAGCAGCAACAGCGCGTCCACGTGCGCCGCCACCTGCGCCGGGAAGATCGGCAGCACCACCCGCAGGAAACCATAGACGCCCATCTTCAACAAGATCGCCGCCAGCACCATCGAGCCGCCGGTCGGCGCCTGTGTGTGCGCGTCCGGCAGCCACGTGTGGAACGGCCAGATCGGCACCTTGATGGCAAAGCCGACAACCACCGCCCAGAACAAGACCGAGGCAAAGGTTGACGGGTTCCAATGCCAGCGCACTGCAAATTCTGCCAACTTCTTGCCGAGTTCGCCGTTGGCGGCCAGCGCGCGCAATTCGATGAAGTCGAACGTACCTGTCGCCATCCACAGGAAGCCGAACGCCACGAGCATCCCAATGCTTCCGGCCAGCGTGTAGAGGAAGAACTTGAACGAGGCGTAGGTCCGGTTCTCGTGGCCCCAGATTTTGATGAGGAAGAACATCGGGATCAGACCGAGTTCCCAGTAGATGAACCAGTGGAAGAAGTTCAGCGCCGTGAACACGCCGAACATGCCGGTCTGCAAGAGCAGGAACAGGAAGAAAAACAGTTTCACGTTCTCTTTCAGTTTCCAGTGCGCCAGCATCGCCAGCGGCGTGATGATAGCCGTCAACAACACCAGCGCGATACTCAAGCCGTCAACGCCGAGATGATAGTCCACGTGCAACGCCGAAATCCACGTGTACCGCTCGACGTACATCATCCCAGCGTTCGGCACAAACCGCGTCCAAGCACAGAATGTCAACAGCAACGACGCCACGCTCGCGCCAATCGCCGTAATCTTCATCGCGCGCTGGTGCGCCTTCGGCAACAGCAACACCACCAGCGACCCCGCCAATGGCAGGAAGGTGATCAGGGAAAGATATGGGAGGCCGGTGTTCATTTTAGATACCAGATCACCAAGAGAACCACCGCGCCGAGGCACAACACTCGCAGGTAACCCTGAATGCGTCCGCCTTGCAGCTTCGCGAGCTCACGCCCTGACAACCGCACACTCTCGCACCCGGCATCGAACCCGCCGTTGATGAGAAACTCATCGCCGACCCAGCGCACCACTTGCGACACGCCCCACGCCGTCCACGCGATGGCGTGGAGGATGCCGTCAACCACTCGCTTGTCGAACGCGCGCCACAATTCGCCGAGCAACATCGTCGCGCGGATGATCGTCGCATCGTAGAACTCGTCCACATACCATTTCCGGTTCAGGCACGTGAACAACCCACCCAGTTTCACCGTCAACGGATCGGGTTCATCCGCATGTTCCATCGTCTTGCGACCATACACAAGCCAGCCGAGCAGGATGCCCGCCGCGCCGACCGCGACCGACAACCCCATCACCAACCATTTGCCGTGATGCTCCGCCTCATGCACGCCGAGGTAGTGTCCGTACGCGCCGCCAAACCAACCAAGTCCGATTGCGAACACGCTCAACACCGCGATGGGCAACCACATATTCCACCGCACCTCGTGTGGTTCGTGGTGACCTCGCCACTTGCCGGCAAAGACCATGAACATCTGGCGCGTCATGTAAAACGCCGTCAGGAACGCCGCGAACGTCGCCAGTCCCCACGCCAACTTGCTCCGCTGGAACGTCACCAGCAACACCTCATCCTTCGAGAAGAACCCGGCAAACGGCGGCACACCCGCCAACGCCAGCATTCCGATGAGATAACACCAGAACGTGATCGGCATGTATTTCTTCAAGCCGCCCATCTTCCGCATGTCCTGTTCGTGGTGTGTGCCGATAATCACGCAGCCGGAGCCGAGGAACAACAGCGCCTTGAAGAAGGCGTGCGTCAGCAAATGGAATTGTCCGGGCACCAAGCCGCCTGCGCCGAGCGCCATCATCATGAAACCGAGTTGCGAACATGTCGAGTATGCCAGCACACGTTTGATGTCGAACTGCGCCACCGCAATCGTCGCCGAGAACAACGCGGTGAAACAACCGACCCACATCACGATGTTCAACGCCAGCCCCGACGCATCAGCGGCAAACAACGCGAACATCCGCCCCACCATGAACACGCCCGCCGCGACCATCGTCGCCGCGTGGATCAGCGCCGATACCGGCGTCGGGCCTTCCATCGCATCGGGCAACCACACGTGCAACGGGAACTGCGCGCTCTTGCCCATCGCGCCGAGGAACAGCAACACCGCTATCGTCGTCGCCATGCTCCACCCGAACCAGCCGGGCATGCCGGCCAACTTGGCCGCTTGTTCCAGCGCGCCATTGCCGCCGTCGTACAGGTTCAGCGTCCCCGCCTGCCAGTAGAGCATCAGGAGGCCAAGGAAGAAACCCACGTCGCCGATGCGCGTCGTGATGAACGCCTTCTTCATCGCCGCCGAAGCACTTGGCTTGAAATACCAGAACCCGATCAGCAGATAGCTGCACAACCCGACAAGCTCCCAACAGATGAACAGCAACAACAGATTGTTCGCCACGACCAATCCCAGCATCGCCGCCGCGAACAACGACAGAAAGCAAAAGAACCGCGTGAAGTTCTCGTCCTCGTGCATGTAGCCGGTGGCGTTGACGAAAATCCAGAAGCCGACAAACGCCACCATCAACGCCATCGCTGCCGTCAATGGATCGAGGATGAAACCGAGTTCCAGCCGCGTCGTGCCGTAATCGAACCACGTGAAGTTCCAGAACTCAGGCTTCGCCCCGTGATGCCCCAGCGTGCCGATGAACGCCCGCAACGCCAGCACGCACGACGTGCCCATCGCCGTCAGGCAGATGCCCGCCGACAACTTCCGCGCCCCGCGCGGCAACAACGCCTGCACCGCCGCCGCCACCAGTGGCAGGAACGGAATCAGCCATTGTTGTTTCACGAGTTCGTTCATTAGAATATCTGCCAGCCTTTGTCTCTGGCTTTCTGCAACAAGGCCCGGTACTCAAGCTCGGTGAGAAACTGGGTGTACTGCCCCCAGACAATTCGTTTTCCTTTTGCGTCGTAAGTCCAATACCCCGTCCGGTAAGCGTGCGTGCTGCCGTCCCAACTCAAGCCATCTTCAAATTGCACTTTCTGGATGACATGTTTGTAATCACCTACCATGATAGAAATTTCTTCTTTAATTATGCCCATTTTGGTGCGTCCTTCGCCGCTTTTGTTCTTGTGGAACAGCGGCTTGTCAACGCCTGTCATCCCTTGTAATCGTGCTGCTTGCTGCTCTGTCATGTTCTAATTCTTTCCGGGCTCAGCTTGCTCGTCCGCTTCCCGTTTAGCGGACTGCGCAAACTTGTTGAACTGCCGTGCAACGAAGAGAGGATCGTCCGAGATTTCCCGTCGTAAATACTGCGCAATGAAATCGGCAATCGTCGTCTCAAAGTCTTTTTCTACGCCACCCTTGTAGAAAGAACCGTCGATCTTCCGTCTCATACTCGCTTCAAGACTGTAGAGACAAAGCTCATATTCCAATGGGCCGAAAACTGCCGGGTCTTTGAATAAGTCGGCAATTCTCGAATTTTGATTCAGACGAAGACGGTTCTTACTCACCATTTTGACAATCTTCAGAAAGAGTTCGACTGGGTCTTTTGTTGTTCTTCTCATATTTATCCTTTCAAACTGTCCATCTTCGTCACGTTCACCGACCGGTAATGCCGGTACACCGCGATCACCAACGCCAGACCGACGGCCGATTCCGCCGCCGCCGCCAGTGGCAGGAACGGAATCAGCCATTGTTGTTTCACGAGTTCGTTCATCTCTTCACGCCCCTCGCCACACGGGTTTGTGCCAACTCGTAGAACTCATGGAGTTTGGCCTGTAACAGTTTCCGATCCGGCAACCGCGTCTGGTACTCGGCAATCAATGCCGGTGAGACCGCACGGCTCAAGGCGTACTCGACCACTTCGTTGTCCTTGGAAGCGCACAGCAATACCCCGATGGACGGGCGTTCATGCGGCTTGCGCACGTCGCGATCCAACGCTTCGAGGTAAAACTCCAGCTTGCCCAGATACTCCGGTTTGAACTCGTCAATCTTGAGTTCAAACGCCACGAGGCATTGCAGTCCCCGGTGGAAGAACAGCAAGTCCAGCAGGAAATCCTTCTTGCCCACCTGCACAATGTACTGCTCGCCAACGAATGCAAAGTCGCGCCCCAGTTCCAGCAGGAACCGCTTGAGATTGGCCACCAATCCCGCTTGCAGGTCAGCCTCCGAATGTCCTGCCGGCAGGTCAAGGAAATCGAATAGGTAGGTGTCCTTGAAGATGTTTTCGGCGGTCGGATGTAATTGTCGCACCAGTGGTGCGACTTTTGGCGGATTCAAAATCGCCCGCTCGAACAACGCCCCGTTGAGTTGGCGCTCCAGTTCGCGGCTGGACCATCGTTCCTGAGCAGCCAGGCGCAGATAAAACTCGCGTTCCTCGGCACGACGGCACTTACCCAGAATGAGGACGTTATGCGTCCAAGGCAATTGTCTCAGCAGTGCCGAGACTTTTGTTTCGTTGCGGTAGGTCTCATAAAACTGCCGCATCCGAAACAGATTAGGCCGTGCAAAACCGCGCCAGTCGGGATGCCGTTGCGCGATATATCGCGCCAGTTCATCCACCACGCCTTCGCCCCACACCGCCGTCTCCAATTTGCGGCTGATGTACTCGCCCACCTGCCAGTACAAATCAATCAGCGCCGTGTTGACCGCTTGATACGCCCGGCCTCGCGCCTGTTGAATCAAACCGACGACCTCGCGAAACGCGGTCTCCTGCGAGACCGGCGCCGGCACAATGCTCTTTGAACGTCGAATGTTCCGTTGCTTCTTCATCCCTTCAAGCTCCTCATCTCATCCACGTCCACCGACCGATAGTGCCGGTACACCGCGATCACGAGCGCCAGGCCAACCGCCGATTCCGCCGCCGCGACCGCGATGGCGAACAACGCAAACACCTGGCCCGTCAACGCGCCGTTATGCAGGTAGTACCAGAAGACCACGAAATTCAGGATGGCTGCGTTGAACATAATCTCGATGCTCATCAGCACCGCGATGGCGTTCTTGCGCGTCAACGCGCCGCACAACCCAATGGCGAACAGCACGCCGCCGAGCATCAAATAATATCCGAGCGGCACGCTCATCGTTTCTTCTCCTCCTCCAACGCGATGACCACCGCGCCGATCAACGCCGCCGTCAACAGCACCGCCATGATCTCCAGCGGCACCACCCAATCGCTCACCAACAGCTTGCCGATCTCCTTCACGACGCCCTCTTCCGTTGCGCCGTACGGCAGCTTCGACACCAACTCGCTCCGACGCACAAACACGCACATCGCCCCGGCCAGTGTTGCGGCAATCGCGACGCCGAACCACCACGCGCCGCCGAGTGAACCGCGTCCGCCTTCTGTTCCGGAAATGTTCCGGGTGAGCATGATTGCGAACAAAATCAGCACCGCCACAGCGCCGATATAAATCAAGATCTGCACCGCACCCAAAAAGTCCGCCCGCATCAGGAAAAAATGCCCGGCGATGCCGAGGAAGAACAGCACCAGCGCCAGCAAACAGTGCACGAGGTTGCGCAGCGTCACCGCGAGCAACGCTCCGAGCACGGTGATTGCCGACAATGTGAGGAAGACAAAGTTCATGAGATGAACCGGTAACTCCTCTTCTCAAACGACTGGCCCGCGTTGATCTTCACCAGCACGACCAGCGCCACGGCCAGCACCACGGCCGATGCGCCCCAGCCGACCAGCTTGTTCGGCGCAAAATGCCAGGCAGCCATCGCCACGATGTTCACCAGCGACAACGGCAACAAAATCTTCCACGCAAAGCCAAGCAATTGATCCACGCGCACACGCGGCCACGTGCCACGCGCCCAGATGTTGATGACAACGATGACACCAAGCTTCGCGAAGAACCAACCTGCCGACACCAACCAACCGATCTTCGGCAAATCGCTGCCCGGCCCAAGATAACCGCCAAGGAACATCGTCACTGTGATGCCGCCCATCGTAATCGCCGCGACGTACTCGCCCATCTGGAAGAGCGCGAACTTGAACCCGCTGTACTCGGTGTGATAGCCCGCGACGATTTCCGATTCCGCTTCCGGCAAATCGAACGGCGTCCGCGCCACCTCCGCCATCGCGCACAATTGGAAAATGACAAACCCGACCAGTCCCCACGGCTTGCACACAAACCAGCCGCCGAACCCGCGTTGCGCCTCGACGATGCCGACGCTCGAAAGCGACCCAGCCGCCATCAACACCACGACCGCCGCCATGACCATCGGCACCTCGTAACTCACGACCTGCGCCACGCCGCGCATCGCGCCGAGCAGCGAAAACTTGTTACGCGACGCCCAGCCTGCCATGAACAGCGCCAGCACGCTCGCCGTGCTCACCGCCAGCGCGAACAACACGCCGATGTTCAAGTCCACCGGAATAAAACCTTTCGCCACCGGCACCACCGCCAACACCATGAACGCCGGCACCACTGTCAGCACCGGTGCGAGAAAATGAACGACCTTGTCCGCCGCCGCCGGAACGATGTCTTCCTTCGTCAGCAGTTTCAAACCATCCGCCACCGGCTGGAACAAACCAACCGGCCCGACCCGGTTCGGTCCACGTCGGTTCTGGATTCGTCCGAGCGCCTTTCGCTCGACCCACGTCAACAGCGCGAAGATCGTCAGGAACACTCCGAGCACGATAACGATCGGCATCAGAATCTCCACCGCCAGCCCCAGCCACTCTGGCATCTTGCCGTTGATCAATTGGTGGATCGCATCCATTTAGAGCTTGCCGCCTCCGTTCCTTGTCACCCTGAGCGAAGCGAAGGGTCTCTGTCGTTCCTCGCCCGAACAACTGAGATTCTTCGCTTCGCTCAGAATGACAAACATAGTCATCATCACAGCTTGCCGGCCTCCTTCAAGAGATTCTCCAGCATATTCTTCGTCGCATCCTCGCCCGGCACACAAAGCGTGAGATCCTTCGTTGCGCCCGATGCCAGTGCGTCCGCATACCCGCGACAATCGAAACCGCACGCGCTGCAATCTGTTTGCGCCATCGCCGCCATCAACTTGTCCGCGAGCGAACGATCTTTTGCCATCTCCATTCGCTGCGCCAAATCCAGCCCCGAATCGTGCCACGGCGCATCGCCGGCGCTTTGTTCCGGTTTTGCTTCGACTGCCTGTGGCTTCGCCTCGACCGGTTTCTTCTTTTCTTTCACCGGCGGCCAGACAATAGCACCGGTGCCCAGCGGCGCTTGATAGCCGGTTTGCCATGCGCGTTTCTCTTCCTCGGCCCGAATTTCCGCAGGAGTAGCCACCGGCTTCGGCGGCGGAGGTGGCGGTGGCGTGGCGGCTTTCTTCGCGGCCTTCTTGTCGGCCTCGGCTTTGAGGCCCGCGTCCACCGCGGTGGCTTCGGCCGACTTGATCTGGTGGTAATACTCGTTGGACTTCAGCAAGTCCGGCAGATGCGCCTGCAACGGCTCGAACCGGCCATAGCGCGACATCTCGAAGTCGCAGTCCATCTTGATGGACTCGAACGGGCACACCTCGACACAGATGCCGCATTGCATACAGACACTCAGATCAATGTCGAACACCTTCGGTCGCGTGAGCGGCTTGCCTTTTTCGTCACGCTCCATGACGATGTAGATGCACTGCGGCGGGCACTCGATCTCGCAAATCTTGCAGGCCGTGCAACGCATCTTGTCCGGCGTGCCGTCATAAACGAGGAACGGAAACGCGCGCGAATTCTCCGGCAGCTTCATCCGCTCTTCCGGATACTGGTAGGTGAACATGCGGTCTTTGCGGTCGCCGTCGAAGTAGCTGCCGACGAAATTCTTCGCCGTCACGACGAGGCCGTCAATGAGACCTTTGCCGATCATCGGTCCACCTCGCCAAGCACGATGTCCACGCTGCCCAGAATAATGACGGCATCGGCCACCTTGTGGCCAAGGCACATGTCTTCGAGAATCGTGAGATTGATGAAGCTCGGCGGTCGCACGTGATAGCGGTACGCCTTCGTTCCGCCCTCGGAGACCAGATAGAAACCAAGCTCGCCCTTCGGCGCTTCGATCCGTCCGTAGCCGTCGCCCGCAGGGACTTTGAAGTTGCGCAGCTTCACTTCGGGCGCGATGAATGGGCCAGCGGGAATGTCGCTCAGCGCCTGTTCGAGAATCTTGACCGCCTCGCGCATCTCAAGGATGCGGATCATAAAGCGGTCAAACACGTCGCCGGTCTCGCCGACCGGCACCCGGAAATCAAAACGATCATAGACGCCGTATTTGTCCACCTTGCGGATGTCGTACTCGACGCCGCTGGCGCGCGCCATCGGGCCGCTGATGCTGGCGTTGATGGCGAGTTCGCGCGGCAGAATGCCGACGCGCTGCGTGCGCGCAAGAAGAACTTCGTTCTCGGTCATCAGTTTCTCGAACTCATCGAGGAACTTCGGCCACCGGGCGACGATGTTGCGCGCCATCGCAAGCATCTGGTCGTCGAGATCAACGCGGACGCCGCCAAATCGCATGTAATTGCACATCATGCGAGCGCCGCTGACGGTCTCGAAGAAGTCGAGGATGAGTTCCCGCTCGCGCAGCCCGTACAACACCGGCGTGAACCACGCGCCGCAATCGCTCAACAGGAATCCGATGCCGCAAGCGTGGTTCAACAGGCGCGTCAATTCCGCCATGATGACACGAATATACTCGGCGCGTTCCGGCACCTTGATGCCGGCCATTTTCTCGACCGCGAGAGCGTACGCCCAGTTGTTCGTCATCGAGCAGAAGTAATCGAGGCGGTCGGTGTACGGCATGTTGGCGAGCCATGCGATCTTCTCGCCAATCTGCTCGTGGTTGCGATGAAGGTAGCCCATCACCGGCTTCAACTTCACGACGTACTCGCCATCGAGCACAACGTCCATCCGGAACACGCCGTGCGTGCTCGGATGTTGCGGGCCGAGCGAGACTTCGAGCGTTTGCGTCTCGATGATGCCGGTGGCGCTCACTTCTTGGCCTCCAACGCGCTCGCCGGCACGATGCCGCCTTGCGCTTTCGCCCGGGTCAACGTCTCGCCGTGCGGCGTCGGTTCCCACTCGTAATCCATCGGCGGCACGTAATCCTTGCGCATCGGGTGAACCACAAACTCATCCCACATCAAAATGCGCCGCAGGTCAGAATGCCCGTCGAACTTCACGCCGAACAAATCAAACGCCTCGCGCTCCTGGTACTCACAACCGCGCCACACCGGCGTCAACGACGGCACCCGGCATTGCTCCAGCGCGCGCGGCGCGCGGACTTTCAGCGCGAGCGGGCCGTGTTTCAGCGCGACAGAGTAAAGATGGTAAACGACCTCGATGCAATCCTGCTTGATGTAGTCCACCGCCGTCACACACGAACAGAAATCAAATTGCAGTTGCGGGTCGTTCTTCAGGAACTTCGCGACAGCTAACAGTTCTCCGCCATCCACCAGCAACGCCGGCGACTTGGCGGAGAGCAGTTCGCGAATTTGTTCGACGGTTGGGATCATTTCTTCGGCAGATCCCAAACCTCTGGATTGACGGGCGGTTCAAGATCGTGAGCGCCGCATTGCGGCACTGGATATTCGGCGGGCGCGTCCTTGTCGTACCACCGCGTCTCGTTCAGGTGTTGCTTGGAGATCTTCTCCTGCAACGTCATCAGCGCGTGCAGCAACGCCTCCGGCCGCGGCGGACAACCGGGAATATGAACATCCACGGGAATGAAACGATCAACACCCTTCAGCACGTTGTAACCGTCCTTGAACGGCCCGCCGGAGATGGCGCACGCCCCCATCGCGATGACATATTTCGGTTCCGGCATCTGGTTGTAGAGCCGCACGACTTGCGGCGCCATCTTCTTGGTCACGGTGCCCGACACGATCATCAAGTCCGCCTGACGCGGCGATGCGCGGAACACTTCCGCGCCGAACCGCGCGATGTCGTGACGCGCCGCGGCGGCAGCGATCATCTCAATCGCGCAACAAGCCAACCCAAACTGCACCGGCCAGACCGAAGACTTCCGGCTCCAGTTGTAGAGGAATTCCACCGGCATCACAAAGACACCTTGTTTCTGGAGTTCACTCTGGAGTTTTGGGTCAACGGCCATGATTATTTCCAATCCAGCGCGCCTTTGGCCCACGCGTACACGAGTCCCTCGACCAGCAACAGTACAAACACCATCATCGCGACAAACGCGCCAAAACTCAGCCCGCCAAACGCCACGGCCCACGGATACAGGAAGATCGTCTCGACCGCAAAGATCACATAGACCAATGCGTACAGGTAGTAACCCGCGCGGAACTGCACCCACGCGTCCCCTTTCGAGACAAGGCCGCACTCATACGTGGCGTTTTTCGTCGTCGAAGGTTTGCGCGGCGCCAAGAAACGAACGAGCAACAGTGGCACCAACGGGAACGCCACGGCCACCACCAAAAACACCGCCACAAACAAATACTGCGTTAAGTAAGGATTCATTACCGAAAAAGAGTCGAGTTTTGTTATCACGCCATCGTACCGTTGTCAAGGCCGTGAAACTTTGTCGGTTGACAACGGGAGCACGTCAGCTTTTGCTGGGGGGTGCCATCGGGGTCACAGATCAGTTGCGGGAAACGCCGGTGCAGCCCATGTGCGGAAACAGATTCCGCCAGCGCCCGTTGCGCCAGTATTCTT
>Ga0233425_10000534_pt1 | contig 97215 bp, 77 predicted proteins | sample Watercolumn_Towu_2_FD_181712 | JGI IMG/M metagenome (GOLD analysis project Ga0233425, IMG submission 181712) | Freshwater microbial communities from Lake Towuti, South Sulawesi, Indonesia - Watercolumn_Towuti2014_140_MG | ecosystem: Environmental > Aquatic > Freshwater > Lake | place...
GCCGTAATGCTTGTCCACCTGCACCATGTCGCCGATGCGGATGGATTGCTCCAGCAGCAGGGTGAAGCCGGATACATAGTTGGCCGCGATCTTCTGCAGACCCAGGCCCAGGCCCACACCCAAGGCGCCGCCGAACACCGACAGCACAGTGATGTCGATGCCCACCAGGGGCAAGGCGACGAGCACGGCAAGAACGATGAACAGCCCACGGGATAGCTTGGTGAAGGCCAGGCGCAGATTGGGGGTCAGGGGCATGGCCCCGATCAGCCGTCTTTCCAGAAGATGCGCCAGCCACAGGGCAAGCATCAGTGTGACGGTGACCGACAGCAAGCCCACCAGCAGGGTATACAGGGAGAGATGCTGCCTGCCGACGTCGAAACCGACGGCGTCCAGTGCGGCGACCACGTCGTCCAGATAACCGGTCAGATGCAGGGCGAAGACGATCCAAACCAGCCAGGACACGCTGCGCTCCACCAGATGCAGTGCGCGGCTGGGCCTGAGGATGCGGCGCAGCACGAAGAAGCAGCCCTGGATGGCGATGAACGACAACAGCAAGGGCGTGGCCAGGTTGAATAGGTGCACGTTCTGCCACTGGCCCAGGATGGCGCGGCCAGTCAGCACCAACGGCAGCAGGGCGGCGGGCAGGATCAGGCGGCTCCAGTCAGAGTCGGCAAGGTGGTCGTGCAGGCCCTCGATCTCGGCGAGGCGCTTGCGCAGGAGGCGCACCCCGAACCAGGCGGCCGTGGCGATGGCTGCCAGCACGGCTACCTCGGTGAGCATGGCGGCGTTGCCGAGGTTGGCGATGAGCGGCGCGATCAGATTGTCGAGTCTCTTCTCGGTGTTCACGGCGATTCCTGTCGGTTGCGCAGGGGTAAAGAATGAATTCTGTGCCGGCGCCAGTTGGCCGCATAGGCCTCGGCCAGCGTGGTGTGTCCGCGCAGCAGGAGCAGGTTCTCGGCGTTGCGATGCTGGGCGGCCTGGGTGAAATTGAAGGAGCCGGTGATGAGGGCCGCGTCCGCAGTGCCATTGTCGATGACCATCACCTTGTTGTGGGCAGCGGTGTGCTCGGCGTCGAGCCAGACCGGCACACCCTGATCCGCCAGCCAGGCCACCAGGCTGGTGGCGATACTCTCCATTTGCTGCCTGTCGGCGATCATCTGCACGTCCACGCCGCGCCGTTTGGCGTCAACCAGGGACTGGGCGATGTCCTTGTGGGTGAAGCTGTAGGCTTGCACCAGGATCTGCTTCCTGGCCTTGCGGACGGCATCCACAACCAGGGCACCGGCATCGTCGCCGGGGGCGAAAGCCACCTGGGCGGAACCCCGCGCGGACAACTGCAGCGGTTCGCTGGCGACGGCTTCGAGGTTGCCGGCCAGCAGCAGCGTCAGCAGGAACGCTGCCCACTTCATGGCATCCGTTCCAGCACAGCGGCGAAGAAGCCGTCCGTGCCGTGGCGGGCCGGATCCAGTCGCATATGGTCGCCCATCTCCAGGGGAACGCGCTGGGCGGCCAGCACCTCGCCCGCGGGCACCAGCCGGAAATCGGGATGGCCCGCCAGGAAGGCCTCGACGATGGCCTCGTTTTCCTCTGACAGCAGGCTACAGGTGGCGTAGACGAGGCGGCCGCCGACCTTCACCAGGCTCGCCGCAGAGGCCAGGATGGCGGCCTGCTTGGCATTCAGTTCCGCCACCGATTCCGGGCTCTGGCGCCATTTCAGGTCCGGATTGCGGCGCAGGGTGCCCAGGCCGGAGCAGGGCGCATCCACCAGCACCCTGTCGAACTTGCCGCTCAGGCGTTTGATCCTGGTGTCCCGCTCGTGGGCGATGAGCAGGCCCTGGACGTTGGACAGGCCGGAGCGGGCCAGGCGGGGCTTGAGCTTGGCCAGGCGCTTTTCCGACACGTCGAAGGCGTAAAGTCTGCCCGTGCTGTTCATCAGGGCGCCCAGCAGCAAGGTCTTGCCGCCGGCGCCGGCGCAGAAGTCGCAGACCATTTCGCCCCGGCGCGGGGCCAGCAGGAGGCCCAGCAGCTGGCTGCCCTCGTCCTGGACTTCGAAGCCGCCATCCAGGAAACGGCCGTGCTTCTGCAGGGCCGGCTTGCCCTGCAAGCGGATGCCCAGGGGCGAATAGGGTGTTGCAACGGTGGCCAGTCCTTCGTTGGCCAGTTCGGCCAATAGCGCGTCCCGGCCGATCTTGAGGCTGTTGACCCGCAGATCCAGCGGTGCCGGACTATTGAGGGCGGTCATGAGGTCAGGCAGTTGTTCGCCGTACTGGGAATGAAGGCGTTCATAAAGCCAATCCGGCAAGTCCAGGCGCACGGCTTCCGGCTGCGCTTCAAGCTTTGCGCCCTTGAGGCTCCGCAGCCATTCCAGATCGTCCTTGTCCACCAGGGCTTCGAATTCCCGCAGGTTGCGGCCGCCGTGGCGGGCCAGCCAGGCCAGCAGCAGACGGCGCGGCGTGGCGGGTTCGGCGAGCGCCTTCAGGCTGCGCAGATGGCGCAAGACACCGTACACAGCCTCGGCGATGAAGGCCCGGTCGCGTCCGCCCAGCTTGGGATCGGCGCGGAAGAAGGCGGACAGGCGGACGTCGGCGGGACGGTCCAGTTCCAGCACCTCCGCCAGGGCATCGACGGCGGAGCCCAAGTCCAGGCCGGCCGGTCGGGCGGGTTCCGGTGCCGGTTTGCCCTGATGGGGGCGGAGGGGGTTCTTGGGTCTATGGCTTGGCGACGTCATGGAGGGTACCGTGGGAAAGCAGGAAATCCAGGAAGGTCCGGGCGACCACCGTGCGCTGGCGGCCGGCGGGATAGACCGCGTACCACTGGCGCAGAATGGGAAAGCCCTGGACATCGAGTATGGCGAATTGGGCAGGATCGTGCAGGGCCAAGGTGTGGCGGGAGAGGACGGACACACCCAGTCCCGCCAGGACAGCCTGTTTGATGGCCTCGTTGTTGCCCAGTTCCATGCGCGGCGTGAGGGAAAGGCCGTTCTCGGCGAACAGGCGCTCCACCGCCTTGCGGGTACCGGACCCGGGTTCCCGCAGCAGCCAGGGCTCCTCGGCCAGCCGAGCCAGGGATATGTGTTTTTTATGGGCCAGGGGGTGGTCCGGGGAGGCCAGCACCACCAAGGGGTTATCCATGAAGGGAATCGCAGTGACCGCCAAGCCTTCCGGCGGTTGGCCCAGGATGTAGAGATCCTCCAGGCCCGCCGCCAGGGTTTCCAGCAACTGCTCCCGGTTGGCCACCCGCAAGGAGGCCTTCACGCCCGGATGCAGCTGGGCGAACTCCCCCAGAAGGCGGGGCACGAAATAGGTGGCGGTGGAAATGGCCACCAGGCGCAGGTTGCCCTTGGTGAGGCCGGTGCGGGCTACCAGTGACAGCTCGAAGCGCTTCAGCGCCCCTAGGATGTCCCGGCTCGCCGCCAGCAGTTCCTGGCCCTGGTCGGTGAGTTGCAGGCGCTTGCCGTTCTGCTCCAGCAGAGGCTGGCCCACGGCTTCGCTGAGTTTCTTCATCTGCATGGACACCCCGGGTTGGGACAGGTGAAGTTCCTCGGCAGCCCGGGAAAGGGAGAGGTGGCGGGCGCAGGATTCGAAGACCTGGAGCTGACGGAGAGTGAGGTGAAGCATGGGTGAATTGTATAAGCAATAGCTTATGCCATACATCAAAAATCATGATTTTCTCTTATGCAATCATCTCCTTATAGTTCACCCCCATCCCGAGTAGGTGCTTACCCAGTCGTGGTGTCGTAGAAAAAACCACATTCACATCTTTTAAGGAGCAAGTCATGGATCAGTCCGCACGCTATGCCGACCTCAGCCTGAAGGAAGAGGATCTGCTCAAGGGCGAGAAGCACATTCTCGTCGCCTATAAGATGAAGCCCAAGGCAGGTTATGGCTACCTGGAAGCCGCCGCCCACTTCGCCGCCGAATCCTCCACCGGCACCAACGTCGAAGTCTCCACCACCGACGACTTCACCAAGGGCGTGGACGCGCTGGTCTACTACATCGACGAAGCCAACGAGGACATGCGCATCGCCTATCCTCTGGAGCTGTTCGACCGCAACATCATCGACGGCCGCATGATGATCGTCTCCTTCCTGACCCTGGCCATCGGCAACAACCAGGGCATGGGCGACATCGAGCACGCCAAGATGATCGACTTCTACGTGCCCCAGCGCGCCATCCAGCTGTTCGACGGCCCCTCTGTGGACATCTCCAACCTGTGGCGCATCCTGGGCCGTCCGGTCAAGGACGGCGGCTACATCGCCGGCACCATCATCAAGCCCAAGCTGGGCCTGCGTCCCGAGCCCTTCGCCAATGCCGCCTACCAGTTCTGGCTGGGCGGCGACTTCATCAAGAACGATGAACCCCAGGGCAACCAGGTGTTCTGCCCGGCCAAGAAGGTCTACCCCCTGGTCTACGACGCCATGAAGCGCGCCCAGGACGAGACCGGCCAGGCCAAGCTGTTCTCCGCCAACATCACCGCTGACGACCACCGCGAGATGATCGCCCGCGGCGAATTCATCCTGGAAACCTGGGGTCCCGATGCCGACAAGGTGGCCTTCCTGGTGGACGGCTACGTGGGCGGCCCCGGCATGGTCACCACCGCACGCCGTTACTTCCCGCAGCAGTACCTGCACTACCACCGTGCCGGCCACGGCGCCGTGACCTCCCCCAGCGCCAAGCGCGGTTACACCGCTTTCGTGCTGTCCAAGATGTCCCGCCTCCAGGGCGCTTCCGGTATCCACGTCGGCACCATGGGCTACGGCAAGATGGAAGGCGATGCGTCCGACAAGATCATCGCCTACATGATCGAGCGCGATGAGTGCCAGGGCCCGGTCTACTACCAGAAGTGGTATGGCATGAAGCCCACCACCCCCATCATCTCCGGCGGCATGAACGCGCTGCGTCTGCCCGGCTTCTTCGAGAACCTGGGCCACGGCAACGTGATCAACACTTCCGGCGGCGGTTCCTACGGCCACATCGACAGCCCGGCCGCCGGCGCCATCTCCCTGCGCCAGTCCTACGAGTGCTGGAAGGCCGGTGCCGATCCCATCGAGTGGGCCAAGGAGCACAAGGAATTCGCCCGGGCCTTCGAGTCCTTCCCCAAGGACGCCGACAAGCTGTTCCCCGGCTGGCGCGAGAAGCTGGGCGTGCATAAGTAAGCGCGGCGGAGCGAAGAGCAGTGCCTGCCGCCGTGGGCGGCAGGTGCGACCGCGCAGCGCGCTCGGTCGCATCACCACTGCCCTGGATTGGAAATTCGCCCCCGGCCCGCCGGGGGCGTTTTTCTTCCGGGACTGAAACCCGGATTACGATGTGGCTATGCAGTCCGCATCCGCGCGCGACCATTCCGGTCCCGCCCGAATACGGATTTCTTCAGGAGATGACGCCATGACGGACAAGGAACAATACAAAGTCCACAAGGAACCCTACTACCAGGCCCAGGGCAAGGAAGTGCAGCTCTACGAAGCCGCCTACCGCAACCGCCTGCCGGTCATGGTCAAGGGTCCCACCGGCTGCGGCAAATCCCGCTTCGTCGAATACATGGCCTGGAAGCTGGGCAAGCCGCTGATCACCGTGGCCTGCAACGAGGACATGACCGCCAGCGACCTGGTGGGCCGCTACCTGCTGGAAGCCAACGGCACCCGCTGGCTGGACGGACCCCTCACCACCGCCGCCCGCATCGGCGCCATCTGCTACCTGGATGAGATCGTCGAGGCGCGCCAGGACACCACCGTGGTGATCCATCCGCTCACCGACCACCGCCGCACCCTGCCCCTGGACAAGAAGGGCGAGCTGATCGAGGCCCATCCGGATTTCCAGCTGGTGATCAGCTACAACCCGGGCTACCAGTCCCTGATGAAGGACCTGAAGCAGTCCACCAAGCAGCGCTTCACCGCTTTCGATTTCGACTACCCGTCCGCCACCCTGGAAACCACCATCCTGGCCAAGGAAGCCGGCCTGGACGAGGCCGTCGCGGCCAAGCTGGTGAAGATCGGCCACACCGCCCGCAACCTCAAGGGCCACGGCCTGGACGAGGGCATCTCCACCCGCCTGCTGGTCTACGCCGCCACTCTGATCAAGGACGGCGTCGAACCGGTGGATGCCTGCCGCATGGCCCTGGTGCGGCCCATCACCGACGACGCGGACATCCGCGAGACCCTCGACCACGCCATCGATGCCACGTTCGTGTGACTCCATCGTAGGGCGCAATAAGGCTATAGCCGCATTGCGCCGAATGCCGGATGGTGCAATGCGTTGCGTTTATTGCACCCTGCAAGGGATTTGCCGATGACCGAAACCACGTACCAGCATCCCCTGATGAAGGCCTACTGGGCCCAGCTCGACACCCGCTTCAAGCAGGTGGAGGACGTCTTCGAGGACGTCATGGCCGAGGCCCTGGCCATCCTGGGCCGGGACGACCTGCACCACTACCTCGACGCCGCCCGGGTCATCGGCAAGCTGGGCCGCGGCGTGGAGCCCATGCTGGCCTTCCTGGAGGAATGGCCCTCCGCCGCCAAAGCCCTGGGTGAAGAGGCGGCCCTGCCCGACGTGATGGGCTTCATCATGAGGATGCAGAAGTCCCCCAACGGCAAGGCCATCACCCCCTTCCTGCAGACCCTGGCGCCGGTGGCGAAGAAGCTGCTCTCCCGCGACCAGCTCAGGCACTACCTGGAGATCGCCCAGGACCTGATGGAGCGCACCACCGGCTCCATCCACGGCCACCACACCACCTTCCCCAGCCCCGGCCTGCCCCTGTTCTTCGCCCAGGCGCCCTTCCTGTTGTCGCAACTGACGCTGGCCGGGCTGAAGAACTGGGTGGAATACGGCATCGGCAACTACAAGAGCCACCCGGAGCGGCAGGAGGACTACTTCAGCCTTCAATCCGCCGACAGCCGCGCGGTGTTGCAACGGGAGCGCCACGGCACCCTGTTCATGGACGTGGAGCGCAAGCTGGACCTGTATCTGCTCGGCCTGTGGAACGACGCGGAACAGCTGGTGCCCTATTCCACCGCCTTCGACGAATTGCGCAAGCCGGTGCCCTATTACGACAAGCTGGGCATGCGCATCCCGGATGTCTATGACGACTTCATTCTCCCCTCCCCCCCCGGGGGCGGGGTTGGGGGAGAGGGAACACAGCCCTCTCCCGGCGCTTCGCGCCACCCTCTCCCGTCTGCGGGCGAGGGTTTGAGAATCTCCGGCCTCGACCGCTACCGCGCCACCCTGGCCCACATGGTCGGCCACCGGCGCTGGACGGTGGCCCAGATCGCCGACAACTGGAGCCCGTTCCAGCGCATGGCGGTGGAGTTCTTCGAGGACTGCCGCGTCGAAACCCTGCTCTGCCGCGAATACCCCGGCCTGCGCCGCATCTTCCTGGCCCTGCACCCGACGCCGAAGGAAGGCGCCTGCGACGAGGAGACCACCTCCTGCCTGCGCCACCGCATGGCCATGCTGTCCCGCGCCCTGCTGGACCCGGACCATGGCTACCGGGACGCCACCCTGCTCGACTTCGTCGCCCGCTTCCATGCCCTGCTGGCCGACGGCTCCACCTCCAGCACCAGGGAGATCGCCGCCCTGGCCCTGTCCTACGTCACCCGCACCCGCCGCCAGAGCGACCAGTACGCCAAGATCCACTTCGCCGACACGGTGGTGGACTACCGGGACGACAACCGCCAGATGTGGCAATTCATCGAAGAGGGCGACGAGGAGGAGGCCTTCGACCAGAAGCGCAAGATCGAGCCCGGCGAGGAACTGCAAGGCCTGCCCCCGCGCCACTACCCGGAGTGGGACTACAAGAGCCAGACCTACCGGCCGGACTGGGCGAGCGTCTACGAGGGCCTGCATCCCAAGGGCAACTCGGCCGACATTGACAAGCTGCTGCAGAAGCACGCCGCATTGGCCAAGCGCCTGAAGCGCATCCTCGACCTGCTCAAGCCCCAGGACAAAGTGCGCATCCGCTACCAGGAAGAGGGCAGCGAGCTGGACCTGGACGTGGCCATCCGCTCCCTCATCGACTTCAAGGGTGGCGCCAACCCGGACCCGCGCATCAACATGAGCCACCGCACCGACGGCCGCAACATCGCCGTCATGCTGCTGCTGGACCTGTCCGAATCCCTCAACGAAAAAGCCGCCGGCTCCGAGCAGACCATCCTGGAACTCAGCCAAGAGGCGGTGTCGCTCCTGGCCTGGGCGGTGGAGCAGTTGGGCGACCCCTTCGCCATCGCCGGCTTCCACTCGAACACCCGCCACGATGTGCGCTACCTGCACATCAAGGGCTACAGCGAACACTGGGGCGACGAGGTGAAGGGCCGCCTGGCCGCCATGCAGGCCGGCTGGTCCACCCGCATGGGCGCTGCCCTGCGCCACGCCGCCCACTACCTGGAAGCGCGCCCGGCCGACAAGAAGCTCATGCTCGTCCTCACCGACGGCCAGCCCAGCGACGTGGACAGCCAGGACGAGCAACTGCTCATCGAGGACACCCGCCAGGCCGTCAAGGAACTGGACCGGGACGGCATCTTCACCTACTGCATCAGCCTGGACCCCAAGGCGGACGAGTATGTGAGCAGCATCTTCGGGCGGCAGTACACGGTGATCGACAACATCCAGCGCTTGCCGGAAAAATTACCCGAGCTTTTCCTTGCATTGACGAAGTGAATGCAAGGAAGGGTAATTTTCAGTGAAGGCTAACTTCGCGCAGCGAAGTTAAGCGAAGCGGCCGGGGTTGATCCTGGCGCTGACGAAATGAAGCGGCGGAAACCGACCGCGTGACCGTCTGTCATGGTGGGATCAAAGCGGCTGGCCACGGCCCGGCCATCCTGGTCATCCGTTGAAACGGGCGTCACGAAGCAGCAGGGAATTGCCATGTCTGGGCATCCAGGCAACCCCCGTCAAATATAATGCCGCCGCTTTCGATTCCACTGTGCCGCCAGGACACTGACTTGCGCGCCCTCGTTCCTGAAAGGTGAAGCACCATGAACACGCTGTCCCGAATGGTTCTGATTTCCGCCTTGTCCCTGAGCATGGAGGCAGTCGCCGCGCCCCCCCTGGAACAGGGCATCTCCGCTTTCAGGGGCGGAGAACAGGCCAAGGCCATCAAGATCCTGCAGCCGCTGGCTCTACGTGGCGACGTACAGGCGCAGTACTACCTCGGACTCAGCTATGAGTACAGCCCCGAGGCCGCGAAGTGGTTGCGTAAAGCCGCCGAACAGGGCCACGCCAAAGCGCAGTACTTTCTCTATTCGCTGTATCGCGACGGCCTTGGTGTCCCGCAGGACCCCGCCGAAGCCAGCAAGTGGCTGCACAAGGCCGCGGCGGGCGGTTCTGACTCTGCCCAGTATTCGTTGGGTTTGGAGAGCGCCATGGCTGGAAATCATGGCGAGGCGGTCACGTGGTATCGGCGCGCCGCCGCGCAAGGGCACGACAACGCGCAATTGCGGCTGGCCCAGCTTTATCGGGATGGCCAAGGCGTCGAGCGGGATTTCGTCCGGGCATACATGTGGCTTCAACTCGCCGCTGAGGCTGGCAACCCGACAGCCAAGGAGGAAAGCGCCTTCGCGGAAAAGCAGGCGTTGACGCCGCAGGAGGTCACGCAAGGCCGTGCCAGGGCGCAGCGCTGCAAGACAAGCGCCTTCAAGCACTGCGATTGACTTCGTCCCCGACGCACCCTCCGTCATCCCCGCCCCGCCAATACCACAACAGGCCCATGCCCTTTGGAAACCACTCGATCATTCCGAGCTTGCGCGCCGCTCTGATGCTTTCCGCCGCGGCGTTGTTGAGCGCCTGCGGGCAGTCGCCGGATTCGCTTGACGCGGTCCTGTCCGTGTCCCTTGATAACAAGCCGGTCGCCAGCCAGAAGGTGTCGCTTCGCTGCAGTTATGCCTGGGCCTACTTTTCCGAAATGGACATGGCCGCGCACTACAAAGCGACGGCGGAACCCGCCAAGGCGCCGAGGGTGTTCGTGACGTTGCCGGATGGCCGCCTGCTCGCCCTGAACCCTGAACCCTGGCCCCCCGTCGACAACACCGGCCGTTGCAATCTGTCCGGGTTGCATGGCTGGCAGGCACTTGTCCTTGACCCGCTCAAGCCCGTTCCGCTGCTAACCCACATCAGCAAGCCGGACGAATCGGCCGGGAGTCTTTCCGGACTGGCCTTGCAGGCCCATGCGGGCAACGCGGCAAATTCCGCGGCCCACGCAATGACGGCCCCCGTGGCGTTGAGACAAGCGGTAGAGAAGGCAACGTCCCTGGATTTCGTTGTCATTGATGTCCCCCGTCAAGACGATGCCGGGATGCCGGCGGAGGGCGCCTCGACCCTTGCAAAGGAAACGGTCTCAGCCCTCTGGGCGCTGCCTGCTGATCGCCCGAGCGTCCTGCTGCCGGCAATTCGGGCTGACGCCCCGCTGGATCCGGACGATCCGGGAAACGGCGGCGCGCTTGTCGGCCTCCCCCACCTTGATCTCGCCAAGGTCATGGGGGCCAACGCCTTCTCCACCTATCCCTCGATGCCCGGCCTGCCGGTCACCCTCGACCCGAACCGGCCGAGCGGAGAAGGCAAGGTCTACTTCCCCGGTGATGTGCCAACCCCGTCCGTCACCTTGCCCGATCTGGAAAATCCGTTGCCGATCGCGCCTGTCGCTGCCGTGTGGTATCCGGCCATTAGGAAGTTGATCGTGATCACCTGGACCAAGCGTTCCGCAGAGTTGGCCAAACTGCTTTGAATGCCGGAGTCGGGACCTGGCCGCCCTGGATTTTGAGACGAAGATGGATTTGAACGTGTTGATGGACAGGCGATAACTCTATGGAAGCCGGAGTGGGAATGTTCACCGGAGCCTTGCTCGTATCGCTTGTGGCGGCGGCGGTCTGGCTGGCCATTACCAGGTTCATCCCGCCGCGGGCTGCCTGGGTCATCTACCGTCACGTCAGGACGGTGCCGGTCCGGATCGGCCAGCCTGGACTGTATCGGGCTGCCCTGCTCCTGCTGGGAGCTGTCGATCTATGGGGTGCTGGAGGTCGTGTATCTCTTCGCCCACGCCACGGGGGGCGAGGTGAGCGGCGTGATGATCCCCCTGTTCGGCCTCGTCCCCTTTGTCTTCTATGTCGGCTTCGAGGCCTTGTATGCCCTTTCCCGCCGCGGCCAAGGCAAGCCGAACCGGGATTGATTTCATAATGCTATCCATGGACACGACGATGAACCGACTCGCTTCTTTTCTGCTATTCACCTGGGCGTGCCTGCTGTCTTTCGGTCATGCCTCGGCAGACGCCGTCAAGGACAACGACCTGGGGGCCGAGGCCTATGCGGCCAAGCAGTACGAAAAGGCCCTCCAGCATTACCTGGCGGCCTGCGACGCCAAAATGGCCGAGGCCTGTTACATGGCTGCCGCGATCCATTCCCGGGGGCAGGGCGTGCCGGCCAATCCGGACAAGGCCTTTCACTACCTCCGCCTGGCCTGTGACGGGGGGCATGCCGCCGCGTGCTTCAACGTTGCGGTGCTTTACATGCGGGGCGAGGGCGTCAAGGCCGATGGCCGGGAAGCGTTCCGGCATTTCAGTCGCGCCTGTGATTTGAACGATGCCGATGCCTGCTTCAATGTCGGCATGGCCTATAAGGGTCAAATTGGCGTGACGTATCAGGAATTCGATAAAGAGAAGATGCGAGCCGCTTTTCTGAAGGCCTGCGACCTCAAGCACGGCGAGGCCTGCCTCAAGGCCTGCTTGCCATCCGATTGCAATGCAATGGTTGAGGCGGAACTCGCCAGGCGGTCCTGTGACAACGGTCATGGCGATGGCTGCGGCCGGCTGGGGCGCATGTATTACGGTGGCAGCCATTTCGACAAGGACATCCGGCGCGCGTTTGAACTTTCCCGGCGTGCTTGCGATCTCGGCTCAGGAGAGGCCTGCGGCTGGCTTGCCTGGCAGTATCTGGAAGGCAAGGGGGTAACCCGGGATGTGGCCAGTGCGCTGACCTTGTATCGCAAGGCGTGCAGCCTGGGCCAGGCCGAGGATTGTTTGCAGTTGGGCAAGTTCTACGAGACCGGCAAACACGTCAAGGCTCATCCCGCCGAAGCCGTGAGCTTCTATGCGCGCGCCTGTGAGCTGAGTCCGAACTTCGACGACGGTTGCCATAACCTGGCTCGGCATCTGGTACTGGGCAAAGGCATCGAGCGTGACGTGCCGCGCGCCGTCAAGTTGTTCGAGCATGCCTGCTGGTCAGCAGACCAACTGGCCTGGTCCTGCAATGAACTGGGTCTGCTCTACCTGAATGGCAACGGCGTTGCCAAGGATCTAGACTTGGCAGAGAAACATTTCAAACAGGCCTGTTTTCTGGGCAAGTACAAGCACGTGGGTTATGACGACGGTTGTGGTAACGCGAGGCGGCTTCGGCGGCAGCGTGACGGCGAACCCTAGGCCTGGCCACCTCGCCGTTTCCCGCAATCCGCCGCACAACACGCCCCACCGCGTAGCGGCGGCCGGAGCTAGCGAAGTCCAGGCACTTCATGGCGCTCACGAAGTAGGTGTCCGGCCTTACTTCAATACCTTTCCCAGCCAATCACGCACCAGGGCCGCAACCTCGGCCTCCTTGCCCTCGTAGAAGTGGTTGGCGGCCGCGAGTTGGCGCTGCTCGGAGAGAGCGTGGGTCTGGGTCTGCTTGCGTGTCGTGGTCATCATCACCACCGGCGGGTGATCGACTTCGGCATAGACGTCCAGTACCGGCAGGGGTACGCCCTGGTAGTCGTCGAAGCCCATGGAGAGCGCAGCCCAGGCCTTGATTGGAGTCGACTTGCTGGCCAGGACATGGGCGCGCGCCATGCGCCCCCCCAGGCTATGCGACACCAGGGCGATCCGGCCGTAGCCCTTGGCTTGCAACCATGCCGCCGCCTTGGTGATGCGTTCGGACGCCTCGGGGAAGGTGTCCAGATAGTCGCCCGGCCCGGCCTCCCTACCCTGTACCGGCATCTGGATCGACAACGTGGCATAGCCCATTTCCGCCAGGCGGGTGCGCAACGCGCCGATGACACCGAAATCCGGGTGCACCCCCATGCCGTGCACCAGGATGATCGCGCCCGCGGCCTTGGCGGGCGCGAGGTACAGGCCGAGGAACTTGTGGCCGTCGGCCTGGGCGAGCCAGACCGGGTCACCTTCCAATACGGCTGGCAGGATTTCGTCGGCCCAGCGCTGCTCGCGGCCGCGATCTGCCGCCAAGGCGCTCTGCATGCCAGCCAGAAATGCAAGGATCAGGATCAGTGAACGCATGATGGTCTCCTTGATACAGGGGCGCGGATTGTCGCACTGAAGCTGTGTGCGCGGCTTGTCTGTGCAAGGACGGTTCGGAGCTTCACCCTCTGCTGCATTCCGCCGCACAGAGCGGCCCTCCGTCGCCGGACACGCAGGCCGAAGCCCGGCGCTGCCCCAGCAGGAAGTCCAGGAAAGCGCGCGCCACCACGGAAATCTGCCGTCCCGCCGGGTAGACCGCGTACCAGTGGCGCTGAATAGGAAAGCCATCCGCGTCCAGCACCGCGAACTGGCCCGGCTGGTGCAGGGCCAGGGCGTGGCAGGACAGGGCGGAGATGCCCAGGCCGGCCAGGATGGCCTGCTTGATGGCCTCGTTGCTGCCCAGTTCCAGGCGCGGACGGATGTCCAGGCCGTGGTCGTGGAACAGCCGCTCGATGGCCTTGCGGGTGCCGGAGCCGGCTTCCCGCATGATCCAGGGCTCCTCCGCCAGTCGCGCCAGCGTCAGTGCTTTCTTTCCGGCCAGGGGATGGTCCGGCGCCGCCAGCACCACGATGGGGTTGTCCATGATGGGGGTGGCCACCACGTCGATCTCCTCCGGCGGCGTACCCAGCAGGTAGAGGTCGTCCAGGTTGTCCGCCATGCTGGCCAGCACCAGTTCCTTGTTGGTGACCCGCAGGCTCACCTCGATGCCCGGGTGCAGCTTGGAGAACTCGCCCAGCAAGCGCGGCGCGAAATAGGAGGCGGTGGTGATGGCCATGAGCTTCAGCTTGCCCTTCTCGAGGCCGCGCCGTTGCGCCACCGACATGGTGTAGCGGTCGAGGATCGCGAAGATGTCCCGGCTTGCCTGGGCCAGTTCGCGACCGTCCTCGGTCAGCAGCACCTTCTTGCCCACCTGCTCCACCAGCGGCGCGCCGACGACGTCGGTGAGCTTCTTCATCTGCATGGAAACGGTGGGCTGGGTGAGATAGAGCTCCTCCGAGGCGCGGGTAAAGCTGCCCAGGCGGGCGATGGCCTCGAAGATTTCCAGTTGGCGGAAGGTGGTGTGGTGGCGCATGGCGTGGTCGTCCGTATTGGCCGTCATTTCCGTTTTCGCGGACATGACGGGCACTGGGGATATGGATAGATATAAGTCTATCGTCACGATAGAAAATCGTGACTGTTATTTATGGCTATGGGCCGCCAAGATGCATCCACCTCGGATCGGAATGTTTCTCGAACCGCTGGACCAACCAACATCCCTGCAAGGAGTGACCCATGGCCGTGAAGACCTACAACGCTGGCGTGAAGGAATATCGCCAGACCTACTGGATGCCCGAATACACCCCCCTGGATACCGACATCCTGGCGGTGTTCAAGATCACCCCCCAGCCTGGCGTTGACCGGGAGGAGGCTGCCGCCGCCGTGGCCGCAGAGTCCTCCACCGGCACCTGGACCACGGTGTGGACCGACCTCCTGACCGACCTGGACTATTACAAGGGCCGCGCCTATCGCATCGAGGACGTGCCCGGCGACGACACCTGCTTCTACGCCTTCATCGCCTACCCCATCGACCTGTTCGAGGAAGGTTCCGTGGTGAACGTGTTCACCTCCCTGGTGGGCAACGTGTTCGGCTTCAAGGCCGTGCGCGCCCTGCGCCTGGAGGACGTGCGCTTCCCGATCGCCTATGTGAAGACCTGCGGCGGCCCGCCCCACGGCATCCAGGTCGAGCGCGACGTGATGAACAAGTATGGCCGTCCTCTGCTCGGCTGCACCATCAAGCCGAAGCTGGGCCTCTCCGCCAAGAACTATGGCCGCGCGGTGTACGAGTGCCTGCGCGGCGGCCTGGACTTCACCAAGGATGACGAGAACGTCAACAGCCAGCCCTTCATGCGTTGGCGCCAGCGTTTCGACTTCGTCATGGAGGCCATCCACAAGGCCGAGCGCGAAACCGGCGAGCGCAAGGGCCACTACCTGAACGTGACCGCGCCCACCCCTGAAGAGATGTACAAGCGGGCCGAGTATGCCAAGGAGATCGGCGCGCCCATCATCATGCACGACTACATCACCGGCGGTTTCTGCGCCAACACGGGCCTGGCCAACTGGTGTCGCGACAATGGCCTGCTGCTGCACATCCACCGCGCCATGCACGCCGTGCTGGACCGCAACCCCCACCACGGCATCCACTTCCGCGTGCTGACCAAGATCCTGCGCTTGTCCGGCGGCGACCACCTGCACTCCGGCACCGTCGTGGGCAAGCTGGAAGGCGACCGCGAGGCCACGCTGGGCTGGATCGACATCATGCGCGACAGCTACATCAAGGAAGACCGCAGCCGCGGCATCTTCTTCGATCAGGACTGGGGCTCCATGCCCGGCGTGATGCCGGTCGCCTCCGGCGGCATCCATGTCTGGCACATGCCCGCCCTGGTGAACATCTTCGGTGACGACTCCGTCCTGCAATTCGGCGGCGGCACCCTGGGCCACCCCTGGGGCAACGCGGCAGGCGCCGCGGCCAACCGCGTCGCCCTGGAAGCCTGCGTCGAGGCCCGCAACAAGGGCGTCGCCATCGAGAAGGAAGGCAAGACCATCCTGACCGAAGCCGCCAAGGCCAGCCCCGAACTCAAGATCGCCATGGAGACCTGGAAGGAGATCAAGTTCGAGTTCGACACCGTGGACAAGCTGGACGTGGCCCACAAGTGATGACCGTAGGGTGGGTTAGGCCAACGGCCGTAATCCACCAGCTTCACCCGACCCATGGTGGGTTACGCCGCAGACGCGGCTAACCCACCCTAAGAAATCGAATTGAAAGGAATGAAACATGTCTGACGTGATGGATTACACGAGCCGCCTGAGCGACCCCGCCAGCCGCAAGTTCGAAACCTTCTCCTACCTGCCCGCCATGGACGCGGCCAACATCCGCAAGCAGGTGGAATACATCGTGGGCAAGGGCTGGAACCCGGCCATCGAGCACACCGAGCCCGAGTATCTGATGGACTCCTACTGGTACATGTGGAAGCTGCCCATGTTCGGCGAGACCGACATCGACCGCATCCTGGGAGAGGCCGACGCCTGTCACAAGGCCAACCCCAACAACCACGTCCGCCTGGTCGGCTATGACAACTTCGCCCAATCCCAGGGCGCGGCCATGGTGATCTATCGCGGCAAGACCGTCTAAGCGCGGCGGACGGAAGCATCGGCCCCCGCCGCGCCCGGGCGTGGCGGGGGTTTTTTTCTTGCCGAGGCATGAAACGTGAGCGACCGCGTTCACCTTTCACCGCTTCTCACCAGGAGTTGAGCATGAGCCACATCATCGACCAATACCGCATCACCCAGGAGCCCTACTACCGCCCCGTCACCGACGAGGTGGAACTGTACGAAGCCGCCTACTCCGTGCGCATGCCCATGATGCTCAAGGGCCCCACCGGCTGCGGCAAGACCCGCTTCGTCGAATACATGGCCCACAAGCTGGGCAAGCCCCTGATCACCGTGGCCTGCAACGAGGACATGACCGCCTCCGACCTGGTGGGCCGCTTCCTGCTGTCCGCCTCCGGCACCGAGTGGCAGGACGGCCCCCTGGCCATCGCCGCCCGCCACGGCGCCATCTGCTACCTGGACGAAGTGGTGGAGGCGCGCCAGGACACCACCGTGGTCATCCACCCCCTCACCGACAACCGCCGGGTCCTGCCCCTGGAGAAAAAGGGCGAGCTGGTGCATGCCCACCCGGATTTCCAGATCGTCATCAGCTACAACCCGGGCTACCAGAGCCTGATGAAGGACCTCAAGCAGTCCACCAAGCAGCGTTTCGGCGGCCTGGATTTCACCTATCCCGAGCATGCCATCGAGACCGAGATCGTCGCCCACGAGTCCGGGGTGAACGCCGATGTGGCGGGCAAGCTGGTGTCCATCGCCGAGCGCAGCCGCAACCTGAAGGGCCACGGCCTGGACGAGGGCCTGTCCACCCGCATGCTGATCTATGCCGGCAGCCTGATCGCCAAGGGTGTCGCTCCCCAGGCCGCCTGCCGCGTCGCCCTGGTCCGTCCCATCACCGACGACCCGGACATGCGCGACGCCCTGGACGCGGCGGTGAGCACGTTCTTCTGACCGTAGGGTGGGTTAGGCCGCCAGGCCGTAACCCACCGTGGGTTACGGCGGGTTACGCCGCAAGACGGCTAACCCGCCCTACACGCAAGGTGACACAGCATGTCCATCCAACTCGACGACTACGCCGAACTGCTCGAATCCCTCTCCGAGCACTCTCGCCACGCCCTCGACGCCAACTGGCACGAGGCCGCCAAGGTGTTCTCGCCGCGCGGCCTGGACAACTACCTGAAAGGTGTTTCCGCCATCCGCGGCCTGGGCCGGGGCGACTCCCTGGTGGAGACCTGGATCGAGGAAGCCCCCATGGTGGCCAAGGAAGTGGGGGAGGACGTGGTGGCCGATCTTGCCACCGCCTCGCTGATGCTGGCCTCCAAGACCTCCGGCGCGGTCATCGAGCTGCTGCTCGCCACCGCGCCCACCGCCGCCAACCGGCTGGGGGACGCGGAACTGTTCCTGAAGTACCTGCGCTTCATCAACACCCTGATCGCCCAGGCCCCGCGCGGCGTGCGCCCCATGCTGGACAAGCTGGAGGTGCTGTTCCAGCACCTCACCCTGGGCGGCCTGCGCCGCTGGGCCCTGTGGGGCGCCCACGCCCACCGCACCAACTATGAGGAGCAGATCAAGTACTTCGGCCTGGGCACGAAAGAGTCCCTGGCCATGCTCCAGAAGGAACGCAAGGGCACCCTGCTGGTGGACGTGCAGCGGCGCATCAACATGTATCTGCGCGCCCTCTGGGCGCGGGACTTCTTCATGCGTCCCACCTCCGGCGATTTCGAGAATCGAGAGGGCTACCGGCCTTATATCGAGGACTACCTGCTGCATGTGCCGGACGCGTTCGACGATCTGGACGGCGTCGACGGCAAGGTTTCCGGCCTGGAGCTTTACCGTGCCACCGCCGCCCACTGCGCCGCCCACATCGTCGAAACGAAGCAGCCCATCTCCGCCGAGGCCCTCAACCCGTTGCAGATGGCGGTCATCAGCGTGATCGAGGACGCCCGCGTCGAAGCCTTGTCCATCCGCCGCTTCCCCGGCCTCAAGCAACTCTGGGCCAAGCTGCACACGGCCACCCCGGCCATGACCGCAAGCGCCGGCGACTACCTGAACCGTCTCGCCCGCGCCCTGCTCGACGAGACCTACCGGGACGACGATCCCTGGATCGCCGAAGGCCGCGTGCTCTTCGCCCAGGCGCGGGATCGCCTGGACAGCAACCACACCGCCTGGGAGATCGGCGTCCAGCTCGCCCACCGCCTGGCCGAGAAGAAGATCGCCTTCAACCCGCGCACCGACCTGCTCACCGCCCCCTACCGGGACGACAATCGCTACTTCTGGGCCTTCGAGGAATTCGACTTCGCCAAGGCCGCCGGCGCCGGCTACGAGTCCGTCAAGCAGGTGCGCAAGGTCGTCAACGTCATGGAGATGGCCAACGAGATCGACGTGGAGACCGCTGGCGACGACGCCCAGGAAATCTGGGTGCTGGGCACGGAACTGTTTCCCTACGAGAACATCGGCGACCAGTACGGCGGCGGAAAGTCCTTCAACGAGACCGAAGGCAAGGAGCCGGTGTCCGATCCCTTCCACTATTCGGAATGGGACTACCAGATCCAGCTGGAGCGCCCGGCCTGGGCCACGGTGCTGGAAAAGCGGGCCAAGTCAGGCGACCTGCAAGTGATCAATGACATCGCTGCCCAGTACAAGCGCGAGATCCACCGCATGAAGTTCCTCCTGGACGCCATGCAGCCCCAGGGCGTCCAGCGCATCCGCAAGCTGGAGGACGGCGACGAGATCGACATCAACGCCGCCATCGCCGGCTTTACCGACATCCGCCTGGGCAACCAGCCGGACCCCCGCATCATGATGCGCTCGGTGCGCAAGACCCGGGACTTTTCCATCCTGGTGCTGCTGGACCTCTCGGAATCCACCAACGACAAAGTGCAGGGCCAGGACTATACGGTACTCGACCTGACCCGCCAGGCCTGCGTGCTGCTGGCCGATGCCATCGCCAAGGTGGGCGACCCCTTCGCCATCCACGGCTTCTGCTCGGACGGACGCCACGACGTGGAGTACACGCGCTTCAAGGACTTCGACCAGCACTGGGATGAAGCCCCGAAGGCCAAGCTCGCCGGCATGACCGGCCAGCTCTCCACCCGCATGGGTGCGGCAATCCGCCACGCCGGGCACCACCTCAAGCTGCAGCGTTCGGCGAAGAAGCTGCTCATCGTCATCACCGACGGCGAGCCCGCCGACATCGACGTGCGCGATCCCCAGTACCTGCGCTACGACACCAAGAAGGCGGTGGAGGAAGTGGCCCGGTTCGGCGTCATGACCTACTGCATGAGCCTGGACCCCCGCGCCGACAACTACGTCAGCCGCATCTTCGGGCAGAAGAACTACATGGTGGTGGACCACGTACAGCGGCTTCCCGAGAAGCTGCCGCTGCTCTACGCTGGGTTGACGCGCTGACATGAACGCCTGCGGCCACATGACTGCCCTGGAACGCGCCGGCCTGGCTCCGGCGTCCCACCCCACTCCATCCCATCAGGACGACTGCATGAAAGACAACCTCTACGTCGGTTTCAGCAACGACAAGCACGGCATGACCCAACTGGGGCGCATCGTCCTGGACGGCTGGTTGTTCGGCTTCATCCCGGAAACGGAGGACTGCGCCGGCTGGGAGATGGGGCGCATGCAGATGCTCATGGACCGGGTCCAGGACGAGTGGGACAAATACGGAAACCTGCCCAGCCGCCTGCCCGATGAGCTGCGCAGGCGTCACGTGGAACTGTATGAGAAGGCCATGGCCATGGCCAAGGCCAAGGGCTGGAACCCCGAGCTGGGCGACGACGACTGAGCATCTGGCTGGCCGCACATGCCGTGCGGCTGTTGTTATACCTGCTCCAATGCCCGCGACTGCCAGTTCAGCACCGCCGTACGCGGGTGCATCTTGTCGGCCAGAACGGGGAATTCTCGGCCGATGAGCTCGGCGGTGAACTCGGCCATGAAGCGTGCCTTGACCACCGCGCGGGCACGGTCCACGCCCAGGTCTTCGTAAGGAGCGGAGGCCAGGAGCAGGAAGCCGTCGTTGGGAATGCGCCCGACCCGCATGTTGTTGAGGATGATGCCGGCGGCTTTGCGCAGGGGATCTTCCAGGTTGGGGCTATAGGGGCCGATGATCAGGGCCAGGTTGGGCATGTGCAGGAAGTCGAAGCCGCGGCCGACGCAGATCATCCATTCCCGGTGTTCAATGTCGAGGGCGCGGTCCTGGCACCTGACCTGGGCGATGCGCGCCAGGTTGCCGATCAGGAGCGGCATGATGTCGTCGCGCATCTGACGCGACATGTCGGGATAGAGGGCGGCCAGGCGCGGCGCCAGGGCGTCGGCATCCTCCGGGGACAATTCCGCCAGATTGAGCTCGCCGCCCTGTTCGCCATGCAGGATCAGGGCGTCCTCGTCGGTCTCGAAGCCGCAGACGATGGGATAGACGCCGCCGTGGCCCCGACCGAACACGTCTTCCACCTGGGCCTTGATTGCGCGAGTGTGGGCGATGGCGGCGGCGGTTTCGTAATTGAAGCCGGCACAGCCGCGGTAAGGGTCGCCCTTGGAGAAGTGGTAAGTGATGAGGGCCAGGGTCTGTCGTCCTTGCCGAGCGGTGCGCAGGACGTGATGGGCCAGGGACTCGTTCAGGTGTGGCCAGCCCAGGTTGAACATGCCGCCCAGGTTGCGGAAGGGCTGGATGATGCCGGGCGGCGTTTGGGTGGCCACCGGGATGTTGATGCGCCCGTCCATGCACTTGAGGGCGACGATGTCGGTGGGGTGCTGAGCCAGGTAGCGCAGCCGTGCCATCCAGGTTTCCGGGCTGGTATAGGTCTCCGAGTAGCGTGCGGCCAGACCGAACAGCCAGTCGATACGTTGGGCGATGGGGGCACCGTAGATGTCCATGCATGACTCCATGACGCGGCGGGGATGGCGAGATGGTATACGCCCTGCCCGTCGCGCCGCACGTCTCGGGAGAGGCGCGAGAGGTGGTGGCCGCGCAGGGCGCGGCGGAATACCCCAGCGGTTGGAGCCGGCGCGTGGCGGATCCGCGCCCCCTCGGATCGGTGCTACCCTCGTCCCACCATGAACAACTGCGATCTGGCGACACGGCATCGACACTTGGCTGAACGGCGGTCTTTTCTGATCGCCGGCGCCGGCGGCATTGCCGCGCTGTTCGCCGCACCACCCGCCGCCGCCATCCCCCGGGTGGCCAATCCCTGGCCGGTGCTGGCTGCGGTGCAGGACCATCTCTTTCCCCCCGAGCTGGAGGCGCCGGGCGCCCGGGAAATCCGCGCCCTGGCCTACCTGCAGGGCGTCCTGGCCGATCCGGCTGGCGATCGGGAGGAGCAGGCCTTCATCCTGAAGGGCGTGGACTGGCTGGAGGGACTATGCCGCCAGCGCCACCGGGCTTCCTTTCTCGACCTGGATGCCTTGCGTCGGGAACAGGTGCTGCGGGCGGTGGCCGGTACGCAGAAGGGCGAGAATTGGCTGGCCACGCTGCTGCTTTATCTCTGCGAGGCCTTGCTGGCCGACCCGGCCTATGGGGGCAATCCGGACGGCGTGGGCTGGGCCTGGCTAAGGCACCAGCCCGGCTATCCCCGGCCCACGCCGGACAAGCTGCGCGGCGCTGGGCGATGAGCGAATTCGACGTCTGCGTCATCGGCAGCGGCGCCGGCGGCGGCGCGGTGGCCTGGCGCCTGGCCCGGGCCGGAAAGCGGGTCCTGGTGCTGGAGAAGGGACCGTGGCTGCGTGAGGCGGACTTCTTCAAGGACGAACTGGCCTGCTGCCGGCGCAGCGTCTACACGCCCGACCTGCGCCAGGAGCGGCACGTCATCGAGGAGGCCGACGGCGAGGGCTGGCGGGCCACATCCACCCAGGAATCCGGCTGGGATTTCTGGAACGGCAACGTGGTGGGCGGCTCCAGCAACTTCATGTCCGGCTTCTTCCACCGCATGAAGCCTGTGGATTTCCGCCTGCTGTCCGAGTTCGGCCCCATTCAGGGAGCCAACGTTGTGGACTGGCCGATCGCCTACGAGGACCTGGAGCCCTATTACGCCGAGGTGGAGCGGGTGGTGGGTGTCTCCGGCCGGGTGGTGTCGCATCCTTTCCTGGAGCCGCGCTCGACCCCGGACTTCCCCTATCCCCCCACCCTGGAGCACCCGGTCTCGGCCTGGATTGACGCGGCCTGCGCGCAGTTGGGCTATCGCGCCCTGCCATTGCCGCGGGCCATCCTGTCACAACCCAAAGGGGATAGGCGGGCCTGCGAGTATTCCGGCTACTGCGGCAGCTATGGTTGTGCCAGCGGCGCCAAGGGCGGTGCCCGCGTTGCGCTGCTGGACGAGGCCGTGGCCAGCGGCCGTTGCGAGATACGCCCCCACAGTCAGGTTTTCCGCCTGGCCAGCGATGCGTCGGGGAAGGTGATTGCCGCGGAGTATTTCGACCGGAACGGCCAAACCCGGCGGGCCCGGGCCCGTATATTCGTGGTGGCCTGCCAAGCCATAGAGAGCGTCCGCCTCCTGCTGTCCAGCCCTGGGCCCCGCCATCCCCGCGGCCTCGGCAACCGCCATGGCCAGGTGGGCCGCAATCTGATCTTCTCGGCAGGAGGAGTCAGCCACGGCCGCCTGGAATTCGACGCCTTCGATCCGGAGCACGCGGCCCAGGCCCGGGTGGTTGGGCCCTTCCTCAACCGCACCCTGCATGATTGGTACGTCATCGACGACCCGACCCTCGGACGCATCAAGGGCGGGGTGCTGGATTTCCTCATGGGCCATCCCAACGTCATCACCCGAGCGCTGGCCGAGCGCCGCGACGACGACGGCGGCCTGGTCTGGGGCAGCGCCTTCAAGCGCCGTCTGGAGGCTGCCATTCGCGGCGGCCGGCGCATCGACTGCGAGGCCTTCGCCGACTGGCTGCCCACCGACGACTGCTTCGTGCGCCTTGACCCGAAGGTGAAGGATAAGTGGGTGCGACCGGTGGCACGCGTGCGGGTCGGTGCCCATCCCCACGACCTGAAGGTGGGGCGCTACCTGGCGGAACGCGGTGCCCGAGTCCTGAAGGCCCTGGGCGCCCGCGATGTGCGTATCGGCGTGTCCGACGCGCCGCCGCAGAACCTGGTGGCGGGCGGCTGCCGCTTCGGCCGCGACCCGCGACGCTCCGTGCTGGACCCGGATTGCCGGGTCCATGATGTCGACAACCTTTACGTGGCCGATGGCAGTTTCATGCCCACCGGCGGCAGCGTGCCCTATACCTGGACGATCTATGCCAACGCGCTGCGGGTTGGGGACCGGATTTCCGCCCGGCTGTGAGCGGCCTGATCCCTGCGCTCGGCGTGTTCGGCCTTGACGTGCCCGGGTGCCTCGGCCATCCTGAACAGGCGCGCCCCGCCGCCATTTCCGGACCTAGACGATGCGACAGAACATCTTTACCCATCACGCCCAGAGCGTTCTGGGACTCATCGAATACCTGGGGCTCACCCTGATCACCGTCGCCACCATTGTTGCCGGTGTCAGCGAGGTGAACGTCATGCTGGCGGCCGGCACCGTCACCCTGGCTGATCTGCTGCTGCTGTTTCTATATTTGGAAATCCTGGCCATGGTTGGGGTGTATTTCGAATCGGGCAAACTCCCCGTGCAGTTCCCCATCTACATTGCCATCGTCGCCCTGTCCCGTTATCTGGTGCTGGACCTGAAGAACCTGGACCAATGGCACATGCTGGGCGTGGCTTCGTCCATTCTCCTGCTGACCCTGGCGGTGCTGGTCGTGAGGTACGGCCACGTCAAGCTTCCCTACCGCGACACGGAATAGCCGCGTCCTGACCAAGCCTGCTTGATCCCCGGGGCGTTTGCACCGACCCGGCGCAGCCCCCGAACCAGTCGCCGGTGAAACCCGGTTTGCGCCGCGGCTTCCACATCCCCCCTTATTCCGTCCTCCATCCCGTCCGTTGCGTTACGGTCTCGTTTGTCTGAAAGAAAAAACAATGTCATGATAAATACATATATATGTCATTGTAATTATGTACTGGCAGCTATTGATCCTTTCCCTTCCCAGCGACAACGCCACTGCACGTACCCGCATCTGGCGCGCACTCAAGGCTCTGGGCTGCGGTACCCTGCGCGACGGCGCCTGGCTGCTGCCACGCCGTGCTGATCTGGAAGCCCAGCTACGCCGGCTGGCCGAGGAGGCGCGTGCCGAGCGGGGAGTCGCCTGGCTCTTGGAATTCGGTGAGCAGGCCGAAACAGATGGCGCCCTGGTCGACCTGTTCGATCGTGGCGCGGACTACGCCGGGATCGACCAGGCTTTGGAGCGGTTGGCCGATTCCGAGGCAGACGCCGCCGAGCAAAAGAAGGCGCTGCGCGCGCTGCGCCGGCAGTTCGAGCAGCTCGCCGGCATCGACTATTTTCCCGGACTGGCCCGGCAGGACTGTGCGGCGCGTCTGGAACGCGTGGCAAAGCTGGTCAGGGCCCGCCTTCACCCCGGCGAGCCCAGCGCCCTGGATGCGGCCATCCCGCGCCGCGACCCGGCGGAGTATATGGGACGGCGGTGGGCGACCCGCCGGGATCTCTGGGTGGACCGGCTGGCCTCCGCCTGGCTGATCCGGCGGAACATCGATCCCAAGGCCCGTTTCCTGTGGTTCGACGCCTCTGGCGCTCCCCCCGCCAACGCCCTGGGTTTCGATTTCGACGGCGCCGACTTCACCCACGTGGGAGAGCGGGTGACCTTCGAGACCCTGCTGGCCGCCTTCGACCTGGAGGGCGATGCCGCCCTGTCGCGCATCGCTGCCATCGTGCACAGCCTGGATGTGGGCGGCAACGCACCCGAGGCGGCGGGCTTCGAGGCCCTGCTGAAAGGACTCAAGGCCCGGATCGATGACGACGACCGGCTGCTGGACGAAGGAGGCCGCCTGCTGGACGACCTCTACTTGGCATTTTCGGAAAAGAACGGAGCATGAAATGAGCGACACCCCACGCCTGGACAGGCCAGCCCACCCCACCTTCCGGGAAGCTTTCCTCTACTGGCTGAAGCTCGGCTTCATCAGCTTCGGCGGCCCCGCCGGGCAGATCGCCATCATGCACCAGGAGCTGGTGGAGAAACGCCGCTGGATATCCGAGCACCGCTTCCTGCACGCCCTCAACTACTGCATGGTGCTGCCGGGGCCGGAGGCCCAGCAGCTCGCCATCTACATCGGCTGGCTGCTGCACCGCACCTGGGGCGGCATCGTCGCAGGCACCCTGTTCGTGCTGCCCTCGCTGTTCATCCTCGCCGCGCTCACCTACGTCTACATGGCTTTCGGTGACGTCACCTTCGTCAAGGGCCTGTTCAATGGCATCAAGCCGGCGGTGGTGGCCATCGTCGTCTTCGCCGCCTGGCGCATCGGCTCGCGGGCCCTGAAGAACAACCTGCTCTGGGCCATGGCGGCGCTATCCTTCATCGCCATCTTTGCCCTGAACGTGCCCTTCCCCTACATCGTGTTGGGCGCGGGCATCCTGGGCTTCATAGGCGGCAAGGTCTGGCCGGACAAGTTCAAGGTCGGCGGCGGCCATGGCTCCAGCAACAAGGCCTACGGCCCGGCCCTGATCGACGATGACACGCCGCCGCCGGCACATACGAAATTCAGCCCCGTCTACCTGGCGCTGCTCCTCGTCGCCGCGCTGGCGATCTGGGGCGCGGCCATGCTGGCCCTGGGCCATCCGGTCCTCAAGGACATGGGCGAGTTCTTCACCAAGGCCGCGCTGGTCACCTTCGGCGGTGCTTACGCCGTGCTGCCCTACGTCTACCAGGGCGGGGTCGAGCACTACGGCTGGCTCACCGGCACCCAGATGATCGACGGCCTGGCCCTGGGCGAGACCACGCCCGGACCGCTGATCATGGTGGTGTCCTTCGTCGGCTTCGTCGGCGCCTGGACCAAGCAGATCTTCGGTCCGGACGCCCTGTTCCTGGCGGGCTTCGCCGGCGCGTCGGTGGCCACCTTCTTCACCTTCCTGCCCAGCTTCGTCTTCATCCTGGCCGGTGCGCCGCTGGTGGAAGCGACCCACGGCGACCTCAAGTTCACCGCGCCGCTTACCGGCATCACCGCCGCCGTGGTGGGGGTGGTGCTGAACCTGGCCCTGTTCTTCGGCTGGCACGTGATCTTCCCTCGCGCAACGGAGGCCGCGCCGTTCTCCGGCGGCTTCGAGTGGTTCTACGCCCTTATTTCCGTGGCCGCCTTCCTCGCCTTGTGGAAGTACAAGCAGGACATCATGAAGGTCATCGCCGCCTGCGCCGCCATCGGCCTCGTCTACACCTATCTCGTTTAAGAAACTGCCATGACCTACGAACTGAAACCCCTGGCCTGCGACCCGGCCAAGCTCAGCGGCTTGTCCGAGAAACTCATTGTCAGCCACTGGGAGAACAACTACGGCGGCGCGGTGAAGCGCCTCAACGCCATCGAGCAGCGGCTGGCGGAGTTGAATTGGGCCGCCGCCCCGGTGTTCGAGATCAACGGCCTGAAGCGTGAGGAGATGATCGCCAGTGGCTCCATGATCCTGCACGAGGTCTATTTCGACTCACTGGGCGGCGTGGGTGGCGATCCGTCCGGTGCGCTGATGGCGGCCATCGAGCGCGATTTCGGTTCCCTGGGTGCCTGGCGGGTGGAATTCACCGCCATGGGCAAGGCCCAGGGCGGCGGTTCCGGCTGGACCCTCCTGGTCTGGAGCCCGCGCCGCAATCGTCTCGTCAATGCCTGGGCCGCCGACCACGCCCACAACCTGGCCGGCGCGACGCCGCTCGTCGCCCTGGATATGTACGAGCACAGCTATCACATGGACTTCGGCGCCAAGGCCGGGGCCTATGTCGACGCCTTCATGAACAACCTTTCCTGGACCGCTGCCGAGGCGGCCTTCGCCACGTGCAAGGGCTGATGTCCCTGCACGTCCCCTCACCCCTAGCCCCTCTCCCGCTCGCGGGCGAGGGGAACGTCATGCGTCGCTGAAGCGACGTTCACAGGACTGGAGCCTGACCATGGACCGCAACATCAAACCCGAGACGCTGAAATCCGAACTTGCCGGCAAATTCATCCTGGACGTGCGCCGTGCCGACGACCGCAACGCTTCCAGCGATCAGCTGGCGGGTGCGACCTGGAAAGACCCGACCCAGATCGCCGAATGGGCCGATGGCCTGCCCAAGGATCAGGACATCGTCCTTTACTGCGTGCGCGGTGGCGGCGTTTCCAACAGCGTGGTGGACGCCCTCCAGGCCAAGGGTCTGAAGGCCCGTTTCATCGAGGGCGGCCTCGAGGGCTGGAAGGCCGCCGGCGGCGAGGTGGTAGGAAAGTAACCGGAGAGAAGCCCGTTTGTGCCATGGGTGAACCGGGGCGCTGCGGGTAACTTGCACACTGGATCCCCGCCCTTGCCGGATGGTGCGGTGGGGCGACTGACTTGAAAAGGTAGACAACATGAAATGGGTCACCCGCGAGCGCCCCAAGATCGACCGCATCGCCTGTCCCTGGCTCATCGCCCGCTTCATCGATCCCGAGCCGGAGTTCCTCTATGTGCCGGGGAGCGAGGTGCTCAAGGTGGCGGCGGAAACCGGCGCCACGCCCTATGACATCCCCGGCGTCGAGTATGGCCATCACGGCGAGAAGTGCAGCTTCGACGCCTTTGTCGAACGCCACAATCTGACCGACCCGGCCCTCGCCAGGCTGGCCCTGATCGTGCGCGGCGCGGACTGCGGCGCGCCGCACCTGGCCAAGGAGGCGGCGGGGCTGCTGGCCATCTCCAAGGGCCTGTCCCTCAACTTCGAGGACGACCACGAGATGCTGAAGCACGGCATGGTGATCTACGACGCCCTCTACGCCTGGTGCGCCGACACGCCGCTGCAGAAGCTGGGGCGGCTGTTGGGGATGGCCTGACCCCGCCAGCCATGGGCGCGGCGAGGCCGAGCGGACACGATGTTCCGATGCCGTATCCGTTTCCTCCTGGCCCTGGCGTTGTCGCTGCTGCTGCACACCGCCTTGCTGCGGCCCTGGAGGGTGCCCGCGCCACCCGCTCCTCCCCCACCCCTGCATCTCCGCGTCGTCGAACCGGAACGGGAAGAGGAAGCGCCTCCCACGCGACCGCCCAAATCCGGAACAAAGGCTCGGGCGGCGGATTCCCCGGCGGAAACGAAGCCTGCTTCCCTGCCTGCGCCGCCGCCCCCCGGCGCCGAGGAATGGAAGCTCGCCGCCGCCTATGCCCCCAGGAATAGCAAGCGCTACCGCCACGCCTGGGGCCAGCAGGTGCGCAGCATGATGGGCACGGCGGTGGAAGGCCCGGACCAGGGACAGGTGCGATTCCGCATCGAGATTACACCGGACGGAAAAATCAGTCGGGTGGAAGAGCTTTGGTCGACATCCCGGAAGGCGTCGAAGCTCGCCTGGCAAGCCATCCGCTCCCTGCCGCCGTTGCCGGCCACGCCCACCGGCAAGCCCCTGGTGTTCGAGCAGACCATTTCCTTTCTGCCCCACGAGACGGGCTGGCCGCCCAGCTACCAGCTTGACTGCCTACCGGAGCCCGAGCCCTTCGCGAACCCGTTCACATGGGACGGCTCTTCACCCCGCAAGAGCGAGGAGCGGGCGCATCGCCCCCCGCCGCCCGAGGGGTGTCCCCCGGATGCCACGGCGGATACCATCGAAGAGGAAGAACGTGCCTTCAGGCGGCAGATGGAGCAGTGGCGCTGGGGACGTTGATGGAGATAGCCCGATGAATCCCGCAACGCATCCTCGCGAAGCCCGCCTGCTCCTCGTTGCCCGCGCCCTGCGCGCCTTCGTCGATGGCTTCATTTGCGTCCTGTTGCCGGCCTATCTGCTGGCGCTGGGCCTGGGCGCCTTCGAGGTGGGGGTGCTCAGCGCCGCCACCCTGCTGGGCTCCGCCAGCCTGACCCTGCTGCTGGGCGCTTACGGCCACCGCTTCCATCACCGCCTGCTGCTGCTGGGCGCGGCCCTGCTCATGCTCGCCACCGGGCTGATGTTCGCCGGTCTGTCTTCCTTCTGGCCGCTGCTGATCGTGGCCTTCGTCGGCACCCTCAACCCCAGTTCCGGCGACGTCAGCGTCTTCCTGCCCCTGGAACACGCGCGGCTGGCGGAGGCGGCCCAGGGTGACGCCCGGACCCGCCTGTTCGCCCGCTACACCCTGGCGGGGGCGTTGTTCGCCGCTCTGGGGGCGTTGGCCGCGGGGCTGCCGGATATGTTGACGGGCCTGGGCTGGGGCCGGCTTGGGGCCCTGCGCCTCATGTTCCTGCTCTACGCCCTGGCGGGAGGGATGCTCTGGCTGCTGTACCGCCGCCTGCCGGAGCCGCCGCTGCACGAGCGGCCCGCGCCGCCCGCGCCCCTGGGGCCTTCGCGCCCCGTCGTGCTGCGGCTCGCGGCCCTGTTTTCCGTCGACGCCTTCGCCGGCGGCCTGGTGCTGAATTCGCTGCTGGCGTTGTGGCTGTTCCAGCGATTCGGCCTGTCGCTGGCGGCAGCCGGGATGTTCTTCTTCTGGGCCGGGTTGCTGTCCGCCTTCTCGCAACTGGCCGCCCCCCGGGTGGCGCGACGCATCGGCCTGATCAACACCATGGTGTTCACCCACATTCCTTCCAGCGTGTTCCTGATCCTCGCCGCCCTGGCCGACAGCCTGCCCTGGGCGCTGGGCCTGCTGCTGGCGCGCGCGGCCCTGTCGCAGATGGACGTGCCCACCCGCTCGGCCTTTGTCATGGCGGTGGTGACGCCGCCGGAACGCGCAGCTGCCGCCAGTTTCACCGCCGTGCCGCGCAGCCTGGCGGCGGCGGTGAGCCCTTCCCTGGGCGGGGCGCTGTTCGCCGCGGGCTGGCTGGCGGCGCCGCTGATCGCCTGCGGGGTGCTCAAGATCGCCTATGATCTGGCGATCTGGCGAGCTTTCCGGCGGCACGAGGGTTCCGCGTCCTGAGCCGGCCCGCGGTCCCGGGAGACCGGCTGGGGCGAACCGACCCGTCAAGCTGCCGGCCAGGGAACGGGGAGGTTGCCATGGTGTCGTAGTGATTGGGACGACGGGAGTACCATCCACGACCTCAGCATGCCAAGGCAAGGAGAACGTTATGAGCCGCGCCGCCCACTGGGAAACGGTGTATCGCAGCAAGCCGGTCGACGGGGTAAGCTGGTTCCAGAAACACGCCGACCTGTCCCTTGCCCTCATACGCGGCACCGAACTGAAGCCGGAAGAGGCACGGGTCATCGACGTGGGCGCCGGCGCCTCGGTGCTCGTGGATGATCTGCTCGACGCCGGCTATCGCCACCTCACCGTGCTGGACATCGCCGAAGCGGCCCTGACGGTGAGCAAGGCGCGGCTGGGCTCGCGCGCCGCGGACGTGGACTGGCGCGTGGGCGACGTGACCCGGGTGCAATTGCCGACTGCGGGCTACGACATCTGGCACGACCGCGCCGTATTCCATTTCCTCACCGACGAGGCGGACCGCCGGCGCTATGTCGCCCAAGTCTGGAACGCGGTGCGGCCGGGCGGATTCGTTATCGTCGCCACCTTTGGGCCAAACGGTCCCCTGCAATGCTCCAACCTGGATGTATGCCGCTACGCGCCCGAGGATTTGCACGGCGAATTCGGGGCCGGCTACGAACTGATCGGGCACCGTGCCGAGTTGCACACCACGCCGGCGGGGAAAACCCAGGAGTTCGTCTATTGCTACTGCCGGCGCTCGGCTTGAATCGCCCGCCGTCGGAGGGGAGAGCGCCTAGCCGCCCTTCACCACCAGCACCGGGCACTTGGCGTGGGTCACTACCTGTTGCGAGACGCTGCCCATGAGGATGCGGTCCAGGCCGGTGCGGCCGTGGCTGCCCAGGACGATGAGATCGCAGTCGTTGTCGCGTGCGGCCTGGATGATGGCCTCGTCGGGCTTGCCCTCCAGGGCGATGCTGTCGGCGGCCACGCCGTCCTGACGCAGCAGGTCGCGCACCCGGTCGGCCAGGGGCTTGACCAGTTCGCAACTGAGGTCGTCGCTGGCGCACACCGACAGCACGGTCAACGGCAGGCCGCATCGCTTGGCCAGGTTGCCGGCGGCCACCGCCGCCATGTCCGCGTAGCGGGAGCCGTCCACCGCCACCAGGATGCCCTTTTCCCACATGCCGGCTTCCTGGGGCACCACCAGCACGCTGCACTTCACATGGCCCACCACCCGGGCGGCGGCCTCGCCCAACACCAGGCGCTCGAGCCAGTGGACCCCCCGCCGGCCCATGACCACCAGGTCGGCCTGGCCATCCTCGGCCTGGGTAGCGATCTCCTTTACCGGCTCCTCGCCGTAGCGCAGCACCGGGGCGCAATTCACGCAGGCGGTGCCGGCCTGTTCCTCCACCTGACGCAGCACTTCCCGGCCCTGCTCCTCGGTCTGGGCCACGCCGCCGGGGTTGAACATGGCGTAGCTGGGATCGGTTTTGGCCATGTGCATGACGGTGAGGCGGGCGCCGCATCGGCCGGACAGGTGCAGAGCCACACGCACGGCGCCGGCACTGACGTTGCTGCCGTCGGTGGCGAGCAGGATGTTGTCGAAACGTGCGATGGGGGAAAGCTGGGCCGTCATGATGTCTCCTCGTTGTGAACACACATGGACAAGCATAGTGAATTCCGGAGCGTTCGGAAGCGCCGCCTTGGTCGAGCTTTTCGCGGTGCGTGCCGACAAGGGGGGTGGACCTTGGGAAGTGGCCCTCAGTCAGGGCACGCCGCTGCTCAGAACGGCGGCGGACTTTCCAGCATGAGCGGCGCGCCGCTGACCGGGTGGGCGAAGCTCAGGCGCCAGGCGTGCAGCAGCAGGCGCCCCGCGGGCGGCGGACCCGCTTCCAGCGCATACAGGGTATCGCCCAGGATGGGATGGCCGATGGCCTGCAAATGCACGCGCAGTTGATGCGATCGCCCGGTGAACGGCTCCAGCTCCAGGCGCGTGCAGCCTTCCGGCGCGGGGCCGGGCAGCAAGCGCCAGCGCGTCAGGCTGGGCTTGCCCCTGGGGTCGATGCTGCGCCGGGGCCGGTTGGGCCAGTCCAGGAAAATGGGCAGGTCGATGTCGCCCCAGCCGTCCGCGCCGGACGGCGGCGCCAGGACGCCCGCCACCACCGCCACATAGCGCTTGTCCACGGCGCGGGCGATGAAGGCGCGGCTCAGGACGCTCTGCATGGCTTTGCCGCGCGCCATGAGCAGCAGGCCGGAGGTGTCGCGGTCCAGACGGTGGACGACGAGGGCGTCCGGATAGCGGGCCTGGGCGCGGGCGCTCAGGCAATCCTGCTTGTTCTCGCCCCGGCCGGGCACGGAATGCAGGCCGCTGGGCTTGTCGAACACCAGCAGCGCGTCGTCGGCGTAGACGGTGACGAGGGGAGCCTGGGGCGGGATGGCGGTCATGGTGGCGTGTTCCTTCCGGCGACGCCGCCGGAGAGAAGGTGAAGGTAGCAAAGAACCGCACCCCTGTGCGGACTGCGTGCACGGCCGGCAAGTGGGACAATGAAGTCTTCACCGATCGCCCGCACCGACAGCCATGTCCCGCCCCGTCATCGCCTTCCTCGCCGTATTCCTATGGCTGGCCACCGGCCAGGTACAGGCGGATTTCAGCGTCGATGCCGGCGGCGGTCAGCAGCTGGAGGTGAAGACCTGGGGCAAGGAGGGACGTGGACCGCTGTTCCTCTGGCTGCTCAACCAGTACGGCGAGCGCGAGCGTGCCGACAGCCTGGCCTGGCGGCTGGCGGCACGGGGCGCCACGGTCTGGCAGGTGGACCTGCTGGAATCCCTGCTGCTGGAACGCAGCGCCGAGGCCATTCGCAACCTCGACGGCGCGCCCTTGGCGGCCCTGCTCAAGCGGGCGGCGGCCAGCGGGCGGCGGCCCATCGTGCTGGTGGCCTGCGACCGCATGGCCACCCCCTTGCTGCGTGGCCTGCGCGCCTGGCAGGAGCAGGGGGGCGACAATGCTGCCGTGGCCGGTGCCGTGCTGTTCTTCCCCAACCTCTATCGTGGCACGCCGGTGGCCGGGGAGGCGCCGCAGCTGCTGGGCATCGTGGCCGCCACCAATATGCCGGTGATGATCATGCAGCCCGAACTGGGCGCCAACCGGGGACGCCTGGAGATGCTGCTGGAGACCCTGCGTGAGTCCGGCAGCCCGGCCTATTCCTGGCAGGTGGACGGGGTGCGGGACTACTACCTGCTGCACGTGGAAAAGCCGGTGAGCGAAAGCCTGCAGGCCATGGCCGGCCCGGTGCCGCAGGAGGTGGAGCGGGCGGTGCGGGAAACGCCGCAGCGGCTGCTCGCCGCCGCGCGCCTCCTGGCGGCCACCCCGCGTCCGCGCGGCGCCGCGCCGGTCCGCTATGTGGCCGAGAAGCCCACCGCCCCGGCCTACGGCCTGATAGAGCGGCCGGCGCGGCCGGCGCCGGAGCTCGGGCTCGCCGATGCCTCGGGCCACCGCCACGTCCGGGACGATCACCGCGGCCGCGTCACCCTGGTGAATTTCTGGGCGACCTGGTGTCCGCCCTGCGTGCACGAGATTCCCTCCATGAACCGCCTGGCCGCCGCCTATGATCCGCGCGAGTTCGCCATTGTCTCGGTGAATTTCAAGGAGCCGCCGGCCCACGTGCGCGCCTTCATGGACAAAGTGGCAGTGGCTTTCCCGGTGCTCCTGGACGAGGACGGTGCGGCGGCGGCGCGCTGGGGGGTGTTCGCCTTCCCCAGCTCTTTCATCCTCGACCGCCAGGGCCGCGTGCGCTATTCGGTGAACACCGCCATCGAGTGGGATACCGCAGAAGCCAAGGTGGTCATCGACCGCCTGCGCGGGGAGGACGGGCGGGGCCGCTAACCCGTCACCCCGCCCCGGGATACGCCCAGGTTATTCACGGAGAGGATGCCGACGATGATGCCAACCAGGGCATCCCGGTCGTCGATGCCAGCAAATACGGAACGGCCCGCACCGGGGCCCCGCTCGATCAACTTTCCCGCTGTGTTACGGCGCCTCCTCAGGCCCTCGCCGGCATGGCGCAGAACAGGTCGTCCGCCGCCGTCTCTCCGAGGCGTTCGTAGATGGCAGCGATGGCCTGGTCCTCGGTGGCGAAGATGTTGGCCTGGCTGATCTTGTCGAACAGGCCGGTGGCGCGCATCACATCGAGGATCTGCTTCTTCAGGCCGGAGAACACCACCTCGATGCCGCCCTCGCGCAGGCGGTCCACCAAGTGGTGCACCACCTCCTCGCCGGAGGCGTCCAGCTGGTTGATGGCGTCGCCCACCACCAGCAGGTACCTGGCGTTGGGCTTGGCGGCCACCAGTTCCAGCACCGTGTCCTCGAAATAGGCGATGTTGGCGAAATACAGCGAGCCGTCGAAGCGCATGGCGATGATGTGCGGGCTGGTGGGCAGGCCCGGGTTCACCTTGATGTCGCGCAGGGTGCCGTCCTTGAAGCGCCCGAGCTGTGCCACGCGCGGCTTCATGGTGCGGTACAGGTAGAGGATGATGGCCAGGCCGGCGCCGATGAGGATGCCCTTGTCCAGGTGCGGTGCGGCGATCAGGGTGAGGACGAAAGTGGTCAGGGCGACGACGCCGTCCATCTTGCTGGCCTGCCAGGTGTGCTTGAGGGCCTTCGGCGTGATCAGGCTGGTCACCGCCAGCAGGATGATCACCGCCAGGGTGGCCTTGGGCAGGTGATACAGGTAGTCCGTGAGGAACAGCAGGGTGACCGCCACGAACAGGCCGTTGAACACCATGGCGAAGCCCGTCTTGGCCCCGGCCTGAAGGTTGATGGCCGAGCCGGTGAAGGAGCCGCAGGCGGGATAGGACTGGAAGAAGGCGCCGCCGATGTTGGCCAGGCCCTGGCCGATGAGTTCCTGGTTGGGATCCAGGCGTTGCTTGGTCTGGGCCGCCAGGGCCTTGGCCATGGAGATGGATTCCATGAAGGCCACCAGGGCAATGATGAAGGCCGCCGACAGCAGTGACAGCATGGCGTCCAGGGACAGGGGCGGCAGGCGGAAGCCGGGCAGGCCGGAGGGGATCTTGCCTACCACGTCGCCGCCACCGATCAGCTTGACCTCGCCCTTCTCGATCTTCTTGATGTGCCAGTGGCGGCTGTCGGTTTCCACGCCGGGCGGTACGCTACCCACCACGTACAGGGCGACGGCGGCCTTCTCGTCGGCCTTGGCGCGCACGAACTGGAGCTTGCGGATGGCGTGCATGCGCTCCTTGTTCTCGGCCTCCAGGGTGGCGATGTCCAGCTTGTAGACATCGGCGGTGTATTCCAGGTCGGCCACGCTGCGGGCGTCGTGCGCCTTCTTGGCCTGGCGGATCTGGGCGCCCAGGGCGGTGACCTCGGCGCTCATTTCCTTGATGCGCTTGTCGGTGCCGGCGTAGGCGACCACCAGTTCCTGGGCCTTCTGGTCTGCGATCAAATCCGGGGCGGCCTGGGTCTTGTGCTCGAAGCCGACCAGGGCGCTCACCACGATGGTGACCACCACGGCGATCAGCACCGACAGCTTGGACAGGGCGGGCACCTTCTTAAGGCCCAGCATCAGCGCCAGGGCGAACACCGACATGGCCAGGGTGGGCAGATGGGTCTGGGACAGGTAGCCGAACATTTCCCAGATGTCATAGAGGAAGGAATCGCTGCGGCCCTTGGGAATGCCCAGCAGCATGTCCAGCTGGGACAGGGCGATGATCACCGCAGCCGCGTTCATGAAGCCCAGGATGACCGGGTGCGAGACGAAGTTGACGATGGTGCCCAGCTTGACCACCCCCAGGGTGAACTGGATGACGCCCACCATCAGGGCCAGCAACAGGGCCAGGCCGATGAATTCCTCGGAGAAGGGCACCGCCAGGGGGGAGATGGCCGCCGCGGTCATCAGCGAGACGATGGCCACCGGACCGGTGGACAACTGCCGCGACGAGCCCCAGAGGGCGCCCAGGATGGCCGGAATGAAGGCCACATAGAGGCCGAAATAGACCGGCAGGCCCGACAGCTGCGCATAGGCCATCGCCTTGGGCACCAGCACCAGCGCCCCGGTGATGCCGGCGATCATGTCGCCGCGCAGCAGGACCGAATTGATGGGGAACCAGGCCAGGAAGGGAAAGAAGCGCAGCAGCAGCGGGTTGTTCATCGCGGACACCTGATCGAGGATAGGGTATGATGCGTCGCACAAAAGTTGCAATATGCAACCGCATCGCGGCAAATCGCAGCATTTTAGCAAAGACTGATACACCCGCCCAGCCATGTGGGCTTGGGGAAAGGAGCGCCCATGATCCGCCGCAATCCCAACGGCGACGTGCCCGTCGTTCATGACACCGCCTTCGTCGATCCCACCGCCATCCTGTGCGGCAAGGTGATCGTCGAGGAGAACGTCTTCATCGGCCCCTACGCCGTCATCCGCGCCGACGAGGTCAACGAGGCCGGCGACATGGAGCCCATCGTTATCGGCGCCGGCTCCAACATCCAGGACGGCGTGGTCATCCACTGCAAGGCCGGTGGCGGCGTGGTGATCGGCAAGGAAAGCTCCATCGCCCACCGCTCCATCGTCCACGGCCCCTGCAAGGTGGGCGACCGGGTCTTCATCGGCTTCAACTCGGTGCTCTACAACTGCGTGGTGGGCGACGGCTCCGTGGTGCGCCACAACGCCGTGGTGGAGGGCTGCACGGTGCCCGCCGGCTTCTACATTCCGTCCACCACCAACATCCATTCCGACGCGGAACTGGCCACCATCGTCCCCGTCACCCCCGACCAGGCGGGCTTCTCTGAAAGCGTCGCCCAGGCCAACCACGAGCTGGTCAAGGGCTACAAGCGCATCCGTAACGAGTTCTGATCCCGGGTGGTCGGGCCGGCTGGCCCGACTCTTGCAAGAGGGGGGCATGCACGATGCTCCCCACCTCTCCCTCCTGATCGTGGAGGACAACCCGGACCTGGCCGCCAACATCGCCGACTACCTGGAGGCGAAGGGGCATCTGGTGGACGTGGCCCAGGACGGCGTCACCGGCCTGCACCTGGCCGTGACCCAGCCCCACGACGTGGTGGTCCTCGACCTCATGCTGCCGGGCCTGGACGGCCTGTCGGTCTGCCGCCGGCTGCGCCGCGACGCTCAGTCCCCCGTCCCGGTGCTCATGCTCACCGCCCGCGCCACCCTGGACGACAAGATCGCCGGCTTCGGCGAGGGCGCCGACGACTACCTCACCAAGCCCTTCGAACTACGGGAGCTGGAACTGCGCATCGCCGCCCTGGCCCGCCGCGCCCGTTCCGGCGAGACCCTGCGCCGGCTGCGGGTGGCCGACCTGGACTTCGACCTGGACACCCTGACCGTGCGGCGGGCCGGCCGCTCCCTCAGCCTGCCGGCCATGCCCATGAAGGTGCTGGAACTGCTGATGAAGCGCTCGCCCCAGGTGGTCTGGCGGCGGGACATCGAACAGGCCCTGTGGGGCGATTCGCCGCCGGACAGCGATGCCCTGCGCGTGCACATGCACACCCTGCGCGCCGCCATCGACCCGCCCGACCTGCCGCCCCTGCTGCACACCGTGCGCGGCGTCGGCTACCAGTTGAAAGCCCCCGATGCGCCACCTGCATGACCTGCGCGGGCGCGTCGCCCTGTTCTTCGCCGGCTTCGGCGCCCTGCTCAGCATGGTCATGGCCCTGGTGCTCTACCAGGCCGCCCACGACCTGGGGCAGCGTCTCATCGACGAAACCCTGTCCGCCGAGATGGACGACTACATCGCCCGCCGGGAGCGCAACCCCCATTCACTGCCGCCCGCCACCGTGATCGTCCAGGGCTACGTGCGTGGCGCGGACGGCAGCGGCACCGTGCCCGACTATCTGGCCGGCCTGCCCCTGGGCCGCCACGACATCCGGGTGGGCGCCCTGAGCTACCGCGCCGCCATCCTGGAGCGGGGCGGCGCCCGCTACTACCTGCTCTACGACACCTCGCTCCAGGCCCGGCGCGAACAGCGCTTTGCCTGGATGCTGGGCCTCATGGCCGCGTTCATGACCCTGGTTTCCGCCCTGGGCGGCGTCTGGATCTCCCGCACCGTGGTGGCACCGGTGGCCGACCTGGCCGCCAAGGTACGCCATCGCAGTCCGACCGATTGGGATCAGCCCCTGGCCGATGCCTTCCCGGACGGCGAGGTGGGCGAACTGGCGCGGGTTTTCGACCGCCACCTCATCCGCATGCGCGCCTTCATCGAGCGGGAACGGGCCTTCAGCGCCGACATCAGCCACGAGTTGCGTACCGCCCTGGCCGTCATCCTCAGCACTACCGAGGTCCTGCTCTGCGACGACAGCCTCAGTGACAAGCAGAAGGCCCGCATCGGCCGCATCGAGCGCGCCGCCCGCGACATGGCCGAACTGGGCACCGCCCTGCTGCTCATGTCCCGGGAGGAGCACAGCCTGGCCATGGGCGGTGGCTGCGTGGTCGCCGAGGTGGTGCGGGAGGTGGTGGAAAAACACCGCCACCTGCTGGGCGGCAAGCCGGTCACCGTGGAGGTCCATACCAACCCGGACCTCATCCTGCAAGCCGACGCCGGCGTGGTGGAGATCCTGGTCAGCAACCTGGTGCGCAACGCCTTCGCTTACACCGCCGCCGGCCGGGTGGTGGTGCTCCAGGACGCCCACACCGTCACCGTCACCGACACCGGCAAGGGTATCCCCGGCCACGCCGTGGAGCAGGTCTTCATCCGCCACTTCCGCGACATGGCCAGCGAAGGCGCCGGCATTGGCCTCTCCCTGGTCAAGCGCATCTGCGACCGCTACGGCTGGCGGGTCAGACTGGAAAGCGGCGAGGAGCGGGGGACGACGGTGACGGTGGAGTTTGGGTGAGGGGCATTGCATTGATCGCCGTGGTCGGCCGAAAAAGCCGATGCTGGCCCTAGGAAGCCAGCAATCCCCAGTTTACTTGAACAGCTTCAGATAGGCCTCGAAGGCATAGGTCTTGCCGCGCTTGCCGCCGGTGATTTCCTTCAGTATCCCGAAGCGTTCCAGGTCCGCGATCAACTTGTAAGCCGAGGCCGGCGACATGCCCGTCACTTCGCCCACCTTCGCCGCGTTGACCACCGGCCGCTGGTACAGGTAGTGCATCACCTTCTGCGCGTTCGCCGTCCGGCTGCCCAGGGTTTGCAACTGCGCTTCCACCTGTTTTTGCAGTTTGAGGATGTTGTCGAAGGACTCGATGCTGCTCTTGGCGGTTTCGATCACGCCCACCAGGAAGAAGCGGAACCATTGCGGCAGGTCGTTCTTTTCCCGCACCCGCATCAGATTGTCGTAATAAAGCTGGCGATTTCGCTCGAAAAAATCCGACAGGTACAGCACGGGCCGCTTCAATATACCCCGGCTGACCAGATACAAGGTGATCAGCAGGCGGCCCACCCGGCCATTGCCATCCAGAAAGGGGTGGATGGTCTCGAACTGGTAATGCACCAGCGCGATCTTCAGCAGTTCGGGAAAATGTTGTTGCTCGTCATGCACGAACCGCTCGATGTCGCCGATCAACTCGGCCACGGATTCATGCACCGGTGGCACGAATACCGCATCGTCAATGGCGGCTCCGCCGATCCAGTTCTGGCTGCGACGGAACTCCCCAGGTTGCTTGTGCTTGCCGCGCACGCCTTGCATCAAGGTCTTATGCGTCTCCCGGATCAGCCTGGCGGAAAACGGCAGTGTTTGCAGCCTGTCCACCGCCGCGTTCATCGCCGCCACGTAGTTCTGCACCTCCTCCCAGTCGTCGCGCCTTTCCAGCGCCACGTCCTCCCGGTCCAGCAGCGCTTCCTCCATGGTCGTCTGGGTACCTTCGATCTTGCTCGACTGCCGAGCTTCCTTCAGCACGTGCATGCGAATGAACAGATCGATGTTCGGAATGTATTCGGAATACATGTCCAGCCTGCCCAGTTCGCGGTCCGCCTGTCCCAGCAACTGAAGCAAGGCCATGTCGTCCACGATCCATGCGCGGTGGATGGGATTGGGTTGAAAGCTTTTATAGTGCGCCTGCTGGACATGCCGGCCAGCCTGGAAATCCTTCATCGGCGTGCCTCCCGAGAATTAAAACAAGCGCTGCCATTATTTTAGTTATTTCTAAAAATGTAAAATAACGAGGCGGGCTAATTTAGTTTCCATCCATCGTTGCCCAACTTTGTCGGGTCAGGCTGGAAAGTGGCGAGGAACGACGGTGACGGTGGGGTTTGGGTGAGGAAGGGGTGGAGTCAGTGGCTACTAATCGGCCATTCCGACCACTAGCGTGTCAGCCCGTGTCGGTCGGCAATGTGTCGGTTACATGCTGTTCGGCAGGCGGCTGCGCCGTATGGCAGCTTTGTACTCCGGCGAACTAATACTACCGACTCGTTGCAGTAATTCACTACCTCAGCGGAACACTGGCAACACCAGTCGCGTAAGGTAATTCACTGCGCTATGCCATCCCTCGTCTACGCGAATATTCTCTGAGCCGCAGGTATCGGGCATCTTGTACAAGCCGTGGCGCGGCTTTCACGATCTCGTCCAAACATTGCCCCAATTCCCGAGGTGCCCATTGTTGGTCGGTAATCACCGTGTCCACCAGACGCAGGGCATCCGCCGGGAATCGGGTGCATAAACCCGATTCGTGCAGTAGATGGACGACGTAGTAAGGATGTTCAATTGGTTGCAGCCAGTCTTGCATCGCAGCCAAAGCAGCTGGAAACTCAGATCGGGCAGCAATAATCAGCCGGGTCAATGATTCGGCGATTCGCGGAGTGGCAAAGTCGCGGGACTTGGGCCAGACGTATCGCCAGAACGGCTGGACACGATTCTTCCAATAGTCCTCGCACTGATCGGCGGCTCCTTCAAGAGCCTGAGAGAGCGCCTGCGCGGATTCCTCCAGCCCTTCTTGAGGCAGCGCTCCAATGGCGGATCGGAACTCACCCACGGTGTAGCCCTCGGTCGGCCCCAACGCCGCGTAAGTCAGGAAAGCTGCGAACTGCTGGCGGTGTTCACCTAAGTCGGCGTAGTGGTTTGCACTCTCCAGGAACTGCGGTTTGAACGTAATCAACAAGGGCTGGTACAAGCGTGGCGACCACAGGAAACCTTCCCATACAGCTTTCGCTTCGTCCGGATCGTCCCAACTGAACAGGGGTAACAAGTATTGCTCGGCCCACGGACGGTCCACGCGGAAGATCGCTATCAATCGCGAACCTAGCAGTACCCGGCCGTGACGGAACCGGGCCACCTGCACATCGCACAGTGCTGTGAAGAAGGGCTCGATGTCGGCTGGAAGCTGATCGTTATCGTTCGGATTCCGTTTGAACCACAGGTTGATCAGCGACTGCGTGACATGCCCGACCGGATGATTGATGGCTTCGGTAACAGGTTGGTCAATCGGCTCGCCATTGCGCGTCATTCCAGTGCCTGCTTCGAACGGCAAGCCTAGAACGCGGCGGCATAAGTTCAGCAGAATTTCCTCGTGCTGATTGATCAACTTTGAAACACCGTCGATCCACCTCGTCACAGCGTGAGCAATCTCCAGGATGACTGTATCGGGCATGGTCTGCACCAGCGGCGCGGCGTATCGCCAGGACCGCAGCACCATTCCTTCTTCGCTCCAGGCCTGTAGTGCCTCGCGCCATCGGCCGGCTGGCCATACACCATCCCGTGCCAGTTCCCATAGTGCGTACAGGCTGTGAAAGAAGCGGGTGCGGCAGACATCGCGCCATGTGTCCTCGTAGAACGGTCGCCGTTCGGGCTGTGGCCGCGTCAGCCATTGAACGAGTTCGCGCCGCTTTCGAGGCGCGATGTCTACATCCCGGCTTTCTTCATAGTCCGGATCGCCGGTGCCGCTCATCCAGTGAGAGAACTCGTCATGCTCATTGGTCGCCAACTGCCATTGCGGGTATGCATTGGACAGTTCCGCCAAGCGTGCCGCTGCGAGTGCCCCCAGCGCGAGGCCCGAGGCATTCAATTTGGCCAGATGCAGCCAGACTGAACGAGCCACCAAGTCTTGCCACCGATCTGGTTCCAGATCGTCCATGTACATCTCGCGCGGAGGGCCGGCCAAGACGGTGGACTCCAAACGTTCCTGAGTTGCCCCTGCCAATTGGTGCCCTTCCAGAACCAATAGTCTGAACACCTCCCGCCCCGTATCCGTGGACCATAGCCACCAGCAGCCATCGGCCAACAGCCAATCCACCCACTGCTCGGGTGCGATACAACCATCCTGGCTGGCAGCAAAAAAGGCCAGTCGTTTGAAGGTGGGATACGGCAGGTCAAACCACGTCTGGGCAATGCGCGTAGCGCGAGCGTTGTCCTTGCCGCGAACCGCCAGCCACGCATCGCGCAGCAACTCGATCAAGATCACCCAGTCACGGAAGCCCCGGTTCTGCCAGTGCGGGCTGATAGATGGAAGATCCCAGTGAGACCGGTCACTGCGATCGTCGGCCTCACCCAACTCGCAAAGTAGGTCCAGCGCATCGCGTAGCAGTTGTTGGAAGTCCTCAAGCAGAAGGGGCAAAGCAGATGCCCAGCGCTCGTCGGCAAGGTCACGCAGGGCTGAATGCACATGATCGGCTGCCAGCACAAGTTCCCAATCCACCAACAGCTTGATTCGAGTGGGCTCGTCCGTGGTCTCTGCCTCGTCGCCCCAGAGAAACGGCTTTTTCAAAGCCACCTGGGGTGCGAGCAACTCGCGCAACTCCAGGCGCAGCGTTGTTGTTAATCCTTCCCGTTCAAGGCGATCATTCCAGCGATAGAGATCGGGATCGCGCCACCATGATTTCACCCGCCCGCTGAGAATCAAGCGCCATAGCGTGCGCAACAAGGGGCTAGGAATGGCCTTCGGCGCCTGTAAACGGATTTCATCTAGCTCGGCTGTCTTACCTTCGCGCTCGAGTGAGGCAAAGCGGTTCAGTTCGTGCTCGATCAGCCACGACCAGCGGTCATGCAACTGACCGCCGCATTGTGCGATCCAGATGACCAGCCTTGGGTCATCTAGGTGGCGCACCAGCCAGCGGGCCAGCTGAAACATCACGTCATCCCACTGGCTGCCAGTAATGCCTCCAGAGGCCAGCAGCATCGGCGGTGAGCGGTCGTAGGGTGCCGGCCGGCGAATCAGGCTGAAGCGCAACTTGGCATCCACCTCGTCGCGTGGAGGCACGGCAAAGCGGGCCAGATCGCTGTGCAGAAAGCGCTCGTCAGAGAAGGCCTCCAGCAACCAATCCAGCGATGGGACAGGGTTGAAGTCGGCAAAGCGTTTGGCAGGCAGTCCAGACTTGTCCGACAAGGCCCACAGCATCCGGCCGACGAAGTCATCTTGCTGCGTACTTGCTGATGGCCGTGTCAGGGCATGACTGACTACGATGCGCTCTTTGCCCAGTACCCCGTCACGGTAGGTTTCTGCCCAGGCCTGCAAGGTCTTGTGCAGCGCCGAATGCTCTTGGTTGCCGGCGGGCACTTCGTAGAGGATCGGTGTAACGCCCTTGGCTTCCCACTCGATGATCTTGCGGCGTTCCTGCCCCGGCTCGTAATCGCCTAGCGCCCACGCCTGAGGCGTGACTTCGCCCAGCATCCGGTCGGCGGCCAGCGCATCCATCATGTAACGCAGCACCGGATCGTTGATGCGGTAACCCACAAAGCAGACGACATAGTTGCGGAACAGCTCGCTTACGAAGCGGGCTGCCCAGCGCTCAGTGAGATAGGCCAGACCAAAATCACCACTTGTGACGACCAGCCGGTTCAGGGCAGTGTCGTCCGTGTTGTCGGGCAGCAGGCCGTGCAAGTAAACCAGTCCGTTCCAGCGGCTATTCTTCGGGATCGGCAACATCGGTGCGGCATACGCGTGGAACGCTTGGCCTGTGCGTTTGGCCGCTGTGTGAAACACGCGGTCGAAGTTGGTGGTGACCAGCCGCAGCGCGCCCTCACGGCTCCGCGCCAGCCGCAATAGTGCCGCCTGTGTATCGGTGGCGCCCTTGCGGCGCAAATTGGGTTTGAGTGCCTGTGCCAGCGCACGGCGGACGGCAAGGCGCTGACCCGGTAGACGTCGCTCCAGCAGATCTAGTGTGGCGTCAAACTGCCCACGGTCGAAGGCCTCGCGCTCGATGTCCGTGAGTGCCGTACCGTTCAGCCGGTAGATCTGCTCCACCAACCCCTTGAAGCCCGGCAGGCCAGCGGGATAAGAAATGCCAGCGCCGCAGAAAAACACCAAGCGGCCCTCCTCGTGCGCCTGCAAGAGTGCATCGGGGATGTCGGGGCCATGGGTGATGAATTGCATTTACTCCCCTATATTTTTTGTCTGCTTTGATTTTATTGCCGTCATCTGATTAACCACAAACAAGAGTCTGCCTGAGGGGGTAGTGTCTAGCGGCTACCACGGAAGCAGGCCTCAGTCTGATAGCAGTGACAAGGTCGGTAAGTTGAGCAGAACTAGCCATTGAACTTAGCCCACTCAAGGTCAGTTCAGGCCGATAACCCGCCTTGTTTACATCGCCCGCTTAACCCTCCCTTAACTCCCCCTTGCCCTTCGCTTAACCCCTCGCCTCGCACACTCCGGCCATCACATTCGGCTGGAGTACGCGATGTATGCACCTCATGCCCCCCTGGGCTTCTTGCCGGCCGCCTTCGACTGGTCGCGGCTGTTCCCCTTCCTGCGCTGGCGAGGCCGGGTGAACCGGGACAGCCTGCGCCAGGACGGGCTGGCGGGGCTGACCGGGGCGTTGATCGTGCTGCCCCAGGCGGTGGCCTTCGCCACCATCGCCGGTCTGCCGCCGCAATATGGCTTGTACGCGGCCATGGTGCCGGCGGTGGTGGCGGCCCTGTTCGGGTCGTCCTGGCACCTGGTGTCCGGGCCCACCACGGCCATCTCCATCGCGGTGTTCGCTTCGGTGAGCCCCTACGCGCCGCCCGGCTCGCCGGCGTTCATCGGCCTGGTGCTGACCCTGACCTTCCTCACCGGCCTGTTCCAGCTGGCCCTGGGCCTGGCGCGCATGGGGGTTCTGGTGAACTTCATCTCCCACACGGTGGTGATCGGCTTTACCGCCGGGGCGGCCCTGCTCATCGCCGGCAGCCAGATCAAGAACTTCTTCGGCGTGGATATTCCGCGCGGCACACCCTTCTTCGAGACCCTGGCCCTGTTCGCGGGCCAGGTGGGCCACATCAATCCCTTCGTGCTGGCGGTAAGTCTGGTCACCCTGGCCTCGGGCATTCTGGTGAAGCGCTTCCTGCCCCGGGTGCCCTACATGATCGCGGCCATGGTGGCGGGCAGCCTGTTCGCGGCGGGGCTCAATGTTTGGTTCGGCGCGGCGGCCACGGGCATCCGCACGGTGGGGGCGCTGCCTGCCGGCCTGCCGCCCCTGTCCGTACCGGACTTCTCCCTCCAGGGCGTGTCCACCATGCTGTTCCCGGCCCTGATCATCACCCTGCTGGCGCTGACCGAGGCGGTGTCCATCTCCCGGGCGATCGCGGCGAAGACGGGCCAGGACATCGACGGCAACCAGGAATTCATCGGCCAGGGCCTGTCCAACCTGGCGGGCAGCATCTTCTCCGGCTACGCCTCCTCCGGTTCCTTCAACCGCAGCGGCGTCAACCACGCCGCCGGGGCGCGCACGCCCCTGGCGGCGGTGTTCGCCTCCCTGTTCCTGGTGCTGGTGCTGCTGCTGGTGGCGCCCCTCGCCGCCTACCTGCCCACGGCGGCCATGGCGGGCATTCTGTTCCTGGTGGCCTGGGGCCTCATCGACACCCACCACATCAAGCTGCTGCCGCGCATCAGCCGGCAGGAGACGGCGGTGCTGTGGCTGACCCTCGTCGGCACCCTGGTGGACCTGGAGAAGGGCATCTTCCTGGGCATCGCCGCGTCCCTGGCCCTCTACCTCTACCGCACCTCCCGCCCCACCCTGGAAGCGGTGGTGCCGGACCCGGACCCGGCCAGCTACCACTACGTGGCGGCCCAGGGCCGGCCCGAGTGCCCCCAGGTGGGCCTGGTGCGGCTCAACGGTTCCATCTTCTTCGGCGCGGTGGCCCACCTGCGCGACCAGTTCCGGGAACTGACGGAACGGGCGCCCCGGCGCCGCCACTGGGTGGTGATGGCCAGCGGCATCAACTTCGTGGACCTGGAGGGTGCGGAATTCCTGGCCGAGACCGCCCGGCGCCTGGCCCGGGAAGGGGGCAGCCTGGGCTTCTACCGCATGAAGGACGGCGTGGCGGAGACCCTGCGTGGCGCCGGCCTGATGGAGGAGATCGGCGAGGCCAATCTGTATGCCGCCAAGTCGCGGCCCGCCGAAACCCTGTTCCCGCGCCTGGACGCCGAGGTTTGCGCGGCCTGTCCACATCGCCTGTTCCGGCCCTGCCGTGAGTTGGCGACGCCCATGCCCGAAACCCTGCCCGCCGCCGCATCCGTCCCCGCCGGGCAGCGCGCGTCCTTATTCCCCATTCCCGTCATTTCCCAAGGAGCCCTGTCATGAAAGCCTATCAACGCATCCTGGTCCCCGTCCCCGCCGACGGCCGGGCCGACATCCTGCTGCACCGCGCCGCCGAGCTGGCGGCCGCCGCCCACGCGCGGGTACTTGCCCTGCGGGTGGTTGACAGCCGCAGCGGCTTCGAATCCGAAGGCCCCGCCGGCAGCCTGCCCGGCGACCGGGCCGCGCGCGGGGTGCCGGAGGCGAGGAAGCGTCTGGACCTGGCCCTGTCCCGCGCCAACCTGGCCTGGGCGGAGGCCCAGGTCGCCTGGGGCGAGCCCCGGGCGGTGCTGGCGGAAGTGGCGCGCGAGTGGTCACCCGACCTGGTGCTCACCTGCTCGGGGGAGTTGCCGGCCAGCGTGGCCAACGGCGCCGATGTGCTCAGCGTCGGCTGCCGCGGGTTGTTCGCCCGACTGGCCGACGCCTTCCACCTGCCGGCGGCGGGTCACGCCTGAGGCGTCACCCCGGCCAATCAGGGCCGACGCCGGAACGATGGCGATGAACTGAATACGGGGCCGGCTGGAACCGGGAGGGGCGGTATCCTTACGCCTTTCGTCCTGGCCGCCGTCCCATGCTTTCGTCTACCTCACCGCCGCCCGCCCGTCTCATCGCGCGGAGGGCGCCATGAGCCCGGCCCGGTCCGAGGCGGCGGCGGTGGACCGGGTGGTCTTCCTGCTGGCCTGGGCGGCCTTCGCCAGTTCCGCCGCCCTGCGCCTGTGCGATCCCATGCTCCCGGCGTTGGCGGCGGAGTTCCACACCACCGTGGGCGGGGCGGCGGTGGTGGTCACCGCCACCGGCCTGGCCTATGGCTTCCTGCAACTGGTGTTCGGCCCCCTGGGCGACCATTTCGGCAAGCTGCGGGTGGTCACCGGCGCCTGCCTGGCCTCGACCGCCGGCGCCCTGGCCTGCGCCGCGAGCCCCAGCCTGGACCTGCTGGCTCTGGCGCGGGCGCTGAACGGCGCCACCACGGCGGCGCTGATCCCCCTGTCCCTTGCCTGGATCGGCGACGCGGTGGGCATGGAGCAGCGCCAGGCCACCCTGGCCCGCTTCATGACCGGCCAGATCGTCGGACTGGTGAGCGGCCACGCCATCGGCGGCTTCTTCGCGGAACACCTGGGCTGGCGCTGGGGCTTCGTGTTCCTGGCCGGCATCTATCTGGTGGTGGGCCTGCTGCTGCTCGCTGCCCTGCGCGGCCAGCATGCCGCTCCGGCCGCGCCGGCGCGGCTTCCCGGCCGCTACCGTATGGTGCTGGGCCAGGCCCACGGCCGCTTCGTGCTGGCCCTGATCTTCGTCGAGGCCATCGCCACCTTCGGCGTCATGACCTTCATCCCCGCCTACCTGCACCAGCGCTTCGGCATCTCCCTGTTCCACGCCGGCCTGGTGGTGGCGACGGTGGGCCTCGGCGGCCTGGGCTATACCCTGTTCGCCGCGCGCTGGGTCAAGGGCCTGGGGCAGCGGCGCCTGGCCCGCATGGGTGGTTTGCTACTGGGCGTGGCCTTCCTGATGCTGGGACTGGGTTCAAATTGGGCCTGGGGCATGCTTGCCTGCACCCTGCTTGGCCTGGGCTTCTACCAGTTGCACAACACCCTCCAGACCCTGGCCACCCAGATGGCTCCGGAGGTCCGGGGCACCGCCCTGTCCCTGTTCGCTTTCTGCTTCTTCCTGGGCCAGGCCTCCGGCGCCGGACTGGGGGCCGTGGTGGTCGACGGATGGGGCGCCGAATGGCTGTTCCTGGGTGTTGCCCTGTTGCTGCCGCTGGTCGGCATGGTGCTGGCCCGGGACATCAAGGTCCGGCGGAGAGCGGTCAAGCCCTGAATGCCGTTTCGGTGGTAACGTGACGACTCCCAATGTCGGAAGGATCCAGGCCCATGCATGACCTGCGCGCGCTCGTGGTGGACGACTCCAAGGTCGGGCGACTGACCATGCTGAGGAAGCTTGAGCCCCTGGGCATCCGTGTGGACATGGCGGAATCGGGACACCAGGCCCTGGAGAGCTTGGCGCAATGCCGGCCCGACCTGATCTTCATGGATCACATGATGCCCGACATGGACGGCTTCGAAGTGACCCGGCGGATCAAGTCCTCCCCAGCCACCCGGGATATCCCCGTGGTCATCGTCAGCGGCAATGACGAAGCGGATTTCGTCCGCCAGGCGAGGGAGGCCGGGGCCCTGGACGCGATTGCCAAACCGCCGGCTTCCGAGGTGCTGGAAAAGCTCCTCGCGGCGCTGCCGAAGCCGTCCCCCGCAGCCACCGCCATGGCCCCCCCGGTCCCCGCGGCGGCCGAGCCGGTCCCGGCGCTGGCCCTGGAGCAGGTCCAGGGGATGGTGGAGCGCTTGCGTGCCGAACTCATGGCCGAGCTGGGCAGCCTGGCGCAGGGGCACAACGCGGCTCTGGCCGACCTCAGGCGGCAGGTCACGGACATCGAATCCCTGGGCGCCCGCCTGCCGGTCCTGGCGCAGCGGCTGGACGCCCTGGAAGCGGAGGCGAGCCGGCCCCGGCCGGATTTCGACGCCCTGCGGGCCGAGCTGGATCAGCGCCTCGGCGTCGGCCTGGCCGGACTCCAGGCCCGCACCGAGGGCCAGGCGTCGCATATCGAGGATCTGCGGCGGACCTTGCTCGCCCGCGTGGACGAACAGGCCGGGGACGCGGCGGCGAAAGCGGGCGCGCTGCACGACAACCTGCAAGATCTGTCCGGGGAGGTGGGCCGGCTCGCGGGGGACCTGCGCGCCACCCGGGCGACGTTGGAAGCCAGCGTCGGCCAACTGGAGGACGCCGTCCGGGCGGCCCTCCAGGATGCCGCGACCTCCCCGCAGGCGGACACCACCGAGGCGTCGGCCGCGATTCAGGCCCTCCGCTCGGAGTTCACCGAACTGGGCGAGCGCGTGAACGAGGACCGTGTCCGGGAGCTCGTGGCGGACGCCCTGGGCAGCACCTCGGCGGCGATGCAAGATCACGCCGACGAGTCCGCCCTGCGCTCCGAACTGGCCCGCCTGGAAAGCAGACTGCGGCGCCTGGCCGTCATGACCGCCGCCGGCGGAGTGATCCTTCTGGGCGTGATCGGCCTGGTTCTTTTCCTGCGCTGAGGCGGGCCGCAACCGGCATCCGGTCAGCCCTTTTCCTCGCCGTACTTTTTCAACTTCCGCCACAGCGACACCCGGTCGATGCCCAGCATCTGGGCGGCCAGGGTCTGGTTGCCGTGGGCTTCCTCCAGCACCCAGAGGATGTAGTCCCTTTCCTGTTCCTCGAGGGAGATGACCTTGCCGTCGCGGCGGCGGAAGGCACGGATGCTGAGGTCGCGCAGGTCGTCGGGCAGGTGGGCGGCTTCCAGGGTGTCGCCCTGACACAGGGCCACGCCGCGCTCGATGATGTTCTCCAGTTCGCGCACATTGCCAGGGAAGTCGTAGGCCTTGAGCAGCGCCAGGGCCTCGTCGGAGATGGCGCGCACCGGCTTGCCCATGACCGGCGCGGCGCGCTCGAGAAAGTGCTGGGCCAGCAACGGGATGTCCTCGCGCCGCTGGGATAGCGGCGGGATGTGCAGGTTGACGACGTTGAGCCGGTAGTAGAGGTCCTGGCGGAAGCGGCCCTCCGCCACCCAATCCTTCATGTCGCGGTTGCTGGCGGCGATGAAGCGCACGTCCACCTTCACGGGTTTGGTGCCGCCCACCGGCAGCACCTCCTTCTCCTGGATGGTGCGCAACAGCTTGACCTGCATGGCCGGGGACATTTCCGTGACCTCGTCCAGGAACAGGGTGCCGCCGTGGGCGGCGAGCAGCAGGCCGGTCTTGCCGACGGCGCCGGTGAAAGCGCCCTTCTCGTGGCCGAACAGCTCGTTGGCCAGAAGCTCCTCGTTGAAGGCGCCGCAGTTGATGGCCAGGAAGGGGCCGTCCGGTCTGCCGCTGAACTCATGCAGGGTACGGGCGAACAGTTCCTTGCCGGTTCCGGATTCGCCGGTGATGAGCACATTGCAGCCGGTGGGGGCGACCTGGCGGGCCATGTCCAGCAGCTTCTGCATGCCGCCGTCGCGGGTGATGATGCGCACCCGGCCTTGGTAGGCGTCCAGCTGTTCGCGCAGGGCGCGGTTCTCGCGCTTCAGGCGGATCTTCTCCAGGGCCTCGGCCACGGTCTGTCGCACCTCGTCCAGGCGGAAGGGTTTGGCGATGTAGTGGAAGGCGCCCTCCTTCATGGCCGCCACGGCGGATTCCAGTGTGGCGAAGCCGGTGATCATGATGACTTCGATGTCCGGGTGGTGGGCCTTGCAGCGACGCAGCAGCTGCATGCCGTCCACCTTGTCCATCTTCATATCGGTGAGCACCAGATCGAAGGGTTGGGCGTCCAGCAGTTCGAGGGCATGGCTGCCGCTCTGGGTGGCAGTGGTCCGGTGGCCCTCCTTGGAGAGGACGTGCTCCAGGTTGCGCAGGGCGATGCGCTCGTCGTCGACGAGAAGGATGCGGGCGGTCATGGAAGGTCCTTACTGTTTTCCAGCGCAGCGGCGGGCAGGCGGATACGGAACTCGGCGCCGCCCCCGGGGTGATTGGCCACGCCGATGCAGCCGCCGTGCTCCTCGATGATCTCGTGGGTGATGAACAGGCCCAGGCCGCTGCCCTGACCCACGGGCTTGGTGGTGAAGAAGGGATCGAACACTCTTGACAGCAGTTCGTCCGGGATGCCCGGGCCGGTGTCCGCAAGGATCAGGTCGATGACCGGCGCGCCGGGCTGGCACTGGCCCAGGTGGGCGGGAAAGCGGTCATCCCGTTCGCCGGCGTGCGCGGGGCGGGCGGAAATCGAGAGGATTCCGGCTTCGCCCATGGCGTCGAAGGCATTGACGACCAGGTTGAGCAGCACCTGTTGCAGGCGTGGCCGGTCGCCCCGCACGGCCAGTTCCGGCGGGATGTCCACGCGCACTTCCATGCCGGGGGGGCGCTTGCTCTTGAGGAAGCGCAGGGTTTCCTGAACCAGCTCGGCCAGGGGGACGGCTGCGGGCTTGAATTCCCTGTCGCCGGCATAGTCGAGCAGGGCGCGCACGATGCGGCGGGCGCGCAGGGTCTCGGCGTCGATGTCCTCGATGAGCTGGCGGTGGAAGTCCCCCTCTCTCCAGTCCTCCCCAGCCTTCGGGGGAGGGGGCAAGTCCTCCTTCAGGATCTGCGCGGAGGATGAAATGTTGGACAGGGGGTTGTTGAGTTCATGGGCCACGCCGGACAGCAGGGTGCCCAGGGAGGCCAGCTTCTCGGCACGCACCAGGGTGTGCTGGCGGCGTTCCAGTTCGTCCAGGACGCGGTTGAAGGCGTCCGCCAGGGAGGCCAGCTCGCGTTCCGGGCTGTCCAGGGCCAGCCGGGTGAGGCGGCCGCTGGCCACCGCCCGCATGCGTTCCTCCATGGTCTGCAGGGGGCGTGTCACCTGTCGCGCCGTGAGGATGCCGGTGAGAATGAGCAGGATCGCCACCACGGCCAGGGAGAACAGCAGGTTGCGCTGGTGGGCGACCAGGGCGGCGTTCATGGACCGGCGTTCCAGGGCCGCCAGCCGTTCGCCGGCGGTGACCACACGATTGCCCAGGCCGCGCGCGGCGGCGGCGAGGGCCTCGTCGAAGGGTGCACGGGCGTGCGCCGCCATGGCGGCTTCGTAGCGGTCCAGGTCCCCGGCCAGGGCGGCGCCGGCACCGGGGCCGGCCAGGGCATCCACTACTGCCGCATCCCGTTTCAGCAATTCCCGCGCATGGGCGGCGAAACGGGCGTGTTCCTCCAGATCGCGAGCCTGGCCATAGAGCAAATGGTTCTTCTCGAAGCGGCGCATTTCCAGGGTGGCGTCGAACAGTTCCGCCACCTTGCCGCCCTCCCGCGCCTTATCGGCGATCCGATCGAGTTCGAACAGGGCCACGGTGGACACGCCGATGATGAGCAGCACCAGGGCGAGATAGACGAGGACGATCTTGGCTTGCAGGGAACGCATGGACGGAGTGTAACAGTGATGTTGCAAAGTGAAATATTTCAAAGGGACATCACGGAGGCAGTTCCATATAAAACAATGCGTTAACCAAGTATCCGGGCTGGCATGCTTGCTGCTAATGGCAACGCATTCCTTGTCAAGCCGAGACCGCCATGTATCCCACGCCGCTCCAGACCCTCCTCGCCGAACGCCTCCGGTCCGCCCGGGGCTTGGGCTGGGACATGCCTGAACCTTCCACTTTGGCTAAGCCCCCGGTCAGGGAGGCAGGGGGCAGGGGTAATTTCCGAGCCGGTTGGCAAGCGGATGCGTTGTCGAATCCCCCCCTGCCTCTCCCAAACAAAGGGGAGGCTCAAGAAGGGGCGGCACCGGCCTGGTTCCGCTTCACTTGCCTGGCCTTGCGTTCCCTGGGCCTCGCCCGCGGATGAAACGTCGCGTGGTCGTCGCCCTGCGCCCGGTGTCTCCCGTGGAACGCCTGCTAAGCGTGGGCGCGTCCCTGTGCCGGCGCATGGACGCTGAGCTTGAGGTGCTGGCCGATCCCACACGACCGGACTGGAACGACATCGAGTCCCGCTTGGCCGCCCTCACCCGGGATGGCCTGTCCGCCCGCCTGACCTCTGCGCCCGCCCTGGATGCCCGACGCGTCGTCGAACACGCCCGTCACCACCAGTGCGTCGCCACCGTGGTGGTGGGCCGCCCCGCCGCCTGGGCGGAGGAAAACATCGATCCCTGGGCGCGGCTTGACTGTCCCCTGGTCGCCGCCTCCGATCACCCCGATCTGCCTGAAGAAAAATAGCCATGCAAAAATTCGCCCGCTTCCTCCCCTTCCTGCGCTGGTTTCCCATGAACGGGGACACCCTCAAGGCCGACTTCATGGCCGGCATCACCGTGGCCCTGGTGCTGATCCCCCAGTCCATGGCCTATGCCCAGCTCGCGGGCCTGCCGGCCTACTACGGGCTTTACGCGGCCTTCCTGCCGGTGGCCATTGCCGCCCTGTGGGGGAGTTCGAACCAACTCGGCACGGGGCCGGTGGCGGTGGTGTCCCTGCTGACAGCTTCTTCACTCGCGGTGTTCGCGGCGCCGGGCTCGCCGGACTTCATCGCCCTGGCCATCATGCTGGCCTTGCTGGTGGGGATCATCCAGCTGGCCCTGGGGGTGTTCAAGCTCGGGGTCATCGTCAACTTCCTGTCCCACCCGGTCATTGTCGGCTTTACCAACGCGGCGGCCATCATCATCGCCCTGTCCCAGGTGTCCAAGCTGTTCGGCGTGCCCATGGGCCGCAGCGAGCACTTCATCAACGACATCATCGGCGTGTTCAAACAGATCGGCGACACCCACCTGCCCACCCTGGCCATGGGCATCGCAGCCATCGCCATCATGTGGGGCATCAAAAAATACAAACCCAGGCTGCCGGGCGTGCTCATCGCCGTGGTGGCGACCACCGTGGTGTCTTACGCCATCGGTTTCGAGAAGAAGGCCACCGTGCACGTTGACGAGGTGGCCGACCCCCAGGTCGTCGGCATGCTCGTCGAGTACGAGGACGCCGAGAAGGGGCTGGCCGCCGTCGCCGCCGAGGCGCTTGCCCTGGATGCGGGAACCAAGCAGCTGGAGAAGCAGGCGCCGCGCAACGAAGAACTGATCCTGACCCAGACCTACCAGGCCGACCTGCTGCGCTCCCAGGCCAGGGCGCTGGAAGAGACCAACGCCAAGCGCCTGAAGGAATTGCGCAAGCTGAAGTTCGAACGGGAAGTGAAGGTGGACGGAAAGCCCGGCGCCCTCCACCGGATCGGTGCCGCGCCCGCCGGCGTGAAGACCGACGGCGGCATCTGGAAGATCGCCAAAGTGGGCAAAGGCGAGATCAGGCTGGCCAGTGGCGGTGAGGTGGTGGGCAGGATTCCCGAGGGCCTGCCCCGCGTGACCTTGCCCAGGTTCGACATGGACAAGCTCGTTTCCTTGCTGTCCGCCGCCCTGGTGATCTCCCTGGTGGGCTTCATGGAGGCCATCTCCATCGCCAAGGCCATCGCCGCCAAAACCAAGCAGCGCCTGGATCCCAACCAGGAGCTGGTGGGCCAGGGACTTTCCAATATCGTCGGCTCCCTGACCCAGGCCTTCCCCGTGTCCGGCTCCTTCTCCCGTTCGGCGGTGAACATGAACTCGGGAGCGAAGACGGGCATGAGCTCGGTCATCACCGCTGTCTTCGTGCTGCTGACCCTGCTGTTCCTGACGCCGCTGCTCTATCACCTGCCCCAGGCAGTGCTGGCGGCCATCATCATCATGGCGGTCATCGGCCTGGTGAACGTGGAAGCCATCAAGCACGCCTGGCACGCCAACAAGCACGACGGCGCCGCCGCCGTGGTGACCTTCGTCGCCACCCTGGCCTTCGCCCCGCACCTGGACAACGGCATCATGGTGGGCGCCGGCCTCGCCCTGGTGCTGTTCCTGATGCGCACCATGAAGCCGCGCGTGGCCCAGCTCGGCCGCTTCAAGGACGGCACCCTGCGCGACATCAAGGTCAACCCGGGACTGCCCACCAGCAAGCACGTGGTGGCCATGCGCTTCGACGGCCAACTCTACTTCGCCAACGTGTCCTACTTCGAGGACACGGTACTGGGCGCCCTGGCCGACCATCCGGACGCCAGGTACTTCCTGGTGGTGGGCGACGGCATCAACCAGCTGGACGCCTCCGGCGAAGAGGTCATCCACCACCTGGCGACACGCCTGAAGGAAAACGGCGTCACCCTGGTGTTCTCCGGCCTGAAGAAGCAGGTGCTGGACGTGATGCGCGCCACCGGCCTGTTCGAGCTCATCACCCAGGCCAACATCTTCGCCACCGAGGACCTGGCGATCGCCGCCATCTACGAGCGGCTGGGCGAGGAAGCGAAGGACGACCTGTTCTGCCAGCTGAAGCCGGCCCTGGCCTGACCAAGAAAACAAGATATCCGGTTGCGCGCCGTCGGGTGCGCATCGGAACTTATAGAATGCCCTACCCGACGTATTGATTTCATCGTGCTCCGTACCCTTCTCCTCCTGCCCCTCGCCGGCGCCCTGCTCATCGCCTTCCTGCCGGGGCGCAACGGAATCCTGATCCGTCGCGCCGCGTTGGGGTCGGCGGCCGCCACCCTGGGCTGGGCGCTGTGGCTGGCCAGCGCCTTCGATCCCGCGATGGCCGGCGTGCAGCTATTCGAGAGCCATGTCTGGAACCCGCGCCTCGGCAGCGCCTTCTCCCTGGGCGTGGATGGCGTCTCCCTGCCCCTGGTCTGGCTGGCCACCCTGCTGGCCTTCATCGCCGTGCTAGCCTCCGGCGGCATCCGCGAGAAGCCCAAGGGCTACTACATCCTGCTGCTGCTGCTGGAAGCCGCCATGCTGGGGGTGTTCACCGCCCGGGACTGGTCCCTGTTCTACGTGTTCTGGGAACTGACGCTGCTGCCCCTGTTCTTCCTCATCGACCGCTGGGGCGGCGCCGGCCGGCAGAAGGCGGCCCTCAACTTCGTGCTCTACACCATGGGCGGCTCGGTGTTCATGCTCATCGCCCTGCTCATGCTCTACGACGCGGCGCCTGCCCACAGCTTCGACATGTCCGCCATCGAGGCCGGTGCCCGACTGTTGCCCGAGTCGGTGCAGGTGACCCTGTTCCTGGGCCTGCTCGTCGGCTTCGGCGTGAAGATGCCCATCTTCCCCCTGCACGGCTGGCTGCCCCTGGCCCACGTGGAGGCGCCCAGCCCGGTGTCCATCCTGCTTTCCGGCATCCTGCTGAAGATGGGCAGCTATGGCCTCATCCGCGCCGTGGACATGCTGCCCGCCGCCGCCCAGGCCCTGCAGGGCCTGCTGGTGGTCCTGGCCATGGTGAGCCTGGTCTACGGCGGCGTGCTGGCCTGGAAGCAGCGCGACCTGAAGGCCATGGTCGCCTACTCCTCCGTCTCCCACATGGGCGTGGTGCTGCTGGGCCTGGCCGCCCTCAACACCGCCGGCATCACCGGCGCAGTCATGCAGATGGTGGCCCACGGCCTGGTGGCCGGCGCCCTGTTCCTGCTCATCGGCCTGCTCTACGAGCGCACCCACACCCGCGACCTGGCGGACTACGCCTCGCTGGTGAAGGTGATGCCGCGCTTCGCCTTTTTCACCGTGCTGGCCTTCATCGCCGCCGTCGGCATGCCCGGCACCGCCGGCTTCATCGCCGAGCTGCACGCCCTGGTCGGCGGCTTCGAGCGCTGGGGCGGCTGGATGGTCCTGCTCTCGCTGACCGTGGTGATCAGCGCCGCCTACGCGGTGCGCACCGTGGGCCGGCTGTTCACCGGCCCCGTATCAACACGCATGCAAGGCCTGCCCGACCTGTCCCGGGGCGAACTCACCGCCGCCGCCGTGCTCACCGCCGGCAGCCTGGGCCTGGGCTTCTATCCGGCTCCCCTGTTGCACCTCATTGCCGCCAGTGTGGCCGGCCTGGTCGCGCCCTTCGCCGGAGTCCTGCCATGAGTGGAGCTCATCCGACCCCTGGCGCGGACTGGTTCGCCGACCTGCTCCACCATCTTGAGCATGTGCTGCCGGCCCAGGCGCCCATCAAGGACTTCGTCCACCACAACACCCTGCATGGCTTCCAGAACCGGTCCTTCCGCGAAGCCCTGGCGGCGGCGGAGGCGGCCACCGGTGCCCGGGGCTACCAGCCGGCGGAAGCCTTCCGCGAGTATTTCCGGCAGGGCCGGATCGACCTGTCGGATCTGAACGCCGCCCTGGACGAGACCCCCGAGCTGCGCGCCGACGAGGAACTGCCGGACGGATCGGGCGGTTTTTCCGGGCCTGGGGCACGGCTAACCCGGCGCGCGGTGCTGCTGGCCGGCCTGGTTCACGATCTTTCGCCCATCACCCGCGCTGCCCTGGTCTGGCGCCTGGAGGAGGGGGGCGCCCTGGAGGCATGCCAGGCCGGGCTTCCCGGCGAGGCCCGGGGCAAGTTCGCCGCTCCGGCTGAGCTCGAACGCCTGTGGGCGGCCTGCCAGGGCGTCCTGGGCCTGGACACGGCCGATCTGCATCCAAGCGTCGAAGTCACGCTCCTGGAGGCGGACGACGAGGCCGCCGAACTTTGGGCCAGGCATCAGCTCAAGAAGGATTCAGAGCAGCGCCTCGCCGACCTGATGGCCCGGGTGGGCGGTGAGCTCACCCTGCGCAGCCTGCTGCTGGAACTCACCGGCCGCGACCTCATGGACGGCCTGCGCCCCTACCTGGTGCGCCATCTCGCCAGCCACATCGATCAGGGCATGGCGGCCTGGCACAACCCGGAGCGGGCGGCGGGCTTCTACGCCGCCTGGCGGGAGAGCGCTGCCGCCGATCCGCATTTCGACATCGCCGGGCTGGCTGGCTGGGTCGATGTGCTGGAGCGCCTGCCCGATTCCGCCGCCGACTGCATCCGCCAGGAACTGGATCTGCTGGGCCTGGCCGAGGAACGCTGGGGCGGCTACTTGGAGGCCCTGTCCAAGGAGCTTCCCGGATGGTCCGGCATGTTCCTCTGGCGCCATCTGCATCCTGGCTATGAGCACTTGGACACGCCCATCGCCATGGCCGACTACCTGGCGGTGCGGCTGGTGCTGGAACGGGTCCATGCCCAACAGATCGCCGGCCGTCATTTCAAGGCCGAGGCCAGCCTGCCCGGCCTGCGCGCCTACCTGCACCACCACCCGGCGGAATTGCGGGTGCGCCTGGCCCTGTACGGCGGCGAACTGCCGGAATGGCTGGAGGACCAGGGCCACCGCCTGGTGCGTGAGGCCACCAGCCACCCGGGCGAAGAGGACGACGCCGACTGGCAGCCCTTGGCCCGCCTGATCGACCACTGGCAGTCGCAGCCGGAATGCCAGGACGCAGGCCGCGCCTGCGAAACCCGGGCCTGGCCCCTGTTCCTGCTCTGCCAGCACCTGGGCCTGGCCGCGCCGGAACTGGAGAAGCTGGGACCCGCCGCGCTGCACCTGCTGGCCTGCCTGGAGGAGCTGACTCCTGAGCGCCAGGGCTGGGTCTGGCTGCAGGCCTACGAGCGTCATTACCGCCAGCAGGTCCTCGCCGCCCTGGCCGCCAATCATGGCCGGGGTCCCTGGAAGGAACGGGGTGCGGGCATCTGCGCCCAGCTGGTGTTCTGCATGGACGACCGTGAGGAGGGCCTGCGCCGTCACCTTGAGGAACGGGTGCCCGGCGTGGAGACCCTGGGCGCCGCCGCCCACTTCAACGTGCCGCACGCCTGGCGTGGCCTGGACGACGCCGAGGCGGTGGCCCTGTGCCCGGTGGTGCCGGCGCCGGTGATCCCCGCCCACGAGGTCCACGAGGCACCCCGGCCCGGCTTCGAGGGGGTGCACGCCTTCCATGTGCGGCGCCGGGGCCGGCGCCTCGCCTGGAAGGACCGCTTCAACCAGGGCACCCGCCTGGGCCTGCTGAAGCCTGCACTGCTCTCCGCCGTCGGTGCCCCCTTCAGTCTGGCCATGCTGGCCGCGAAAACGCTCGCCCCCGCCGGCTTTGGCCTGTGGGCGCAGAAGCTGCGCAGCGCCTTCGACAAACCCGTGGGCACGCGCATCGAATTTACCGCCGCCCACGACGCCCCGGCCGCCACGCCGGAGTCACGCCGCCTGGGCTTTACCGACGTGGAGCAGGCGGACAGGGTGCAGGCCCTGCTGCGCAATACCGGCCTGACCCACGGCTTCGCCCCCATCGTGGTGATCATGGGCCATGCCTCCCACAGCCTGAACAACCCGCACGGTTCCGCCTACAACTGCGGCGCCTGCGCCGGCCGCTGGAGCGGCCCCAACGCGCGGCTGGTGGCCGCTATGGCCAACCGGCCGGCGGTTCGGGTGCTGCTCGCCGAAAGGGGTATCGCCATTCCCGAGGGCAGCTGGTTCGTCGGCTCCGAGCACGACACCTGCGACGACATCGTCACCTGGTTCGACGAGGTGCTGGTGCCTGAGGCCTTGCGTCCCAACCTGGCGAAGCTGAAGGACGACGTGACCGAGGCCTGCAAGCTCCACGCTCAGGAGCGCTGCCGCCGCTTCATGTCGGCGCCCCTGAGTCTGCCACCCGAGGCGGCCTGGAAGCACGCCACCGGCCGCGCCAACGACTTCTCCCAGGCGCGCCCGGAACTGGGCCACGCCACCAACGCCGCCGCCTTCTTCGGCCGCCGTTCCCTGAGCCGGGGCGCTTTCTTCGACCGGCGCGCCTTCCTGATCTCCTACGATCCCACCCAGGACCCGCAGGGCGAAGTGCTGGAGCGGCACCTGGTCATCAACGGCGCGGTGGGCGCCGGCATCAGCCTGGAGTACTACTTCTCCACCGCGAACAACGAACGCTACGGCTGCGGCACCAAGGTCATGCACAACGTGGCCGGCCTGCTGGGGGTGCTGGAGGGCGCCGCCTCCGACCTGCGCACCGGCCTGCCGCGGCAGATGATCGAGGTGCACGAGGCCATGCGACTGCTGGTGGTGGTGGAGCACAAGACGGAAGTGCTGACCGCCATCTACCTGCGCCAGCCTGCGGTGCAGGAACTGGTGAAGAACGCCTGGGTGCAGTTGTGCGCCATCGACCCGGACGACGGTGCCCTGCAACGCTTCGTGCCCGGAACCGGCTGGGTGGCCTGGACGCCGGAAAGCGGCGAGTTGCCCCGGGTGGAGCGCTCCACGGACTGGTTCCGGGGCCAGCGGGAGCCCCTGGCGCCGGCCCTGATCGAGAAGGCGGTGGCGGCCGCATGATGCCCTTGGAAATCGTCGCCCTGGTTCCCGCCCTGCCCCTGCTGGCGGCCCTGGCCATCGCCCTACTGCATCTCGCCGGCCCGGCCCGGGGCGAGGCGGGAGAGCGACTCACCGCGCGCCTCACCATGGTGGCAGCTGGCGCGGCCTTCCTCATCCTGCTGGGCCTGGATGCCAGCGCCCTGCTCCAGGGTGCTTCCGGCCAGGCGAGCCTGGGGAACTGGTTTTCCAGCGGCAAGCTGCATATCCCCCTGTCCTTCACCCTGGACGGCCTGTCCCTCGGTTTCGGCACCTTGGTGGGCTTCATCGCCCTGGTGACCCTCAGGTTCTCGGTGAACTACATGCACCGGGAGGCGGGCTTCCACCGCTTCTTCCTGGGCATGAACCTGTTCGCCGGCGGCATGCTGCTCATCGTCCTGGCCGGAAACGCCGCGCTGGCCTTCGTCGGCTGGGAGCTGGCCGGGGTGAGTTCCTGGATGCTGATCGGCTACGCCTTCGAGCGCGACACCGCCAGCGGCAACGCCCAGCGCGCCTTCATCACCAACCGGGTGGGGGACGCGGGCTTCCTGCTGGGGCTGTCCCTGGCATTCTTCTGGATGGGCGGACTGAACTGGAGCGACATGGCCGCCGCCGCCGGTCGCCTGCCCACCCTGTACGCGGGACTGGTGGCCCTGGGTTTCGTCATCGCCGCCCTGGCCAAGTCGGCCCAGGTTCCTTTCTCGCCCTGGATCGCGCGTGCCCTGGAGGGGCCGACGCCGTCCTCCGCCATCTTCTACGGCGCGGTCATGGTCCACGCCGGCGTCTATCTGCTGGTCCGGCTGGAGCCGGTGCTGGTCCAGGCGCCCGGCGTCATGGCCCTGGTCGCCCTGCTGGGCGCGCTCACCGCCGTCTACGGCTGGCTGGCCGGCTATGTCCAGACCGACGTGAAATCCGCCCTGCTGTTCGCCACCACCGCCCAGGTGGGCCTCATGTTCGTTGCCGTCGGCCTGGGCTGGTTCGAGCTGGCCGCCTGGCACGCCGGCCTGCACGCCGCCTGGCGCGCCTGGCAGTTCCTGGCGGCGCCGTCCTACATGCACCTGCTGCACGGCCCCACGCCGCCCGCGCCAGCATGGCTGCGCCGCTATCCGCGCCTTTACACCGCCGCGCTGCAGCGCTTCTGGCTGGAGGAGCTGGCCGACCAGTTCCTCACACGGCCCACCCAGGGGCTGGCCCGGGACATGCGAGCCATTGACGAGAACGTGGTGAGCCGGCTGGTTGGCATGCCGGAAAGCCAGCGCGCTGCCGTGCTGCTGGGCGAGCCGGCCGATGGCAGGAACGCCGTGGTGAAGGGCCGTGGCCTGGCCGGCGGCCTGCTGGAATGGGTGGCCGGGAAGCTCGACGGTTTCGAGCGCCGCCTGGTGCTGCAGGGTGGTGGCGGGCGACTGGGCAACGGCCTCGCCCGCCTGGGCGACTGGCTCAAGTTCGTGGAAGGCTTGCTGGAGCAGCCCCGCTATCTGTTGGTGCTGGTCATGGCGACCCTGGTGGTGATCCTGTGATGACCGAACTCTTCTGGAACCAACACGCCGCCTGGCCCCTGCTGGCCACGCTGCAGATCCTGCCCCTGGCAGGAGCGGCCCTGCTGCTGAAGCTGGGTGAGCGGCCGCTGGCCACGCTGCTGGGCCGGGGCGTGGCCCTGGCCGAACTGCTGCTGGCCATCCTGCTGTACCGCGTGTTCGACGGCCATGCCGCCGGCTACCAGTTCGCCGAGCGCCTGGACCTCCTCGGACCGCTGGGCTACCACGCGGGGGCGGACGGGGTGACGGTGCTGTTCGTGCTGCTCTGCGCGCTCATCGTTTTCCTGGTGACCCTCTATGGCCTGGTGCGCGGCCTGGCCGAGCCGGCCAGGCTGCTGGCGGTGGTGCTGGCTACCCAGGGCCTCATGATGTCCATGCTCACCACCCTCAACCTGCTCTGGTTCGTGCTGGCCTCGGCGGCGGAACTGGCTCTGGTGGGGCACCTCGTCGGCTACTGGTCCACCTCGCCGGACAAGGATCGGGCCACGGCGCGCTTCTACCAGTTTCAGAGCGTGGGGCTGGCCATGCTGTTGCTGGGCGTGCTGATCCTGGGCTGGTCCCACCATGACATCACCGGCGGCGCCTGGACCTTCGACCTCCTGGACCTGGCCGGCCAGCCCGTGCCCCGCAGCCTGGGGGCGGTGGCCTTCTTCCTGCTGTTCTATGGCCTGGGCGTGCGCACGCCCATCTTCCCCCTGCACGGCTGGCTGCCCACGGTGGCCCAGCACGGCAGCGTGGCCGTCGCCCCGGCCCTGCTCCTGGGCGTGAAGGTGGGCATCTACGGCCTGGTGCGCTTTGTCCTGCCCCTGCTGCCCGAGGTGGTGGAGGCCTGGTATCCCTATGTCACCGGCTTCGCTGCGGCCGGGGTGTTCTACGCCGCCCTGCTGGCCTTCCAGCAGACCAACCTGCGACGTCTCATGGCCTTCGCCGTGGTGAGCCACACCTCCCTTGTGGTCATCGGCATCTTCAGCCTGGACCACGTGGCCTTCCAGGGTGCCCTGCTGCTGGCTGCCAACTTCGGCCTGGCCGCCACCGCAATGATGCTGATGACCGGCTTCGTCTATCGGCGTACCCGTACCACACGGCTGGACAAGCTGGGTGGCCTGTTCGACCGGATCCCGCTTATCGGCCTCACCTATCTGGTGGCGGGCCTGGCCATCATTGGTATGCCAGGCACACCGGGCTTCGATGCCGCCCACCTGGTTCTGGAGGCTGGCATTCACCGCTTCGGCGCCCTGCCCACGGTGGCGGCTGCCCTGGGCAACGTGGCGGCCGCCGGCTTCCTGCTCTGGGCCTTTCAGCGCGCCTTCCTGGCGCCTGCGCCGGCGGGGCGGGGCACAGCCATCGAGCGGGCCACCGCCATGGAATCCCTGATCGCTGCCGTGCTGGTGGTGGTGCTGCTCTGGTCCGGCTTCCACATGGGGCCCTGGCTCGAGCTGGTGGATGCCCCCCTGCGCGCCCTGGCGGAAAGGTTCGGCCATGTCTGACGCGCTGACCTGGCTGCTGCTCGTCTACCCCCTGGGCGCGCTGCTGGTGTGGCTGGCGCCGCGTCCGGAATCCGCCCGCGCCTTGGCGCTGGCTGCCCATGTCACCGGCCTGGCCATCGCCGGCCTGGCGCTGGCGAACTTCGATCCCGCCCAATCCGGCTTCCAGATGCTGGAACGGGCAGCCTGGATCCCCAGCCTGAACGTCCACTACGCGGTGGGGGTGGATGGCCTCTCCATCCTGTTCCTGCCCGCCACGGCCCTGCTGTTCCTGGGCGTCACCCTGGCTTCCTGGAACGCTGTCCGCCAGCTGCCGCGCCTCTACCACAGCCTGCTCCTGCTGCAGGCCGGGGCCACCCTGGGGGTGTTCTGCGCCGTGGACACCATCCTGTTCTTCCTGTTCTGGGAACTTTCCCTGGTGCCCTTCTACTTCCTGGTCAGCCTGTGGGGCGTGGGGCCCCTGCGCGGCTACGCGGCCAGCAAGTACACCCTGATCATGTTCGCCGGGGGCGTGCCCCTGCTGTTCGGCTTCATCGTGCTGGCCTTCAACCACGCCGCATTGGGGGGCGGACTGAGTTTCGACCTGGCCGAACTGCTTGCGACGCCCCTGACTGACCGCCAGGAACTCGTGGTCTTCCTGCTGCTGCTGGCCGGCTTCGCGGTGAAGACGCCGGTGTTTCCGGTGCACACCTGGCTGCCCCTGCTGGCCATGGAAGGGCCGGTTGCGGTGGTGGCTCTCCTCACCGGCCTCAAGCTCGGCGCCTACGGCCTGATCCGCTTCGCCGTGCCCCTGGCGCCAGGGGCGGCCCAGGAACTGCACTGGCTGCTGGCGGGCCTGGGCACTTTCGGCCTGCTCTACGGCGCCGTCGCCGCCCTGGCCCAGACCAACCTGCGCGCCATGCTGGCCTACGCCAGCCTGTCGCACGTCGGCCTGGTGCTGCTGGGCATCGCCTCCTTCAACCTCCAGGGCGTCCAGGGCGCGGTGCTGCAACTGCTCAATTTCGCCCTGGTGGCCGGCGGCCTGTTCCTGCTCACCGCCTTCGTGCAGCGGCGCCTGGGTTCCACCGACCTGCTGGCCCTGGGCGGCGCCGCCCGGACCATGCCCCTGCTGGCCAGCTTCTTCCTGTTCTTCGGCCTCGCCGGCATGGGGGTGCCGGGCACGTCGGGCTTCCCGGCGGAACTGCTGATCCTGGTGTCCGCCCTGCAGGTCCACACCGGCGCGGGCCTCGCCGCCCTGTTCGGCATGGTGCTGGGAGCGGCCTACTTCCTGAACCTGTACCGCCGCGCCTTCCTCGGTCCGGTGACCCAGCCCGGGGTCGACCAGGCCGTGGACCTGAAACCTCGTGAGCTGGCCCTGGTGCTAGTGTTCGCCGCGCTGATCCTGGCCTTCGGCCTGTATCCCGCGCCCCTGCTGGACGTCATCCGGCCGGCGGCGGAAGCCTGGGTGGCGCGCCTGTCCTGAGCCTTGCCGGTCCGGCGCGCCAGGCGGGCGTGGGTCGGGCGCATTTTTCTTGGCCCCGACGCGGGAATCGGTCATAAATAAAAAATGACACCGCCGCGCCGGCGGTTCACCTGCCCCCATGCACAAGAAGCGAACCGCTCCTCCGCCTGCACATCCGGGAAGCCGACTGGAACTCCTGGAGGCCGTCTTCGCCGACAGCCACCTGGGCATCGGCATCTCCCGGGTGGCCGACGGCCGTTTCGTCGAGGTGAATTCCGCTTTTCTGCGCCTGTTCGGATACCGCCGGGAGGAGGTGCTGGGCAGGACTTCCCTGGAACTGGGGCTGTGGCCCAGGCCCGAGGAGCGCGCGGCTCTGCTGGAACGCCTGCGCGCAGGCGAAGTGGTAACCGCCTTCGAGGCCGGTTTGCGCAGGAAGACGGGCGAGTTGGGTTTTCTTACGGTCTCCGCGCGGCTGATCGACTGGGGCGGGGAACCCCACATGATCGGCTTCCTCACCGACATCACGGAACGCAAGCGCGTGGAAGCCGCGCTGCGCGAAAACAAATCCCGTCTGCGCCTGGCCCTGCAGGCCACCCATCTGCCGGTTTTCCGCCAGGACCACCAGCTGCGCTACACCTGGATCGCCAACCCGGCCCTGGGCCTGCGCGGCGAGGACATCGTCGGCCGGACCGACGTGGAGATCCTGGGTCGGAAAGCCGCCGCGCCCCTGGTCCGGATCAAGAACCGGGCCATGCGCGAAGGCCGGAGCCTGCGCGAGGAAGTCTGGCTGGTGCGGGAGGGCCAGGCCGGCTGCTTCGACCTCATCGTCGAGCCCGAGCGGGACGCCAAGGGCCGCGTCATCGGCGTGCTCTGCGCCGCCGCCGACATCACCGAGCGCAAGCGGGCCGAGCAGCAGTTGCGCATGCAGGCGGACATCCTGGCCAGCCTGGAGGAGGGCGTGAACCTCGTCGACGCCGCCGGCATCATCCGCTACACCAACCCCAAGTTCGACGCCTTGTTCGGCTACCCCGAGGGGGAACTCCCGGGACAGCATGCCTCGGTGCTCAATGCGCCCGGCGAAACCGATCCGGAACAGACCGCCCGGGACATCCTGGCCGCCCTGGAACAGGACGGCCATTGGCGCGGGGAACTCCGGAACCGCCGCAAGGACGGCTCCGTCTTCTGGACCCGGGCGAACATCGTCGCCGTCCGGCACCCCAGGCTGGGGCGGGTCTGGGTCTCGGTGCAATCCGACATCACCGCGTTGCGGCAACTCCGCATGGAGCGGGACGCCGCCAACCACGCCCTGGAGCGCCTCGCCAGCCACGTCCAGGACGAAGCGGAGGCCCTGCGCCGGGATATCGCCCGGGAAGTCCACGACCAGATCGGCGCCGCCCTGACCGGCATCCGCATGGGGCTGGAACACCTGGCCCCCGCCTCCGGCCGGCCCGATGGCCTGGCCCGCCTGCGCGGCCTGGTGGACCGGGCCATGGCCGATACCCGGGAGCTTTGCACCCGGCTGCGGCCCCCCATGCTGGACGACCTGGGCCTGGTGGAAACCTGCCGCTGGTACCTGCGCGACTGGTCCCGGCAGACCGGCATCCGCATCGTATCCCGGCTGGCGCGGCTGACCAGGGAACCCGAGGATGCCTTGCGCACCGACCTCTTCCGCATCCTCCAGGAACTGCTGACCAACGTGGGCCGCCATGCCGGCGGGAGCCGGGTCAATGTGACCCTTGGCGAGAATTCGCGTGGCCTGTGGCTGAAAGTGGCGGACAACGGCAAGGGCTTTTCCCCCGACGACGCGCCAGGCTTCGGGCTCATCGGCATCCGGGAACGGCTGCGCCGCCACGGTGGCGATATGGAAATGCAGACCGGCCCGGCGGGAACCACCGTCGTCGCGCGGGTGCCCGGGGCGCGGTCATGACGGTCCGGCGCCTGCTGATCGCCGACGACCACGCCGTGGTGCGGGACGGGCTGCGGGAGATCGCCAAGCGCGGCCCGGGCCTGGCCGTCGCGACGGAAGCCGCCGACGGCGAGGAGACCCTGCGCCTGGCGCGGGAAGGCGATTTCGACCTGCTGGTGCTGGATATTTCCCTGCCCGGCCGCAACGGCATCGAGGTGCTGCGTGAACTGCGCGCCGCCGGCTCCAGGCTGCCGGTGTTGTTCTTCAGCATGCATCCCGCCGCCCAGTACGCCGACTACGTCCGCCGGGAAGGCGCCCAGGGCTTCCTCAACAAGGACGCCGACGGCGATGCCGTGCGGACCGCCATGCTCCGGATCATCGAGGGAGGGACCGCCTTTCCGCCCCGGGACCGGCCGGCTCCCGTTCCAGCGGGGGCAGACCCCTTCGCCTGCCTTTCCCGGCGGGAGGCGGAGGTCATGGCCGGCCTGCTGCGGGGCGAAAGCCTGGAGGACATCGGCCGGAGCCTGGGGGTGGGGGCCAAGAGCGTCACCACTTACCGCCGCCGCCTGCTGGACAAGCTGGGTGTGCGCAGCAATGCCGAACTCGCGGCCCTGGCCGCCCGCCGGGATCGGCTCTGATCTCTCTTTCGCGGTAGGGGATCGCTGACAGACAAGCCGGGGTTCAGCCTACATCATTCCAACAAGACCACGCCCTCCCAGCGCCCTCGTGCGGATCAACATCGTAGGCATGAATCCAAGCAATCCTTCCCCCCCACCCTGGCCGGCGACCCCGGACGTCAAGGACAGCGCACCGCTTTGGGCCGCCGCCTTCGAGCGGGCCGAGTTCGATGTGGCCATCTCCGACGCGAAAACCCAGACCTTCCTGGTGGTCAATCCGTCCTTCGCGCGGCGACGGGGCTACCGGCCTGAGGAACTGGCGGGCCGCCCCATCCTCAGCATCATTCCCCAGGACTGCTGGGCCCAGCTCCAGGCGGGCGCCGCGACGGCGGACGCGACGGGCCACGCCTCCTTCGAGACCGAGCACCTGCGCAAGGACGGCTCCCGCTTCCCGGTCCTGCTGGACCTGACCGTGCACAGGGACGAGGCCGGCTCGCCGCTGATGCGCATCGCTTTCGCCCAGGATCTCAGCGAGCGCAAGGGGGCGGAAGCGGCCTGGCGCTCGAGCGAAGCCACTTACCAGTCCTTGTTCGAACACATGCTCAATGGCTTCGCTTACTGCCGCATGCGATTCGAAGAAGGGCAGCCGGTCGATTTCCTCTACCTGAAGGTCAACGACGCTTTCATGACGCAGACCGGGCTGGGCGACGTCACCGGCCGCTGGGTGAGCGAGGTTATCCCGGGGATCCGCGAATCGGATCCCGGCCTTTTCGAGATCTATGGCCGCGTCGCGCGTACCGGCCAACCCGAATCCTTCGAGCGCTACGTGGCGGCCCTGCGGCATTGGTTCCACCTCGCCGTCTATAGCCCCCAGCGGGACCATTTCGTAGCGGTGTTCGACGTGATCACCGAGCGCAAGCTCGTGGAGCAGGCCCTGCGCGAAAGCGAGGAGCGTCTACGCTTGTTCATCGAGCATGCGCCCGTGCAACTGGCCATGTTCGACCGGGGCATGCGCTACCTGGTCGCGAGCCGGCGCTGGCGGGATGCCTACGCTCCCGGCGTGCGGGAAATCATCGGCCGCTCGCATTACGAAATTCTTCCGTGGTGTCACGAGAACTGGAAAGCGGCGCATCGCCGGGGGCTGGCCGGCGAGACAGTGCGCGTCGACGAGGACCGCTACGAGATAGCCGACGGTTCCATACGATGGGGACGCTGGGAGGTACTGCCCTGGTGGACGGCGGCGGGCGCGGTGGGGGGCATCGTCATCTTTGCCGAGGACATCACGGCCCGCAAGAATGCCGAGGATGCCCTGCGCGAGAGCGAACGCCGCCTACGCCTGGCCCAGGACTCGGCCCAGATGGGCACCTGGGAATGGGATGTGGCCAGCGACCGCAACCACTGGTCCGAGGAGGTGTTCCGGCTCTATGGCCTGGAGCCCGGCAGTTGCGAGCCGTCCTTCGATGCCTGGCTGGAAACCATCCACCCCGAAGATCGGGACGGCGCTGCGGCGACGGCCACCGAAGCCCTGAAACGCGGCGCCGAACTCAACTTCGAATGGCGAACCCGGCGGCCCGCCGGCGCCGAGCGCTGGCTGCTGTCCCGGGGTCAGCCCCAGTTCGACGGTGAAGGGAATCTGGTCCGCTACCTGGGCATCGTCATGGACATCACCGAGCGCAAGCGGGCCGAGCTCGCCCTGCGGGAGAGCGAAAAGCGCTTCCAGGACATCGTCCAGGCCTCCGCCGACTGGGTCTGGGAAGTGGACGCGGAAGGCCGCTACACCTATGTCTCCGACAGCGTCGAGAGCGTGCTCGGCTACCGGCCGGAAGAGGTGCTCGGCCGCACGCCCTTCGACTTCATGCCCGGGGACGAGGCGGAGCGCCTGCGCCGCCAGTTCGGCGAGATCGCCGCCCGGCGGGCGCCCTTCCGCGACCTGGACAACGTCAACCGGCACAGGGACGGCGGCCTGCGCTACATCCAGACCAACGGCATGCCTATTTTCGACCGGCAGGGCGTTCTGCTCGGCTACCGCGGGCTGGACCGGGACGTCACCCCGCAGAAGCAGTCGGAACTGTCCCTGCGCGCCAGCGAGCGCCAATTGCGTACCCTGGTGAACACGCTTCCAGACCTGGTCTGGCTCAAGGACCCCCAGGGCGTCTACCTGGCCTGCAACCGCCGCTTCGAACAGTTTTTCGGCGCCGGCGAAGCCGAGATCGTCGGCAAGTCCGACTTCGATTTTCTTCCCCGGGCCGAGGCCGAGTTTTTCCGGGGCAAGGACCAGGCCGCCATCGCGGCCGGCGGCCCCACGATAAACGAGGAGGAAATCACCTTCGCCAGCGACGGCCACCGGGAGCAGCTGCAGACCATCAAGACGCCGATGTACGACGAAGCGGGCCACGTGCTTGGGGTGCTCGGTATCGCCCGCGACATCACGGACATCAAGCAGGCCAAGAATGAACTGGAGCGGCACCGCCACCATCTGGAGGAACGGGTGGCGGAGCGCACCGCGGAGCTGAACGAGGCGCGCGCCGAGGCGGAGCGCCTGGCCGGGGCCAAGGCCGAGTTTCTGGCCAACATGAGCCACGAGATCCGCACGCCCCTCAACGCGGTGCTGGGCTTCGCCCGCATGGGCCTGCGCGACAGCGGGCAAGCGGAGGTGCGCGACCGGTTCAACCGGATAGTGACCTCCGGCGAATATTTGTTGGGGGTGATCAACGACGTGCTCGATTACTCCAAGATCGAGGCGGGACGCCTCGGCATCGAAGCGTCCCCCTTCCGGGTGGCCGCGTTGGTGGCCAACGCCGGCAGCTTCATCACCGAGGCCGCGCGCCAGAAGGGCCTGGCCTATTCCATTGACGTGGCCCCCGATGTACCCGCCTGGGTGCGGGGAGACGCCCAGCGGGTGCAGCAGATCCTGGTCAACCTGCTGTCCAACGCCGTCAAGTTCGCCCAGCAGGGCGAGGTGCGACTGGACGTGGCGCGCCGGGACGGGGACACCCTGTTCCGCGTGGCCGACACCGGCATCGGCATGGACGAGGCGGAGCTGGCCCGGCTGTTCACCCCCTTCGTGCAGGCCGACGTCTCCACCACCCGCAGGTTCGGCGGCACCGGCCTGGGCCTGGCCATCAGCCGCCGCCTGGCCCGGCTGATGGGCGGCGACATCCAGGCGGAGAGCGCGCCGGGCCGTGGCAGTGCCTTCACCCTGCGCCTGCCACTGCCGGAGGTGGGCGCGCCCACCCCGGCCGCCGCGCCGGCCCCGGACCCGGGCGAACAGCGGCTGGCCGGGGTGCGGGTGCTGGCGGCCGATGACGTGGAGGTGAACAGGTTGATCCTGGAAGACCTCCTGTTGCACGAGGGTGCCCGTGTGCGCTTTGCGGAAAACGGCCGCGAGGCCCTCGAATGCCTGGAGGAGGCGGGGTCCACGGCTTTCGACGTGGTGCTGATGGATGTTCAGATGCCGGAGATGGACGGCTACGAGGCGACCCGGCGCATCCTCGCCCTCGCCCCGGCCCTGCCGGTGGTCGGCCTGACCGCCCACGCCATGGCCGAGGAACGTGCCAAGTGCCGGGCGGCGGGTATGGTGGACCATGTCACCAAGCCCGTCGACCCGGGTGAGCTGGTGGCGGCCATCCGCCGCCATGTCCCGGCGTCGCAGGCGCCACACCCGGGCCTCGGCCGGGAGGCCCCGCCGGTGGCTTGCGGCGGGGGACTGGTGGACTGGGACGGCCTGGAGCGGCGCTATCCGGGGCGCCGGTACTTCGTCGACAGGCTGGTCGGCATGTTCCTGGCCCAGTCCGCCGACATCCCTACCCGCCTGCGCGACCTGGCTCGGGCGGGAGCGTGCGATGAAATCGCCTTCCTGGCCCACAGCCTGAAGGGAAGCGCGGGCAACCTGATGGCCAGTCCGGTCTTCGAACAGGCGCTGACGGCGGAGCAGGCCGCGCGCAGCGGCGCCGAGGCGGCCGGCCCGCAGGCCCTCGCCCTGGCCGATATCGTGGAGCACCTGCTGGCGGAACTGGGCGCTCGCCCGGGCCGTAACAGGCCCACGGAAGGCCACCCCTGACGAGACGGAGGCGCGCGCTATCCTGGACCGGCGACCGGCCCGGCGGGCCGCCCGGATTGCGCTTGTCCCGAGGCGGCGCCTGGCGGAAAGTGACGCCATGACCTGGCGCGAGATTCCCGAAGCCGAGCTGGCCCGCCGCTTCCGGAGGCTGGGGCAGCTGCTGGACGCACATGCCGGCCTGTGGCGGCCGGCGCCCTTCCATGTCCCCAGGCCGGACTGGTGCGCGGCCCATCCCGACTACGCGGCCCACCTGCTGGTCCTGGCGGACGAGGGAGTGGAGGCCCTGGCCGGAGACAACCGGGGCCTCATCGCCCTGGCCGGCCGCTTCGTGCCTGAACTCCTGGAACTCCATGAGCTGATAGACCTGCCCAACCTGGAAGGGCCGCCGGAAACTCCGGTGGAAAGCGCCGCCCGCCACGTGCCCGGCCGCAAGCTCGCCCAGATCGGCGCCTTTGCCGCCGGGGTTGGGGCCATCGAACATCCCATCCTGGAGTGGTGCGCCGGCAAGGGCCATCTGGGACGGCACATGGCCCGACGCTGGGGGCTCCCCGTCATCAGCATGGAGTGGCAGGGTGACTTGTGCGCCGACGGGGAACGGCTGGCACGGGGCCTGGATCAGGCTTTCGTCCGCGCCGATGTCCTGTCCCCCGTCAGCGCCCGCTTGTTGGCCGGCCACCACGCCCTGGCCCTGCACGCCTGCGGCGAGCTGCACCTGGCCCTGCTGCGGGGGGCCGTGGAACAGAGCGCGCCGGCCCTGGACCTGGCCCCCTGCTGCTATTACCGCATCGCCACCACGGACTACCGACCCCTGAACCCGGACGCGAACCTGCGCCTCACCCGGGACGAACTGCACCTGGCGGTGACCGAGACCGTCACCGCCGGCGCCCGGGACCGTCGCCAGCGCGACCGCTCCCTGGCCTGGAAACTGGCCTTCCTGGAATGGCGTGCGGCGCTTGGCGTGCCGCGCGACAAGACCTTCAAACCCGTGCCCGCAGCCTGGCGGACCGGGGGTTTCGACGCCTGGCTGGAACGTTTGGCGGGGCGGGAGGGCCTGCCGCTGTCCGGTGCGGAGGAGGGGGCGGACTGGGAAGCGGCGGGCTGGCTGCGCTTGGGCGAGGTGCGGCGTTTGGAACTGGCCAGGTTGGCGTTCCGCAGGCCCCTGGAACTCTGGCTGGCTCTGGACCGGGCGCTGTACCTGGCCAGGCACGGATACCGGGTGGGGCTGGCCGAGTTCTGCGCGCGGACGTTGACGCCGCGTAATCTGATTATTTCGGCACGCATGTGAGTCTTGTCACGACAGTACGTGAAGGCCGTCCGGCGTGACGGATAATGTGGCTGCGCCGATTTCCTAATGATTTTCCCTGTGTGTAGTATCCACCCAACATTCCACCCCGATGTCGGCAGGGTTTCTTATCGATGCATCTGATACGCAACCACATTCTCCTGGCTATTCAACTGGCATTCATCCTGCTGGTGGCGGCGGTTTTGCTCTGGAGCATCCAGGCCGACTACCGAACCCAGGAGGATTACCAGCGCAGCCTCGCGGCCCACAGCGTGACCGACGTGGCCGGGGAGATTGCCGAGGTGCTGGAACAGGCGCACACCAGCGCCGATCTGCTTGCACAGTCCGAGGGCGCGTTGCTCGCGAGCCTGGCGGCACGGCCGGACGATGCCGCGCTCTCCCTCCGCCTCGACGATCTGCTCAGCATCCGTTTTCCCGATTTCCACGCCTTCGCCCTGGCCGATGCTTCCGGCAACCTGCTGACCGATGATTTCGGCGAGGCCATTGGCGAGCAGTGCCGCGCCGATCTGCGCCGCTTCGCCATGAGCGGCGGCGAGCGCCGCAGCCTGATCCATCCTGGGCCGAAGGCTTATCACTATGACATCATGATCAACTGGGCCCATGGCGAGCGGCAGGGCATCCTGTTCATCGGCCTGGCGCCCGATTACCTGGCGCACAAGCTGGCTCGCCATCAGATTCCGGGGCATCGGCTGATGCTGGTGCGCAGCGACCAGCCCCGGCTCATGGAAATCACCCCCACCGGTTCCCGCGAGCGCCTGGGCGGCGCACATTTCCTGGACGAAGACGGCGAGGCGCGCGTCTCGGAACTGGGGTCGCGTGCCCAGGTCGAGGGTACCCTGTGGCAGGTGGTGGATGTGCCCGAGCCCGATCTCCTGGGTCAGGCACGGGCGCACAAGCTGTGGCTCATGTTGGGCGTGGTCCTGACCAGCCTGGTTCTGGGCATGCTCACGATGCGCGTGGCGGTGCGGGAGGCCCGGCGTCAGCGGGATGTCGAGGCGCGGCATCGCCGTGACCAGGAAGAACTGGAGCGCCGCGTTGCCGAGCGCGGCGAGGCCCTGGCGCAGAGCGAGAGCCGCTTCGCCCGGTTGTTCGACGAGGTATCCACCGTGGCGGTGCAGGGCTACGCCCCGGACGGCACGGTGCGGTACTGGAACCAGGCCAGCGCGACGCTCTATGGCTATGCGAAAGAGGAGGCCCTGGGGCGCAACCTGCTGGAGCTGATCATCCCGCTGTCCATGCGCGAAGCGGTGCGCGAAGCAGTGCGCGACATGGCCGAACACGGACGGGCCCTGCCGGCAGAAGAGCTTGTCCTGATGCACAAGGACGGTTCTCCGGTGCCTGTGTTCTCCAGCCATGTGGTGCTGGGCAACCCGGAAGGCGGGCGCGAGCTGTTCTGCCTGGACGTGGATCTCAGGGCGCGGAAGGCCGCCGAGGCCCTGATCGAACGGGACCGGGAACAGCAGACGACGCTGCGGGCGCTGCTGGAAGTCATCTTGAAGGGCGAAAACCTGGAGAAGACGCTGGCCCGCTGCCTGGACCTCCTGCTCTCCGTCTCCTGGCTTACCCTGCTTCCCAAGGGCGGGGTTTTCCTGATGGACGAAACGGGAACGGCCCTGCAACTGGTGGTGGCCAAGAATCTGGCGCCGGAGATCCAGGAACAGTGTGCATCCCTGCCCGTGGGGCGTTGTCTGTGCGGGCAGGCCGCCGAGTCCGGCAAGATGCAATATGCCCACTGCGTGAACGACCTGCACGAGATCACCTATGCCGGCATGGTCGACCATGGCCATTACAGCATGCCCATCCGCATTAACGAAAAGGTGCTGGGCGTTCTCGTGCTTTACCTGCCATTGGGCTTCCGACGCGATTCGGTGAAGGAGGAGTTCATCGCCTCGGTGGCGGGCATCCTGGCAGGCTTCATCGTGCGTAAACGAGACGAAATGGCGCTCCAGGCCAGCGGCAACTTCATACGCTCGATCATGGATTCCCTGCGCAGCGCCATCGCCGTCCTGAATGAGAAGGGAGAAATCATCCAGGTCAACCAGGCCTGGCGTCGCTTTGCCCTAGACAACGGCGGTGACGAGCCTATCGTCAAGGCGGTCGGCCTGAATTACCTGGATGCTTGCGGGTCGGCGATTCTCGCCGGGGATGCGGACGCCCGATCGGCGGTGGAAGGCATCCGTGGCGTCATGGAAGGCAGGTTGACCGACTACGACCTGGAATATCCCTGCGATGCGCCCGACCAGCCCCGCTGGTTCGCCATGCGGGTGACGCCGTTGCAAGGCACGCTGGGCGGGAGGGTGGTGCTCAGCCACACGGACATCACCGAGCACAAACACATGGAACAGGCCCTGGCGGCCCAGCAGGCCCACCTGGAGGAAGTGGTGGCGCTGCGTACCGCGTCGCTGAAGGCCGAGGAGGAGAAGACCCGCCTGATTCTGCAATCCAGCGCCGACGGCCTGTTCGGCCTGGACACCGAGGGCCTTTTCGCCTTCGTCAACCCGGCCGCCTGCCACATGCTCGGCTTTGCCGCGGCGGAGTTGATCGGCCAGCCGGCCCATGTCCTCATCCATCACACCCGCGCCGACGGCACACCCTATCCGGCCGGGGACTGCCCCATGCATCGGGCGTTGGACGAGGCCCGCCTGGTGCGGGTCGAACGCGACGTGCTGTGGCGGCGCGATCACCAGCCGGTGCAGGTGGCATATGCCGCCACGCCCATGTTCAAGGAGGATCGGATCATCGGCGTGGTGGTGAGTTTCCGCGACATCGCCGAGCGCCAGCGCATGGAGGACGCCATGCGCCAGGCCCTGGTGGCCGCCCAGCAGCTCGCCCAGGCGAAGAGCGCCTTCCTGGCCAACATGAGCCACGAGATCCGCACCCCGCTCAACGCCGTGCTGGGGCTGGCCCGGATCGGCGCCCGCGACAGCGCCGGACGGGAGGCGGAGACGACCTTCACGCGTATCCTCGATGCCGGCACGCATCTGCTGGGGGTGATCAACGACATCCTGGATATCTCCAAGATCGAGGCGGGCAAGATCGGCCTGGAATCCCGTCCCTTCCTGCTTGCGGCGGTGATCGAACACGCCGGCGGCTTCATCGCCGACGTTGCCAGGCAGAAAGGCCTGGTTTACGAAGCCACGGTCTCGGAGGATCTGCCCGAGTGGGTGAGCGGCGACATCCAGCGCCTGCGCCAGATCCTGATCAACCTGCTGTCCAACGCCGTCAAGTTCACCGAGCACGGCGAAGTCCTGTTGCGGGTGGCGCGGGAAGGCGAGGACATCTATTTCAAGGTGACCGATACCGGCATCGGCATGAGCGAGGAACAGCTGGCCCGCCTGTTCCGGCCCTTCGAGCAGGTGGACAGTTCCACCACCCGGAAATACGGCGGTACCGGGCTGGGGCTGGCCATCAGCCGCGACCTGGCGCGCATGATGGGCGGGGAGATTACCGTGGAGAGCGCCCCGGGCGCCGGCAGCACCTTCACCCTGCACCTGCCTCTGCCCAAGACGGTTCCCGTGCTTCCCGACCTGCTGCCGGTCAAGGGCAACGTGGCGCGCCTGAGTGGCTTGCGCCTCCTGGCCGCCGAGGACATGGAGGTGAACCGCCTCATCCTGGAAGACCTGCTGGTGGGCGAGGGTGCCCAGCTGGTGTTGGCGGAGAACGGCAGGCAGGCGGTGGAGCGCCTGGAAGAGGCAGGCGTGAGCGCCTTCGACGCGGTGCTGATGGACGTGCAGATGCCGGTAATGGACGGCTACGAGGCCACCCGGTGCATTCGCGCGCTGGCGCCGGCTTTGCCGGTGATCGGGTTGACGGCGCATGCCCTGGCCGATGAGCGTGACAAGTGCCTGGCCGCCGGCATGGTGGAGCATGTCACCAAACCCATCGACACGGACGTCCTCGTGGCGGCCATCCTGCGCCATGCGCGCCGGCCTGTCTGGGGCAACAGGAAAGAGGCTGCCGGAGAGCCCCTTGCAGTCCCGGCCACGGCCATGACAGCGGCGGATGCGATTATCGACTGGGCCAAGTTGGAGGCCCGCTTCAACGGCAAGCGTGATTTCGTCGACAGACTGGCTAATACCGTCCTGGCCAGCCAGGCGGAGACGCCGGCCAGGCTGCGGGCGGCCGCTGCGGCCGGTGACGGCAAGGCCCTGGCCTTCGTCGCCCATGGCCTGAAAGGTGTAGGTGGCAACCTGATGGCCGGGGAAGTGCATATCCTGGCGGCCGAAACCGAGGTGGCCGCGAAGCAGGGGGAAGCGGCAATGTCCGAGCTGGCCGAGCGTTTGGCTCTCGCCGTGGAACACCTGCTGTCCGCCTTGGAGCGGCGGCTGGCGGCGAATAAACAGGAAGATGGCGATGAGTGACCGGCCGACGATCCTGGTGGCCGACGATCAGCTGGAAAACCTGCTTATCCTGGAAGAGGTACTGGACGCTGACTATACGGTGCGGGCGGTGACCGACGGGCGGCAAGTGCTGGATTACCTGGAGTCGGGCAGTCACGCCGACATGATCCTGCTGGACGTGGTCATGCCGGTCATGGACGGCTTCGAGACCTGTCGCCGCCTGAAGGAGAGCCCGAGCACCTGGGATATCCCGGTCATGTTCCTCACCAGCCTGGAGGGCGCCGCCGACGAGGCCCATGGCCTGTCCCTGGGCGCCGAGGATTTCATCCACAAGCCCTTTTCGCCGCCCGTGGTCCTGGCGCGGGTGCGCAACCACCTGAAGCTGGCCCAGGCCACCCGCATGCTGCGCGACCGCAACGCCGGCCTGGAGCAGCTGGTGGCCGAACGCACCCGCGATATCCTGCGGCAGTCGGAGGAGCTGGTAAGGCGCGAACGCCAACTGGTCTCCGCCCAGAGCGCCACCATCACGGCCTTCTGCTCCCTGGCCGAGGCACGGGACAACGAGACCGGCAACCACATCCGGCGCACCCAGCATTACGTGAAGGCCCTGGCCGAGCAGCTGTCCGACCACCCGCGCTTCGCCGGGGCGCTGCGTGGCGATGCCATCGGGCTGCTGTTCAAGTCAGCCCCCCTGCATGACGTGGGCAAGGTGGCGATCCCCGACGCCGTCCTGCTCAAACCCGGTCCGCTGAGCGCCGAGGAATGGGCGGTGATGCGTCGCCATTGCGAATACGGCTGGGCGGCAATCGCAGCGGCGGAAAAGGAGTTGGCCCTTGGCGGCGATTCCTTCCTGCGCTGCGCCAAGGAGATCGCCTACAGCCACCATGAGCGCTGGGATGGCACGGGCTATCCACAGGGCCTGGCCGGCGAGGCGATTCCCGTGTCGGCGCGCCTGATGGCCGTGGCTGATGTCTACGATGCCCTGATCAGCAAGCGGACATACAAGCCGGCGTATTCCCATGAGCACGCGGTTGCCCTGATTGCCGAGGGGCGGGGCGGCCAGTTCGACCCGGGCATCGCGGACGCTCTGGTAGCCATAGGTGATACCTTCCGCGAAATTGCCCGTCGCTTCCGCGACGACACCGATGAGACCAACAAGGAGGAATAATGACCGACCGTACCCTGACCCTGTTCGTGGTTGACGATGACCCCGCGGCACGCATGATCGTCAATTTCGAGCTGGACGACCCGGCTTTCCGCGTCATCGAGTTCGACAACGCGAAGGACTGTCTGGCAGCCATGGAGCAGAGGCCGGACGTGCTGCTGCTGGACGTTGAAATGCCTGGCATGGACGGCATCTCCTTATGCAGGGAGATTCGGGCGGCGGGCCTGGAGCAGGCCCAGGTCATCTTCATTTCCAGCCATGACGACCTGGACACCCGCCTAAGGGCCTATGACGCGGGCGGCAACGATTTCATGGTCAAGCCTTACGCGCCTGAGGAATTGATGCGCAAGGTGCGGGTGGCGGAGCGCGTCCTGGCGGAAAAGCACGGTCTCTCCAGTCAGGCCAGCTATGCCCAGCAGGCGGCGTTTACCGCCATGTCGTCCATGGGTGAGATGGGGGCGGTGCTGGAGTTCATGCGCCGCTCCTTTTCCTGCACCACCCCTGACGACCTGGCCGAGGCGGTGTACCAGGCGCTCGGCCAGTATGGCCTGCATTGCTTGCTGGAACTCGACGCCGACGGGCAGACGCGCTGCTATTCCAGCCAGGGCGTGTGCTCGGCCCTGGAAAGCTCGATCCTTGGGCATACCCGTTCCCTGCAGCGCATCTTCCAGTTCCACGACCGCCTGGCCATCAACTATCCCCGCGTCACCCTGCTGATTCTGGATCTTCCCCTGCACGATCCGGATCGAATCGGCCGCCTTCGCGACCACCTGGCCATTCTTGCCGAGGCCGCCTCGGCACGGCTCGCGGCCATGGCCAGCGAATCCCTGCGCTTGGCGCAAAGCGCGGGAATTGGCGATGCCGTGTCGGAATTGACGCGCGCCCTGGTGGAAGTGGAAAGCCGGCAAGCCGCCAACCGACTGCGCTCACTGGAGGCGAGCAACGACTATCTCGAGGAACTGGATCGCGCTTTTGTCCACCTTGGCCTCAGCGAGGGGCAGGAGGCTGCACTGGTGGATATGGCGCGCAAGGCGGTCGCGCGCATCACCGAATTGCTCGGCGAGGACAAGTCCCTGGGGGATCGCCTGCGCGCCATTGCCTCGCGCCTTGAAGGGTTGTCCGGGGCCGGCTGAACCTGGTACGACAATCCATAAGTTTCGCTATGTTCGACGCGCCCCACATCGCCGATTGCTTTGTCGCTCATCCTCGCCATAGCTAAGGCTATGGCTGCGGTTCGCTTCGCGCACTCGGCGCGCGGATGCGCGTCTCGGCATGTACGCAAACTTATGGGTTGTCGTACTAGACCCTCACTCTTTCAGCTTGGCTGTGGCGGGAAAAGCCAACACCCTCGCCCCTACCCTGGGGGCCTGGCGTTCCGCCAGTAGGCGCAGCGCTTTCAGAAAATCACCTTGCAGGCGGCCCATGGATCCCCGCGCGTCAGGCTGGTAGTAGAGGGCCTCGAACGCCACCGGCTCGTCCAGGCCGGCGCGTTGGTCCGGCCTGAAGCCGGTCCAGGCGATCTCCACCTCCCGCGCCGCTTCCCGGTGGGTGAAGATGATCTCCTCGTTGTCGATCACCGCCAGCACCTGCATGGAACGGATGGGCACGAACACGCAGCCCTCCGGGGCCCGCGCCAGCAGCAGGCGGGTCAGGTTGTAGTCCTCTGCCGGCAGGCTGCGGGCTTCGCGGGAGAGGGGCTGGTCGCGGTAGAAGGAGATTTCCATGGGGGCTGTTTTATCATCGCGGCGCATCCACGGCCAAGCCCATGAATCTCCCGCTCAACACCCCCGTCCTCCAGAGCATCGCACTGCTGGCCCTCTCCAACCTGTTCATGACGGTGGCCTGGTATGCCCACCTCAAGCACCTCAACGACAAGCCCTGGTGGATCGCCGCCCTGGCGAGCTGGGGTGTGGCCCTGTTCGAGTATCTGCTGCAGGTGCCGGCCAACCGCATCGGCTACACCCAGTTGTCCCTGCCCCAGCTCAAGATCCTGCAGGAGGTCATCACCCTGGCGGTGTTCGCCCCCTTCGCGGTGCTGTACATGAAGGAACCCCTGTCCTGGAACTATCTGTGGGCGGGGCTATGCTTGATGGGTGCGGTGTATTTCATCTTCCGCGCGCCCTGATGTAGCAAGGTAGAAGAAATGAACCATGCATAACCGGTCAGGCGGGGTCGTTATGTCGATTGCAACCAGTCGCGCCCCGGCCCATGTCGAGCCCCTTACACTTCAGAACCCCATCGAAGCCTGACGGCAATCGCCAGCCTTTCAGCATTCTTTTTATCCTGCTTAGCCTGGTCGCCCTGACGCTGCTGGGTTTCTTCCTGGTGACGAGCTACCGGGAGGCGGGGCGGTCCATGGAAACCGCTTCCCAGAACGAGGCCAATGTGCTCGCGAACCAGATCGAATCCGCCCTGCGCAGGATCGATGCCAACTCGAGCTACATCGCCGAGAAACTATTCCCCAAATATCTTGCCGGCCGAATTTCGGCGGAGGGGGTGGAACAGATCAACACGCACCTCATCGCGCTGGCGAAGGTTTTTCCGGAGGTTTCCTCGTACCTCGTCTTCGATGCCGAGGGCCGGCTGCTGGCCGGCAGCGATTTCCGCGATCCGGGCTTGAATGTCGCCGACCGGGAGTATTTCCACCGGATCAAGGCGAAGCCGGATGGCGCCCTGCATTTTTCCGAGACCTTGAACGTACGCGCCACCGGCACGCCTGGGATGGTCGCCCATCGCGCCATTTTCGATCCACAGGGCGCTTTCGCGGGCGTGGTGGCCGTGCCCATCGACCTGCTTTATTTCGCCCGGGAGTTCGCCGACCTGAAGGTCGGTAGACAGGGTATGGTCAGTGTCCGCAGGAGCGACGACAGCCGGCTGGTGGTGCGCTGGCCGGATGTCCCGGCGGAAGTCAACAAGAAGGCGGAACATACGCCGCCTTTTCTCCGCATCCGCGGCGGCGAGCGCCAGGGCGTGGTCCGCTATGTCGGAAAGACCGACGGCGTGGAGCGCATCTTCGCCTACCAGCAAGTCAGCGGCTACCCGTTCTACGTGCTGGTGGGGCGCGGAACGGAGGAAGGGTTCGCGAGGTGGCGGGACATCGCGTTGCTTGCCTCGGCACTTACGCTCGCCGGCCTGACGCTGCTGGGTGCTTTCTTTCGGCGCATCCGGCGAAGCGACACCACCCTGCGCGATAGCGAAACCCGCTACCGGGCATTGATCGAATACCAGCAGGACGCGGTTTGCCGCTCCCTCACCGATACCACGCTGACCTTCGTCAATCAGCAATACAAAAACCTGTTCTCGCCCGCGGGCGAGGAATTGATCGGCCGGCGCTGGATCGAGCTCGTGCCGGAGGCCGAAAGGTCATCCGTTCTGGAAACCTATGGTCGCCTCGCCCGGGAACTCGGCAAGCTGGATTACGAGCATCCCGTTGTCCTGGCTGACGGCAACGAGCGCTGGTTCCACTGGATCGACGTGCCCTTGGTGGATGCCCAGGGAAAATGCGTCGAATTCCAGTCGGTAGGGCGGGACATCACCGAACAGAAGCGGGCCGAGCAGGCGTTGCGCGCCAGCGAGCAGCGCTTGCATGACATCGCCTTTACCAGCGCGGACTGGATCTGGGAGGTGGACGCCCAGGGGCGCTACACCTACGCGGCGGACAACGTCGAGGCGCTGCTGGGCTACAAGGCCGAGGAGATCCTGGGGAGGACACCCTTAGATTTCATGCCGCCGGGCGAGGCTGAAAGGGTCGGCGCCCTCTTGCAGGGAATCCTGGCGCGCAAGGAGGCCTTCCATGACCTCGAAAACGAGGTGCTGCACAAGGATGGTTCCGTCCGGACCCTGCTGACCAACGGCGTTCCCATCCTTTCCGAATCCGGCGATCTCCTGGGATACCGGGGCACTGACAAGGACATCACCGAGCGGAAGCAGGCGGAGAACGCCCTGAACGAGGCCGCCATGTTCCTGCGCGAGTCCCAGGCCATCGCCAAGGTGGGTGGCTGGAAGGCCAATCCGGTCACCGACCGCCTGCTGTGGACCGAGGAGGTCTACCGGCTCTGCGAACACCCCCTCGATCAGCCTCCAGCGGGGCTGGAGGAGGGGTTGCGCTATTACGCGCCGGATTCGCTGCCGGCAGTGCGCGCGGCCTTGGCGCATACCCTGGAGACAGGCGCGCCCTTTACCCTGGAGTGCCACATGATCAGCCGGTCCGGCCGCGATTTCTGGGCGGAACTGCGTTGTATCGGCAAGGTGGACGACCCGGAGGAAGGCACCTACCTGACCGGCACCTTCCAGGACATCACCGAGCGTCGACAAATCCAGGCCCGGCTTGCCGAAAGCGAGGAGCGCTACCGCATCCTGGCCGACTACTCGCCGGACTGGCAGTACTGGGTGGATCCGGAGGGGCGGTTCCTCTATGTGTCTCCGGGCAGCAAGCAGATGTGCGGCCATGAGCCCGGAGAATTCCTGGCCGACGCGAGCCTCATGGGGCGGCTGATGCACCCCGACGACCTGGCAGAGTGGGCGCATCACTGGGACATGGTGAAGCACGATTCCTCCTCGGAGCCCCATAGCCTCATCGAGATGCGCATTCGACACGCCAACGGCGAGGAACGCTGGATCGAGCATCAGTGTCAGGCCTCGTTCTCGTCCGATGGGGTCTACCAGGGACGCCGGGGTGTCAACCGGGACATCACCCAGCGTAAGCAAGCGGAGGCGGAACTGGTTCGCTACCGCCAGCACCTTGAAGAATTGGTCCAGGAACGAACCGCCGAGCTGGAGGCGGCCAACCGCCGGCTGACCTTGAGCGATGTGCGCCTGAAAGCCATGTTCGCCATGAGCCAGGCGGCCATCCACATGTCGGAAATGGAGCTGCTGCAACACGGCATCGACGAGGCGGTGCGGCTCACCGACAGCGAGATCGGCTACCTGCATTTCGTCAACGCGGACCAGGAGACCATCCGCCTGTCGACGTGGTCCACCGGCACCCTGCGGCAGTGCAGCGCTGTCCATGACGATCATTACCCCGTCAGCCAGGCCGGTGTCTGGGCCGATTCCGTGCGTTTCCTGAAGCCGGTGGTGCACAACGATTACCAGGCGCTGTCCAATCGCCCTGGCTATCCCCAGGGGCACGCCCATCTGGTCCGCCACATCGGCGTGCCGGTCATCGAGCAGGGCAAGGTTCGCATGCTGCTCGGCGTGGGCAACAAGGCCGTGGACTACGACGAATCTGATGTACGCGAATTGCAACTGATCGGCAACGACCTCTGGCGCATCTACACACGCCGGCGCGCGGAGTTGGAACTGGTCCAGGCCAAGGCCGCCGCGGAGGCCGCGACCGTGGCCAAGAGCGCCTTCCTCGCCAACATGAGCCATGAAATCCGGACACCGCTCAATGCGATCCGCGGCATGGCCCATCTGATCCGGCGGGGCGGTCTGGCGCCCAGGCAGCTCGACCAGCTCGACAAGCTGGAGGGAGCCGGCGCCCACCTCCTCAACATCATCAACGCCATCCTGGAGCTCTCTAAGATCGAGGCCGGGAAGTTTGAATTGGAGGAAGCACCGCTCCGGGTGGAAAGCCTGATCGCCAACGTGGTTTCCATGCTGCATGACCGGGCCCAGGCCAAACGCCTGCGGTTCACTACCGAGGTGGAGCCGCTGCCGGCACACCTGCTGGGCGATCCGACGCGCCTGCAACAAGCCCTGCTCAATTACGCGACCAACGCAGTGAAGTTCACGGAGTCCGGCGGTGTCACGCTAAGGGTGGAACTGGAGGAGGAAGACGCGGAAAGCGCCCTGTTGCGTTTCGAAGTAAGGGATACGGGCATCGGCATCGCGCCGGATGCCTTGCCTCGGCTGTTCAGCGCCTTCGAGCAGGCGGACAACAGCACTACCCGCAAGTATGGGGGCACGGGCCTCGGGCTCGCCATCACCCGGAAGATCGCCCAGCTCATGGGCGGCGACGCCGGCGCCGGCAGTGACCTGGGGCGGGGCAGCACCTTCTGGTTTACCGCACGCTTGCGCAAAGGATTCCATGTATCCGAGAGTGAGTCCGGCCATCTTGACGGTTCTCCTCCAGCCACCCCGATGAGTGCGCACAAGGGGGCTCGTGTGTTGCTGGCCGAGGACGAAGCCATCAACCGGGAGGTGGCCCTGTTCATGCTGGAAGACCTGGGCCTGGACGTCGATAGCGCCGATGATGGCGCCGAGGCCCTGGATATGGCCGGCAGCAACGATTACGACCTGGTCCTGATGGACATGCAGATGCCGAACATGGACGGCCTGGAAGCCACCCGGCAGATTCGCAGGATGCCCCGTTATGCCACCGTCCCGATCCTGGCCATGACCGCCAACGCCTTTGCCGAGGACAAGGCGCGCTGTATCGAGGCGGGGATGAACGACTTCATCTCCAAGCCGGTTGACCCGGAGACCCTGTCGGCGACGCTGCTCAAATGGCTGGCCAAGGGGCGGGCCGACAGGGCATGAGCCCAGGCCGGGTCATGACCTTTTGTTGAGCAGATCCTTCAACCCCGAGAAGGGGTTGTGGGTGGCGGGGGTGGCCGGCTGGTCGGATGCCCGGGTCCGGGCGATCAGCGGCGCGTCCAGGTCGCGCATGTGCTCCGCGTCGTGGCAGTAAAGGCAGAGCAGCTCCCAGTTGCTGCCGTCGGGCGGGTTGTTGTCGTGGTTGTGGTCCTTGTGGTGGACCGTGAGCTGGGCCAGGTTGCGGCCGTCGAAGCCGCGGCCGCAACGGGCGCAGACCCAGGGAAACAGCTTCAGGGCCTGGCCCCGGTAGGTTTGGGCGCGTTCATCGGCCTGGCGGCGGGCCTCGGCGACGACGCGGTCGAGGCGGGCATGGTCTGGCTGCGTAGGCATGGTCGTTCCCTTCGGATGGGCTCGGATGCCGCCATGTTAGAATCCCCGCCTCGTTTTTTCCCGGAAGTTTTCATCATGTTTTCCGCCAGCCAGACCATCGCCAACACCGATCCCGAACTGTGGGCCGCCATCCAGGGCGAGAACCATCGCCAGGAAGAGCACATCGAGCTCATCGCCTCCGAGAACTACGTCAGCCGCGCGGTCATGGAAGCCCAGGGCTCCCAGCTGACCAACAAGTACGCCGAGGGCTATCCCGGCAAGCGCTACTACGGCGGCTGCGAGTATGTGGACATCGCCGAGCAACTGGCCATCGACCGGCTGAAGAAGCTGTTCGGGGCGGAAGCCGCCAACGTGCAGGCCAATTCCGGCTCCCAGGCCAACCAGGCGGTGCTGATGGCCTTCTGCAAGCCTGGCGACACCATCATGGGCATGAGCCTGGCGGAAGGCGGGCACCTGACCCACGGCATGGCGCTTAACATGTCCGGAAAATGGTTCAACGTGGTGTCCTACGGCCTCAACGCCAAGGAGGAGATCGACTACGAGGCCATGGAGGCCAAGGCCCGCGAGCACAAGCCGCGCCTGATCATCGCGGGGGCCTCTGCCTACGCCCTGCGCATCGATTTCGCCCGCTTCGCCAGGATCGCCAAGGAAGTGGGCGCCGTCTTCATGGTGGATATGGCTCACTATGCCGGTCTGATCGCCGCGGGGGTGTACCCGAACCCGGTGCCCCATGCCGACGTGGTCACCTCCACCACCCACAAGACGCTGCGCGGCCCGCGCGGCGGCGTCGTCCTGATGAAAGCTGAGCACGAGAAGGCCATCAACAGCGCCATCTTTCCGGGGCTGCAGGGCGGCCCGTTGATGCACGTCATCGCCGCCAAGGCGGTGGCCTTCAAGGAAGCCGGCACCAGGGAATTCAAGCACTACCAGGAACAGGTCATCGACAACGCCCTGGTGATGTGCAAGGTGCTGCAGGAGCGCGGCCTGCGTATCGTCTCCGGCCGCACCGAGAGCCATGTCTTCCTGGTGGACCTGCGCGCCAAGAACCTGACCGGCAAGGAGGCCGAGGCTGCCCTGGGCCGGGCCCATATCACAGTGAACAAGAACGCCATCCCCAACGACCCGCAGAAACCCATGGTCACCTCCGGCATCCGCATCGGCACGCCGGCCATGACTACGCGGGGCTTCAAGGAACTGGAGGCGGAGAAGCTGGCCCACCTGGTGGCCGACGTGCTGGATGCACCCAACGACGAGGCGGTCATGGCCCTGGTCCAGGCCGAGGTGAAGAAGCTCACCACGGCGTTTCCGGTATACGGAAAGTGAGGGGTCAGGAGTAATAGCGGGGTTCCCCCACTACTCCTCACCGTTCCATGAAATGTCCTTTCTGCGGCGCTTCCGACACACAGGTGGTGGAAACCCGCCTGTCGGAGGACGGCGCCAGCATCCGCCGACGGCGAAGATGCAACGCCTGCGACAAGCGCTTCACCACCTACGAGACCGCCGAGGTGCGAATGCCCGCGGTGGTGAAAGGCGGCGGCGAGCGCCAGGATTTTTCCAAGGACAAGCTTCGCGCCGGTTTCCTCAAGGCTCTCCACAAACGGCCTGTGTCCACCGAACTCATGGACGAGGCTATCGACCGGGTAGTGCACAAGGTCCTCGCCCTGGGCGAACGGGAAGTGACCTCCCGCATGATCGGCGAATGGGTCATGGCCGAGCTCAAGCGTTTGGACAAGGTGGCCTACATCCGCTTCGCCTCGGTCTATCGGGCATTCCAGGACGTGGACGATTTCCGTGACGCGATCCGGGACGTGGAGAAGGGAAGCGGGGAGTAGGAATTGGAAATGCCTGCCCACGCCGCGTCCCCCTCTTCCCATTTTTCATTCAGCGCCGAAGACCATCTCCATATGGCCAGCGCCCTGCGCCTGGCCGAGCGGGGGCTAAACACCACGATGCCCAATCCCAGGGTGGGTTGCATCCTGGTGCGCGATGGTCAGGTGGTCGGCCAGGGCTGGCACGAGCGGGCTGGAGAGCCCCACGCCGAGTCCCAAGCCCTGCGCGCGGCGGGAGAGCATGCCCGTGGCGCCACCGCCTATGTAAGCCTGGAGCCTTGCAGCCACCATGGCCGTACCCCACCCTGCGCGAACGCCCTCATCGACGCCGGCATCGGGCGGGTGGTGGCGGCCATGCGCGATCCCAATCCCCAGGTGTCCGGACGTGGCCTGGAACTGCTGACCCTGGCCGGGGTGACGGCCCAGGTGGGCTTGCTGGAGGCTGAGGCCCGGGAACTCAACGTGGGTTTCGTGTCCCGCATGACCCGGGGCCGGCCCTGGCTGCGCCTGAAGACGGCTGCCTCCATTGACGGCAAGACCGCCCTGGAGAACGGCGATTCCAAATGGATCACCGGCGAGGCTGCCCGGGCCGACGTGCAGCGCTGGCGCGCCCGGTCCTGCGCCATCCTCACCGGGGTCGGCACCGTGCGGGCCGATGACCCGCGCATGAACGTGCGCGATCTGGAGATCGGTCGCCAGCCTCTGAAAGTCATCGTCGATAGTCGGCTCGCCACACCGCCGGCGGCGCAGATCCTGGCCGGAGGCGCCCTCATCGCCTGCGCCCGGGTCGTTCCTGAACGCCGTGCCGCCCTCGAGGCCGCTGGCGCCGAGATCCTGGAACTGCCCGGCGCCGTCGGCCGCGTGGACCTGGAAGCCCTGCTGCGGGAACTGGCCCGCCGCGGCGTCAACGAGGTCCACGGCGAGGCGGGGGCCAGCCTCAACGGTGCCTTGCTGGAAGCCGGCCTGGTGGACGAATGGCTGGCCTATTTCGCGCCCCTGGTCATGGGCCATCAGGCCCGGGGTCTGTTCGACCTGCCCGCCCTGACCGACATGGCCGGCCGGCGCGGCTTCAAGCTCCTCGACGCCGCCAGGGTGGGCGAGGACTTGCGCCTGCGCCTGCGGCCCCTCTGACGTCTTCCTTTCAATCGGACTCCCCATGCAGATCAGCCGCAACCATGTGGTCACCCTCAATTACCAGGTCGCCGACAAGGCGGGCGAGGTGGTGGACGCGGGGGGCGAGCCCCTGATCTACCTGCACGGCGGCTACGGCGGCCTGTTCGACGCCCTGGAGGTGGCCCTCCAGGGCAAGGCCGTGGGCGACGCCTTCCGGGTGGAACTCACCGCCGAGCAGGCCTTCGGCGAGTACGACGAAGCCCTGGTGAGCGTGGAGCCGCGCGGCGCCTTCCCCAAGGATATCCAGGTGGGCACCCGGGTGGAGGCCGAGGACGAGGAGGGCGAGCCCCAGCTCTTCACCATCACCGCCATCGAGAAGAACAAGGTGGTGGTGGACGGCAACCATCCCCTGGCCGGCATGGACCTGGTGTTCTCCGGGACCGTGGCCGAGGTGCGCCCGGCCACGGAACAGGAGATCGCCGAAGGCGCGCCGGATTGAGATGGCGGAATTCAAGGACCATTTCTCCACCCGTTCCCAGGGTTACGCGGCCTTCCGGCCCGGCTATCCGGCGGAACTGTTCGCCCATCTCGCCGACCTGACCCCGGGCCACGATCTGGCCTGGGACTGCGCCACCGGCAGCGGCCAGGCGGCGCGAGGCCTGGCGGCTCATTTCGAACAGGTTTGGGCGACCGACGCCAGCAGCGCCCAGATCGAGGCGGCGCCGTCCCATACTGGCGTGGCGTACCGGGTGGCGCCGGCCGAGGACAGCGGCCTGCCCGACCACCGCGTCGACCTGGTGACGGTAGCCCAGGCTGCCCACTGGTTCGACCTGCCGGCCTTTTACGCGGAAGTCCGCCGGGTGCTGAAGCCGGGCGGCCTGCTGTCGATCTGGTGCTATGAGCGGCTCACCATCGAGCCGGCCCTGGACGCTATAGTCGAGAATTTCTACGCCGGGTTGCTGGACCCCTACTGGCCGCCGGAACGCCGGCTGGTGGAGTCGGGCTACCGGGACCTGGATTTTCCCTTCGCAGAATTACCGGCTCCGGCCATCCCCATGACCGCCACCTGGACCCTGGACCAGTTGCTGGGCTATTTCTCCACCTGGTCGGCCCTCAGGGCCTACCAGAATGCCACCGGAGAAGATCCTCTGCCGGCCTTGCGGGAACGCCTCGCGGCAGCCTGGATTTCCCTTGATCAGGCCAAAACAATAAAATGGCCGCTTTCCCTGCGCCTCGGCCGTCTCTAGGCGCCCATCCTCCGGCAACTTTCCAGGCAATCCCATGTTCACCGGCATCATCCAGGCCGTCGGCCACATTTCCCATCTTTCCGAATCCGGTGGCGGTGACGCCCGCGTGACCGTCGCCGGCGGCGGGCTCGATCTGTCCGATGCCCAGCTGGGCGACTCCATCGCCTGCAACGGCGTCTGCCTCACCGTGGTGGCCAAGACCCCGGAAAGCTTCAGCGTGGACGTGTCCGGCGAGACCTTCTCCTGCACCATCGGCTTCGCCCCCGGCGACCAGGTCAACCTGGAGAAGGCCATGCGCCTGTCGGACCGGCTGGGCGGCCACCTGGTCTCCGGCCATGTGGACGGCGTCGGCGAGGTCGTCCGCTTCGAGCCGGTGGCCGGCGGCGACGGCAGCTGGCGCCTGGACATCAAGGCGCCCGCCAAGCTGGGTCGCTACCTGGCCCCCAAGGGCTCCGTCGCCGTCAACGGCGTGTCCCTGACCGTGAACCGGGTCCAGGGCACCGAATTCTCCATCAACCTGATTCCCCACACCCTGGAGCAGACCATGCTCAAGGACCTGAAGCCGGGAACCCGGGTGAATCTGGAAGCCGACATGCTGGCCCGCTACGCGGACCGGCTGCTGAATTACGTGAACGAACAGGACAAAGATTGAGGGTGTATCCATGTATGGTTTGCGGGATGCGTTGTGCTCTCAAGGCCCGGCTGCAAGGCGCGGCGGCGCAGCAATGCTCATTGCCTTGCAAGCCGACGCAACACAGCAGACGGGCCTTGAGAACACAACCCTTCGGGACGGGGTTATCCGGCCCACATGGCGGCGTTGCTCGTCGCTTATTTGGAATCACCAAACGGCGCGACTCGCGCCTTGCCCTGCGAGCCGGATATCCCCGTCGCACCCACAAACCATATATGGATACACCCTAATATGAGCCTCGCCCCCATTCAGGAAATCGTCGCGGAGCTCAAGGCAGGCCGCATGGTCATCCTCGTCGACGAGGAGGACCGGGAGAACGAAGGCGATCTGGTCATGGCCGCCGAGCACGTGACGCCGGAAGCCATCAACTTCATGGTCAAGCACGCCCGAGGCCTGGTCTGCCTGACCCTGACCGACGCCCGCTGTCGGCAACTGGGCCTGAAGCAGATGGTGAGCGACAACCAGACCCCGCACGGCACCGCCTTCACCGTCTCCATCGAGGCGGCCGAGGGCGTGACCACCGGCATCTCCGCCGCCGACCGGGCCGTCACCATCCAGGCGGCAGTGGCCAAGAACGCGGTGCCCGCCGACATCATCCAGCCCGGCCACATCTTCCCTCTGCGGGCCCAGCCCGGCGGCGTGCTGGTCCGCGCCGGCCACACCGAGGCGGGCTGCGACCTGATGGCCATGGCGGGCCTGGAACCGGCCTCGGTGATCTGCGAGATCCTGAAGGAAGACGGCACCATGGCCCGGCTGCCGGATCTGCTGGAATTCGCCAATGAACACAAACTCAAGATCGGCGCCATCGCCGACCTCATCCACTATCGCGCCGCCAATGAGCGCCTTGTGGAGCGGGAAGGCGAGCGGGAGATCGCCACACCTTTCGGCCCATTCCGCCTGGTGGTCTACCGGGACAAGATCAGCCGCGCCACTCACCTCGCCCTGAGCCGAGGGGATATCCGCGCCGACGCGGAAACCCTGGTGCGGGTGCACGAACCGGTGTCCCTGATCGACGTGCTGGACATGAGCGGTTCGGGCCACGCCTATTCGGTGCCCACCGCCCTGAATATCCTTGCCGGTGCTGCCGCCGCCGGCACGCCGGGCGCCATCGTACTGTTGCACCGTCCCGAATCCGCCGACGATCTGGCGGAGCGGGCCCTGCCGGCGGATGTTCCTGCGCCGGCCCGCAAGTTCGACCTGCGCAATTACGGTACTGGCGCCCAGATCCTGCGCGATCTCGGCGTCGGCAAGATGAAACTCCTCGCCACCCCCCGCAAGATGCCGGCCATGGACGGCTTCGGGCTGGAGGTCACCGGTTACTACGAAGGACACTGACATGGCCCGCTACGACAAGATCTTCGAATTCGAATCCAACCTCAACGGCAAGGGGCTCAAGGTGGGCATCGTCATGAGCCGCTTCAACCTTGACGTCTGCGAGGGCCTACTCTCCGCCTGCACCGCCAGCCTGCTCAAGCACGGTGTCGCAGCGGCAGACATCCAGATCGCCACCGTCGCCGGCGCTCTGGAAATCCCGCTGGTTCTGAAGAAGATGGCCGAGTCCGGAAAGTTCGACGCCCTGGTGGCCCTGGGCGCGGTGATCCGCGGCGAGACCTACCACTTCGAGATCGTTTCCAACGAGATGGCCAGCGGCATCACGCGCATCAACCTGGATACCGGCGTGCCCATCGCCAACGGCGTGCTTACCACCAACACCGACCACCAAGCCACCGAGCGCATGTCCGAGAAGGGCCGGGAAGCCGCCCTCACGGCCATCGAAATGGCCAACCTGCTGAAAGCGATATGAGCGAACAGGTTGGGAAGAGGGGCGGCGGCAAGCGCGGCCCCAGCCCCCGCCGGGTGTCCCGGGAGCGGGTGTTGCGCGCCCTCTACCAGTGGCTGCTGGCCGGTGGCGATTATGCCGCTCTGCTGGGCCAGGCCGAGACCCACGACTTCGAGGAGAGCAGCGACGCCACCTTGCCTCATGAGGGCTTCCTGCGCGAACTGCTGGAGGGGGTGCTGAAGGAAGCAGCGAACATTGATGCCGCCCTTGCACCCCATCTGGATCGGCCCGTGGCGGAACTGTCCCCCGTTGAGCACGCCATCCTGCTCATCGGTGCCTTCGAGCTCACCCACAGCCTTAACGTGCCCTACAAGGTCTGCATCAACGAGGCGGTGGAACTGGCCAAGCTGTATGGCGGCACTGACGGCCACAAGTTCGTCAACGGCGTCCTCGACAAGCTGGCGAAGGTCACCCGCCAGATCGAGATCGAGGCGGCGGCTCGCAGCTGAAACAGACTCCAAGGCGCAATGCCCTCCGAGTTCGATCTCATCACCCGCCATTTCACACGGCCCGCGCCCAACGCGGTGCTCGGGGTGGGGGATGATGCCGCCCTGCTGGCCCCCACGCCGGGCGCGGAACTGGTGGTGTCGACCGACATGCTGGTGGCCGGCTGCCACTTTTTCCCCGATGCCGAACCCTATCTCCTTGGCTACAAGGCTCTGGCGGTGAACCTGTCTGACTTGGCGGCCATGGGTGCCGTGCCACGCTGGGCCACTCTTTCCCTGTCCCTGCCTGAGGTGGACGAGAACTGGCTGGCTGGATTCAGCCGGGGATTCTTCGAGCTGGCCGGGCGCTTCGGCGTCAGCCTGGTGGGCGGCGACACCACCCGGGGGCCCCTCAGCCTGTGTGTCACCGTGCTGGGCGAGGCGCCCGCCGGCCGCGCCTTGCGCCGCAGTGGCGCGAAACCTGGCGACCAGATCTGGATATCCGGCGACCTGGGTGCCGCCGCCCTGGGTCTGCGCCATCGGCTGGGCGAGATCGTGCTGGATGCGGCGGATGCCGCCCTCTGCCTGGACCGTTTGCATCGGCCGGAACCGCGCGTGGTGCTCGGCAATATGCTGTGCTGCGTGGCCCATGCCGCCATCGACATTTCCGACGGCTTGCTGGCCGATCTGGGCCACATCCTGGAATCTTCCGGCGTGGGCGCGGAGGTCGAATTCGACCGCCTGCCGGCGCATCCCGTGGTGTCGGCAAAGCGCACAGACCCCCTGGTGCGGCGATGCCTGCTCGCTGGCGGCGACGACTACGAGTTGTGCTTCACCGCATCGCCGGACCGGTCCCGGGCAATCCTCTCGGTGGCCCAGGCTGCCGGCCTGACCGTGAGCCAGATCGGTCATGTCACCAAAGAGCCCGGCCTGCGACTGCTGGACGGCGAAGGCCGGACCATGGAAATCCGGGAGCGGGGCTTTGACCACTTCGCCGGTTGATCCCACTCCGCCCCTCGGGGACGGAGATGGGAGCGAGGGAGTGCCTGCCGCCATGCCGCTCACCCTGAAATTCCTCCTCGCCAATCCCGCCCATTTTCTCGCGCTCGGCTTCGGTTCGGGGCTCTCTCCCCATGCTCCGGGGACGGCCGGCACCCTGGTCGCCTTCCCCCTGTTCTGGCTGCTGGCCGGGGCGCCGTTCTACTGGGCATGGATCGCGGTATTCCTGGCCGTGGGGGTCTGGGCCTGCGGCGTCACCGGGCGCAATCTTGGCGTGCACGACCATGGCGGCATCGTCTGGGATGAAATCGCCGCCTTTCTGCTGGTGCTGCCTTTCGCGCCGCCCAGCCTGGCGGGCTATGCCCTGGCCTTCGCGCTGTTCCGCCTGTTCGACATCTGGAAGCCCTTTCCCATTGCTTGGTTCGATGCCCGCGTGGCGGGCGGTTTCGGCGTGATGCTGGACGATGGGCTGGCGGCGGCCTATTCGATTGTTTGCCTGTTGGGGGTGTCGGCATGGATGTGAGCCAGGATGAACTCGAACACCTCTCCACACGCCTGGGCCAGGCCCTGCTGCGCCGGGGATGGCGCCTGGCCTGCGCCGAATCCTGCACCGGCGGTTGGGCGTCCCAGGCCATGACAGCCGTGGCCGGCAGCTCGGACTGGTTCGAACGGGGCTTCGTCACATACAGCAACGATGCAAAACAGGACCTGCTGGAGGTTGGCGGGCATACCCTGGCGGCGTTCGGTGCGGTGAGCACGGAAACTGCAAAGGAAATGGCGGAAGGCGCCCTGCGACACAGTCGCGCCCAGTGTGCCTTCGCCATCACCGGCATCGCCGGTCCCAGCGGCGGCAGCCCTGACAAGCCCGTGGGTACGGTCTGCTTCGCCTGGGCCCGCAACGGCGAAGTCACCGAGGTGGGCCGGGAACATTTCACCGGTGACCGACGCCAGGTTCGGGCACAGTCGGTTCGCCACGCCCTCGGTCGGATGCTGGCCCTCGTGACATAATCGCCAGCCGAAAACGGCCATTTCATTCCAATCCCATTCAGGAGGCTTCACCCCATGGACGAGAACCGCAGCAAGGCCCTGGCAGCCGCATTGGCCCAGATCGAAAAACAGTTCGGTAAGGGTTCCATCATGCGCATGGGCGACGGCAGCGTCGCTGACGATCTGCAGGTGGTATCTACGGGTTCCCTGGGTCTGGACGTGGCCCTGGGCGTGGGGGGGCTGCCCCGGGGGCGGGTGGTGGAAATTTATGGTCCGGAGTCCTCCGGCAAGACCACGCTGACCCTCTCGGTCATCGCCCAGATGCAGAAGCTTGGCGGCACTGCTGCCTTCATCGATGCGGAACACGCCCTGGACCCGGTCTATGCCCAGAAGCTGGGGGTGAATGTGGGTGAACTGCTGATTTCCCAGCCCGACACCGGCGAGCAGGCGCTGGAGATCGCCGACATGCTGGTGCGTTCCAGCGCTGTGGATGTGATTGTGGTGGACTCGGTGGCAGCCCTCACCCCCAAGGCGGAAATCGAGGGCGAGATGGGCGACTCCCACGTGGGCTTGCAGGCCCGCCTGATGAGCCAGGCCCTGCGTAAGCTAACCGCCAATATCAAACGTACCAACACCCTGGTCATCTTCATCAACCAGATCCGCATGAAGATCGGCGTCATGTTCGGCAACCCGGAAACCACCACCGGCGGCAACGCACTCAAGTTCTATGCCTCGGTGCGCTTGGACATCCGTCGCATCGGCGCCATCAAGAAGGGCGACGAGGTGGTTGGATCGGAAACTCGCGTGAAAGTCGTCAAGAACAAGGTGGCGCCGCCCTTCAAGGAGGCCATCTTCGACATCCTTTACGGAGAGGGTGTCTCCCGTGAGGGCGAGATCATCGAACTGGGCGTGGCCCATAAACTCATCGACAAGTCCGGTGCCTGGTACGCCTACCAGGGAGAGAAGATCGGCCAGGGCAAGGACAACGCCCGTGAGTTCCTGCGCGAGCATCCGGACATGGCCCAGGAGATCGAAGAGCAGATCCGCGAGAAGCTGGGCGTGAAACCCGCCGCAGCCGAAGCGTGACCCTTAGGGAGCGGGCACTGAACCTTCTGGCGCGGCGGGAACATAGCCGCGCCGAGTTGGCCCGCAAGCTGGCGCCCCACGTCGAAGACGAGGATATGGACAGCCTGCTGGACGACCTGGAGCGTGAGAACCTGCTTTCCAACGCCCGCTATGCCGAGATGCTGGCCCATGCCCGCTCGGGACGTCACGGCAGCTTGCGCCTCAAGGCAGACTTGCGCGACAAGGGCGTGCCCGCATCCGTCATGGAAGTAACGTTGGCGGAAGCGCGGGAACACGATTTCGAAGCGGCCCATGCTATCTGGCTGAAGAAATTCGGCGAACCACCCGGCAATGCTTCGGATCGCGCCAGGCAGATGCGCTTCCTTGCCGGGCGCGGCTTCCCTGCCGAGGTGGTGCGCCGGGTGGTGGGCGGCGAGGAAGACTAAAGTCGGGCCCGCACCAGGCCTGCGATCTCCGCGTCGGTGAGTACGACGGGATTGGTCTTCATGCTGGAACCCCGGCTGTGGGCGACGACGCGGTCCAAATCGGCTTCCTTCACGCCATATTCCCCCAGGCGCGGCAGATACAGCCGCCGTGTCCAGTCCTCCAGGGTTTCCACCAGCGCCGACCGAGCTTCCGCATCCGCCAAGTAACCGCCAGCCAGCAGGCGCCCCACGTCGGCGTATTTTGTCAGTGCCGGGTGCTCTGGCGCACGTTCGGCCAGAGCGGCAATGTTGATCCGGCAGGCCTCTGCCACCAGAGTGCCGCACACGATGCCGTGAGGAATGGGGAAGAAGGCGCCAAGTGGCGAGGCTAGGCCGTGCACCGATCCCAGGCCCACCTGGGCCAGGGTGATGCCGGACAGCAGGGCGGCATAGGCCATCCCCTCCCGGTGGGTGGCTTCGTCACCCGATCCCTCGTGCCAGGGCAGCAGGGCGTCCCGTGCCTTCTCCATGCCCGACAGGGCCAGTGCGTCCGTGAGGGGGTTGGCTTTGGCCGAGACGTAGGACTCCAGGAGCTGGGTGAATGCGTCCATGCCGTTGGCGGCTAGGATTTGGGGCGGGCAGCCTGCCAGCAGGTCAGGATCGATCACCGCGTATTCGGCCACCAGCTTTTCGTCACGGAAGGACTTCTTGAATCCCCCCGGGCCCTGGCGGGACAGCACTGCGTTCTTAGTAGCCTCGGAACCGGTTCCCGCAGTGGTGGGCACGGCGATGAAGGGTGTGGTCGGCCCTTGGTAGGCCAGCTCCGGGCCGACGCCTTCCAGGTGATCCATGACCGAATTCCCCGGCTTCAGCAGTCCAGCGATGGCTTTGGCCGCGTCCAGGGCGCTGCCGCCGCCGATGCCCAGGACGCAGCCGAAGGACTCGGTCCGATAGGCCTGGACGCTCTGGTCCACCAGTTCCGGTGTTGGCTCGCCGGGAACCTGAAGGAGAGTCCAAGCGATGCTTCGCTCGGTGAAGCCCCTTCTCAATGCCTCCCAGTGGGGGCTGGAGAGAAAGGAGCGGGCTCCGGTGACGAGGAGCACCCGGGTGCCATGACCCGTCACCAATTCTGGCAGGATGGCCAGTCGTCCACGACCGAATTCGATGCGCGGCAGTCGCGCGAGGCTGAAGCTGAAAGACATCGCGAAGTCCTGGATGGCGGAACTATCCATCGTAATGGAGCGCGGCTATTTTGAAAGTGGATGCAATTGGTGTTGACGGGTTTTTATGAGGCCTGTATAGTCTCGCTTCTCTCGAACGCGGGGTGGAGCAGTCTGGCAGCTCGTCGGGCTCATAACCCGAAGGTCACAGGTTCAAATCCTGTCCCCGCAACCAGTTCTTTAACAAGTTACTTACAGCCTTAAGGTGTGGGCATTGGGTTGAGTGGAGTCTACGAAGATGAGGATCTGAGTAGAGGAAGCGAAGAGAAAACCTGATGCTTGCACTAGTCAGTTAATTTC